>JAEEGL010376851.1_pt1 | contig 11596 bp, 12 predicted proteins | sample 9134231 | NCBI WGS metagenome assembly JAEEGL01 (sample SAMN16246548, study PRJNA631951) | gut metagenome | biome: gut microbiome; feature: rumen; material: fiber-attached | host: Bos | place: Iran: Karaj | collected 2018-10 | reverse complement strand
TCGTCCATGCAGCGCATGATGCCGATGTTGCGGAACTCCACACCCTTGGCATTGCGCACCAGAAAGCCGAAGCCACGGACGGTGGCATCGTCGCCGATACCCTCGATGGTGATGTTCAGCTCACTATCCTTGCTCTTACCCTTAATCTGCAAGCCCTCTGCCGAGCTGCTCATGGCGTCAAGGTCGGAGCCCTCAACCAGTCCCACAAATCGGAAGGCGACAGGTGTCTTGTCGTAGCCCTTCTGATAGGCATCTATGATAGACTGTATGCCTATACATTCAACATTCTTCTTGCCAATGTTCACGGTGGTCGTGATGCTGTTGGCCGAGTTACGGGTGACGTAGAACACCTTTGCACCCGGCTTCAACGTACCGTCATTGTTATACGCTCCAGGTGCATAGCCATCCATAAAGGCAAAACCTTCGCGACTGTAGTTCCTGACACCCATATCGACAGCCTCGTTGGCCAAGTCTGTGAGTTCTGTACCTGCTTCGCTGACGGGCACAATCCTCATGGCATAAGTACCTGCTTTCAGCCCCACCATGTCAGCTCGCCCGTAGGTGCCATAGTTGCGTATTAATGAGAAGTCAATCTGGGTGAAATCGTCGAACTGTCCACCTTTGATGTAAACATGGTAGTTTTTTACACCTTCAAGCAGGCCGAACTTTACGTAAGCCGATTCTAACCAGCCTCGGGCCTCGGTAATCTGAACAGCACCGTCATGATTAGCGAAACTGCCCTCGGCAAACTGCACGTCTCCTGCTTTGGCACACAATACCATACAGAAGAACAATCCCAATAACAGTAATTTTTTCATTTTATGATAAGCATTAGCAGTTGCATATTTTGCTGCAAAGTTACGAGAAAAATGTGCATGTTTATACGGAACGGACGATAAAAATGACGTAAACGTTTACACTGGTCACATTATTTGTATCGGTGTAAAATTATATGTTTTTATGGTGTTAATAGGTGCTGAAAGGGGAGATAGCAGAACCATTCATCCCTTTTTCTATGCAATTTATCCCAGATATTTGGCAGTATTCGTAACTATTTGTAATTTTGCACCGTAAAAAATGTATCAAAAGATTTTGAAGATGAAAAGATTGTTTGTGGTCGCAGCGAATTTTGAAAGAATTGAAATGATATGAAAACAGAGATCTTACCACAGGAAAGCAGTCGTGCGGAGGCATTCAGTTTATGGATGTCATCACCCATGCCGATGGTGACATTGATGAAGACGTTTGCTGTCAGCCATCTGGTGAAAGTCAGCAGGCGAACGGGTATGAAGTTCACCATGCTGATGTGCTGGTGCATAGGAAAAGTCGCCAGCAGTATAGAAGAGTTTTATCTCCTGCCTGAAAACGGGCGGTTGTTCCGTTTCGACAGACTGGCTATCAACATTGTCGTGCAAAACGTGAAAGGGGGCATCAGCTTATGCGATGTCCCCTATTCCGACGATATAAGGCAGTTTAATGCCAACTACCTTGAATTGACCTGCCAAGCTGCAAAATCATGTAAGAGCACGGCACTGGAAGACTATATGATTGTTGGCACGTCAGCATTGCCGCAAACGGAACTGGACTGTATTGTCAACCAGTATTCTGGCCGATATAACAATCCGTTCTTGGCATGGGGCAAATATCGCAAAGGTCTGTTCAAGACTACGCTGCCCATCAGTCTCCAGTTCCATCATGTCCAGATGGACGGTGGACATGCGGCAAAGTTCCTTCAGCGTTTACAGCATGAAATCAATAAGGTTGGATTTACTTGACAACCACCTTACGGCCATTGATGATATAGAGTCCCTTCGACGGGTTGCTCACGCGACGTCCCTGCAGGTCATATACCTGCTGTTCAGCGTTGCGTACGTAGTCATTAATATTTTTGATGGCTGTCACTTCATCAACCGTCTTACTGCCATAGAAATAAAGGTGGAAGGTGTCGAAGATGGCCCAATAGCTGGAAGGCATTGATGTCGACTTGATACCTACCTTCAACGAGCCATCCTGAGTTGTCAGTGCACCAACGACACGGTTCTCGTAGTAACCTTTCTTGAAATAGGCCGCAGCTGCCTGCATGTCATCAGGAATATACCTGCTGTTCATGGTCTGCTCACGGCCAGTGCCTACCTTCCTGATCTGGCTACCGTCCTTGATGTGAAGCAGTTTCTGCGACTCCGAGCCTACATAGATGGTGGCGTTGACGGCTACGTTAGCTGCCGAGCTGTAGGGGCCTGGTCGCTGGAAGGCCTGAGCGCTGAAGGCATAGGTACCGGCAGGCAATCCCTTGACAGTCTGGTTGAAGTCAAAGGACTTCTGATAGAACTCACCACAGCCGTAGCTGATAGCAGGACTGTCATTCCATCCGTCACTGCTGTCGTCAATAGTGGGGTTGGCAAGCTTGAACGTCAGGTCGAAAGGCGCATTGGTAGGTGTCACCCCTTTCAAGAAATTCATGCCAGCGGTCTCTGCCTCTTCTGCCAGTGCTGTTATTTCCGTCGAAGTGGTTGCTGCTGCCAGTCGGGCCTCGATGTCACTGAGGGCTGTTGCCAATGCATCGTCCGTGCCGGCTACATCCTCAGTATGAGGTACTGCTGCCAGCGCTCTCACCTGTTTCAGCGCATCCTCTGTCAGTTTCTTCAGCTGTGCCATAGCATTGGTTTCGGCAACCTGCATCTCATTCATTGTCATGATGAGCCAACGCTGTGACTCTGCCGAATTGGATATGTTGAATGAAGCAGCCGTGACAGCACCGTTAACACTTGCCTGCAGACACTTGGGAGACCAACCTGACTCTGGGTGTATAATCCAATATCCTCGCTGTCCGCTAACGTCTACCCTTCCTTTCATCAGATGCCAGTCCTCGTTAGACGTCAGCATGGTCTTTTCTGCCGTCTTGATACCACTGCTATAAGTCAGATAACGCCCTGTAGCAGCATTGCGAATTTGGTAATACTGGTTGGATGGCGTGAAGGTAATATACCACGCAACACTGTCATTCTGTGAAGCCTCGTCTGCAGTCATCGTTACCCATTTCAGCGCACCAAGCTCTGTCTGCTTGAGATATGACGTATAAAGACCATAGTCCTTGGACTCGTTTTTGATATAGAATTTGACAGTATCTTCCTGTTCAAGCGAATAATAGGGGTCGGCAAAGGTGTTGTAAGTATGTTCCAAGCCGTCTTCGCCGAGTGCCTGTCCTATCATGGCGTTGGCGTAATAAAGCTTCAGCGTGCCGTCGTCCTCCTGAGCACCGTTAATGCCGTATGGCCACATGTGCTGCGTGTCACCATTCAGACGCGAGCCTGTAGTATTGTCCCAGAAATCAAGGAATTCTGACACACGGTCGCCTAACCACTGTCCCGTGCCATTGCCCGAGCGCAGAATATTGCCGTTCCATTGTGTAGAGTAGGGAATAACACCCAAGCCGTGCTGCATTTCGTGCATAATAGTGCCCGTGCGCTGATAGCTGGTATTGGGTCCCACGTTCATCCACGGCTGGTCCTGATAGTTACAGTCAGCTGTTGGCGTACCCGACCCGTAACCCACATTGAAGTGTTTCTTGATGCTGGTCAGATTACAGAAGATGTCACAAGCCTGTGTCAGTGCGTCGTTGATACGCTTGTTCTCATCGTAGTTTCCGCCATTATTATATGAATAGGTGATGGCACCCTTCGGCAAAGTATAGAATTTGATGACATCGCCATAGCCAGTCACACCATCCGCATTGGTTGCATAGGCACGCATATAGTACTTTGTGGCAGGCTTCAGGTCAACAAAGTAGAAAATAGTACCATTGCTTGACAACGCCTTTGTGCTGACAATATCGTCTACTGTTGGATCTGGCTTCTCGCTTAGGCAGAAACCGCGTTTCTGAATGGCAGAACCGCCATTGCTCTTAGTTGCTATAATACGTCCGAAAGCCATAGTTGCGCCACGCGCAAAACGCATGTCGGCAGTTACTTGGGGCTCCTGTGCCGATGCCGTAGTCGTCAGGACAGCCAGAAAGCTGGTGAGGAAAAAGGTCTTTAGTTCCATATTCGTTATTCGTAATTCGTGTTTTAATAAGTTTCAACCGCGAAGTTAGTCATTATATTTTAAATAACCAAGGATTTGTGCAAATTTCTTTGAAAATGACTCGAAAACCAGTTGTTGGAAAAGCTGTCGGGCTTTATGAAAAAGAACAACCACTACCGACCTATTTGCTGCACGATACTCTCCAGATACTGACGGTCTGTTTCGTCGAAGGTAGATAGCTCCTTGCTGTCAATGTCGAGGACAGCTATGACCTCCTCGCTCTTGGAGAATACTGGCACGACAATCTCTGATTGCGAGAGGCTGCTACAGGCAATATGACCAGGAAACTGCTCGACATCTGGAACGACGATAGTTCGTCTTTCCTTCCATGCCGTACCACACACACCACGTCCGAAGCCGATATGCATACAGGCCACTGGCCCTTGGAATGGCCCCAACACCAATTCACCGTCTTTCACCCGATAGAATCCTGTCCAAAAGAAACCCATCGTATGGTGAATGGCAGCACAAACGTTGGCCATTACTGCAATACTGTCCGTTTCACCCTCTATGAGTGCTCGAATCTGCTTGCTAAGCAACTGATATTGTTCTTCTTTCATCATCGTTCTGGAATTTGTTTGGTGACAAAGATACTACATTTATTTGTAATTACCAAACTTTTTCGTACCTTTGCAGAAGAAAAAAGGTATGGTTAGCCCGCCGTACCTGTATCAGTGAACACTAATTAATAGCGAAATAGTCATGATAAGAAAAGCAAGCAAAGAGGACATTCCTCGTATCATTGAGTTGTTGCATCAGGTCAATATGGTACATCACAAGCTACGTCCAGACCTGTTTAAACCCTACACGACCAAGTATAATGAGCAGGAACTGGCGTTGATGATTAATGATGATAGTAAGCCAATCTTTGTCTATTTAGACGGGAATATATTGGGCTATGCATTTTGCCAAATTAAAGAGGTCAAGGATGACCAACTGTTAGAAGACATCAAGACGCTATATGTTGATGATATCTGTGTTGATGAGAAAGCACGTGGTAAACACGTAGGGAAAGCACTATACGAATTTGTCCGCGACTACGCCCGCTCTATCGGTTGCAATAACATAACCCTGAATGTGTGGGAAGGAAACGAGCCTGCATTACGTTTCTATGAGAATATGGGTATGAATGTGCAGAAAACGACTATGGAAATAGTCTTCTCCTAACATCATACCCAACGTCTTCGTAAGAGCGGGAATTCAAATCCCGTATGTGCTATAGAGTATTCAGGTTGTCAATATCCTTCATGCACTCCTCGAAGATTGCCTCACGCTGAACGTCAGACATCTCCGACAATGGCATGAATGTGGTAAAGAAACTGATTTTTACTGGGGTTTCCACACCCTCTATCATTTCCTCTCCAGAGAGTTTGAAGCAGAAACCATCCTGAACAAGGAATCCTTCTCCGGCAAACTCGCCATACTTACTGATTTTCTTGTTAATACGTTCGTCAATCGTCATCGGCTTCATGGAACGGTTACGGGAGAGGAATCTTACGGCTACCTCATTGGCTGTTAGTTCCGGCAAGCCTAAACACCTTTCCTTGTAACGCTGCAGAAAATGGCTGGTCAGCACATGCACTTCAGGGATTCCCTTGTCAGTCCATTTGATAACAAACCGCTTACTACCGTCGAACAATACGAACAGATAACCAGCCAGAACAGGGGCAAACGGATGTTCGCGGTAAAAATAGATGATATACTGGTTATTTGAAGTGGGAATCTTATAGTCGTACATCACGCAAGTAGGAAACTCAATGCTTTTTTTGATTTCCTTTGCAGCCTTTGGAAGCAGGGAATTGCGTTTCCAGTCGAGCTTTGACGTTTCTTTCATGAGAGTGTCATACACCTCATGAAGATTCATGTTTACTACAATCATGGATGCAAAGGTACGAAAAGCTATTGGAATATCATATCTACTGCTCCTTTTTTGTCTGTTTACAGTGGTAGTTTTTGACAAATATCAGTAAGTTTTTGAGCGTCAAAAATGGTTTGAAAGGAAAGGGTATATCAAGAAAGAATGTTATAACACCACTCGACTATATATTATTAAGGTACGCGCGAGGGACATGAAACAATATCAGGAGTTTGTGTTGACCAAACTCGGCGACATTGACCATGTGGGTGCTATTGAGAGTACGTTCGTCATGAGCGAAGTAAAGCAGAACTACGGCATTAACCTCTGAATGTCACAAGGGTTAAAGGTCGAGAAGTCCTTGGGGAAGATGCATTGTGATGGTTTGGGAATCAGCATCAATATCTTTTATAAGTTCATTGCTGGCAGGAATCAGCGTGCCGTCTTCCAGTTCGAACAAAATATTCTGGGTGCTGTCATCAATGGCTGCAATGCTGCCAACGTTTTTGTCATCGGAGGCATCGACGATTCCGAAACCTACAAGTGACGAGAGGGAGGGCTGTTCGTCAGCCTCTTCTGCCAAAGCCCTTGGGAAGTAGACATCACAACCCGTCAGTTCCTGGGCACGCTGCTGTGTATCGATGTCGCAGAACTTGACTAAACAGACGTTTTCGTTGCGGAATCGGTATTCTTCCATGAAGAATGGTACCAGGATGCCGTCGATGTCGAGTACTAAATAGTCAGCATCCACGCGGTCGAAGATGTCATCATCGAATAGGAACGACACCTCACCTTTGACACCGTGCGACTTGCCTAATCGGCCAATCTTATATACTTCTTCCTGCTTAATCATTTATAGCGGTAGCAAATTTTTCACTTTTCACTATTCACTTTACTCGCTCAATGCACGCTCCCAGTGCATTGAGGCGATGCTCAATATCCTCATAACCACGGTCAATCTGCTCGATATTGCTGATGAGGCTGGTTCCATTGGCACTCATGGCAGCTATCAGCAAGGCGATACCTGCGCGGATGTCAGGGCTCGACATGCGGCTGCCACGTAACTGGCGGTTGCGGTCGTGACCGACGACAACGGCACGATGGGGATCACAGAGGATGATTTGGGCACCCATATCAATCAAACGGTCGACGAAGAACAGACGGCTCTCGAACATCTTCTGGTGGAATAGCACAGAGCCACGGGCTTGCGTGGCTACAACAATGAGGACAGAAAGCAAGTCGGGAGTTAAGCCTGGCCAAGGTGCATCGGCCAGTGTCATGATAGTACCGTCAATAAATGAGTCGACCACGTAGTGCTTCTGACGGGGAATGTAAAGGTCGTCACCATCCTCATCAACCTTCACACCCAGCCGGCGGAAGGCATCGGGAATGATGCCGAGATTTTTCAACGAGCAGTCTTTGATGCGTATACCATCGCCACACATAGCTGCCATACCGATAAACGAACCCACCTCAATCATGTCAGGCAGTAGTGTGTGGTCAGCGCCATGTAATGACTTGACACCCTCGATGGTCAGCAGGTTCGAGCCGATGCCGCTAATCTTTGCACCCATCTGGCACAGCATGTGACACAGTTGTTGTATATAGGGTTCGCAGGCGGCATTATAGATGGTAGTTGTACCCTCGGTCATCGTGGCTGCCATAATGATGTTGGCAGTACCAGTCACGGAAGCCTCGTCAAGCAGCATATAGACTCCCTTTAGCTGTTTGGCACCAATCTCATAGACGTTACGGTCAGGAATCTGACGGAACTTGGCACCTAATTTCTGGAAACCTAAAAAGTGCGTGTCCAAACGTCGGCGACCAATCTTGTCACCACCAGGTTTGGCGATGACAGCCTTGCCCATGCGTGCCAGCAGCGGACCAATCATCATCACCGAGCCGCGCAACTGGGCACACTTCTCCACAAACTCGTCGCTCGCCAGAAAATCCATGTTCAGGTCATCAGCCTGAAAAGTTATGGAAGCCTTACCAAACCTCTCCAAAGGATAGGAACCTTTCTCCCCTTCTTTGGAAGGGGGTGGGGAGGTCTTCACCCCAATATCCCTCAGCAACTGGATAAGGTTGTTGACATCGCGAATGTTGGGAATGTTGTGAATGGTCACAGCTTCACTGGTGAGCAGAGTGGCACAGATGACCTGCAGGGCCTCGTTCTTGGCGCCCTGCGGACGAATCTCACCACTGAGCAGGTGTCCACCTTCTATTTTGAATGATGCCATATTCTTGCTTTTGGCTTTTGGCAATTGGCTTAGTCAACGGCCAACAGCCAGTTTTTATTACTTTCTCTTCTTGCGTTTGCCGCCGTCGTCGTTACTGATAGCGGTGATACGGTCAAAGCGGAATGTTGACGGGTCTATCTGTATCTTCCCGTCCGTAAAGCGCGCCAGGTCGTCAGCAATGCGTTCATCGTCCATCGAACCGTGTCCCCATGTCAGCAAGTCGCGCTTCATCTGGTTGGCAGTGACGCGCACCAGTTCGTCGCACTCAGGACCCTCAGGCATCGTCTTCAGCTTCTCGAAAACGCTGCCCAACAGTTGCCCGTAGTGACGTAATCTACTGATGTTCTCGCTCTGGGGATGGGCCATTGGCTGAGGCTTGGTACTGATTCTCTCAGCATCGCTCACGTCAAAGGGCCAATCGATGTCCAACTGCTTGCGACTCATCAGACAAAGGTGGTTCCATAGTGTCTGCTGATAGTCTTCCGACTGGCGAATCTGTGGATTTTTCATCTCCATTTGTCGGATAATGGACTGGGCACAGCGCATACGTTCTTCCTTAGTGGGCAGACCGATAGCCACATCCACCATTTTCTGTATCTCACGTCCATATTCCGAAAGCACCAGTTTCTCGCGTTGGGTGTTGTAGTCTAATCCTTTTATATCCATATATTTCTTGCTTTTGGCTTTTGGCTTTTGCCTTTAGCCTTTTTGTTTTATCTTATAATTATTTTAGTAGGCAAGCTAACTGCTAACAGCCAACTGCCAACCGCTAAATCAGCGGCTTTGCCTTGATGGCCACGAAGTCCTTCAGATAGAAGGGCACGAAGTAGGCCACGTCTTCAAACTGTTCGTTCAGGAAACGCTTCTCTGCCAGAGGCATCATCCATTTAGCTAACGGTTCTATACCCTCTATCAGGTGCGCATTAGGATGTTGGATAGTATCCATACATTTGTCAGCACCATTGCCAAAGAAGTAAATAGGACGCTCGTCTAACCACTTCTTATAGGTCTCAGCAGTCACCACATCGGCTCCCACCTCACGTACCGTCTTCAGTCCACGGTCGTACAATGCAGAGTACACCTCCATCCTGCGTGCGTCAATCATAGGGCACAACAAGGGGGATACCTCACCTAACGTCTCTAAAGGAGAGGGATTTGACTCCCCTCCTTGGGAGGGAGCGGGGGAGGTCATTTCTCTTAATAGTACAGGTACGCACATCAGTTCCAAGGTAGGTACGGCAATCAACTTCAGGTCGCGACCATAGCAGATACCCTTGGCCATCGATACACCGATGCGCAATCCCGTATACGAGCCTGGGCCACAGCTGACAGCGACGGCATCGAAAGGAATGGCGTGGTTGTCGGTAAAGCTCAGCGCCTCGTCCACCATTGTGCCCAGTCGCTCGGCACCGGCCCCTCGCTCGCCCCGTTCCTTCTGTTCAAAGATGCACTGTCCATCCTCCGAGACAGCCACCGAACAAACATTTGCACTCGTCTCTATATGTAGTATACAAGCCATATTTTACTATACCTTTTTTCTTCTTAGGCCACAAAGGTAATCATTTATTTTGTAACCACCAAACAAAATACAAAAAAGCAGGTCGCACTGGATTACACACCATCAAAATACGGGCTCCCTCAATAAAAAAGAATTTGAAAAAGGAATCCGACGATGGCACTGAAAACATTGCACAGGAAACTGTATTTGAATGAGATACAGGGTCTATGCCAGACAGACAAGGTTGCAGTCAGAATTTTACAGGGCAGCTATCTCGTCTTCTGAAAGGCCTGTCGATTTGACGATGTCATCCAAAGCCACACCGATTCGTTTCAAATTACGGGCTATTTCAAGGGAACGTTCGTTACGACCTTCTGCACGGCCTTCTGCACGACCTTCAGCACGACCTTCAGCACGGCCTTCTGCACGACCTTCAGCACGACCTTCAGCACGACCTAATTCTAATCCTTCTTCTCGACCTTCTGCCAACCCTTCCAACTTTGCGGTAGTCAACACATCAGTCTGAACAGCAATGGCACTCATGTGGCGCTCATAAGCATGACGTTCTTCCTGGCTCATAGTCAGATATTGCAGTTTTTCACGTGCCTCACTCAAGCCAGGTGTAGTCGTGTCGTCCTTAATATGTCCATTCTTCAGATAGTCCAGCCATTCCTCAAGCGGCGTCTTGGCAACATTGTTAAACTCGTTAACACGAATGATATAATATTCAGGAAACACCTCCTCGGGGGTCTTCATCTTGATGGCATTTTTCTCCTTGGTACTTACTCTCAACGTATCATTGGTATGAACGCCAACAAAAGTATTCGTGCCATGATACAAATAATCTGCACCTTGCCCCAAATCAAAATATACAATACTGATAGAGTACACTTTCTTGACGGCACCATATTGTTCGCCGAGGGTCATGTGCTCTGTAATAGCTTTGGCAACACCATAGAGAATACGCTCAAGATAGTACAACTCCCTGGTAAGCTGAACTTCCACTATGATAATCTCGCCCTGCTTGTTTTTGGCCTTGATATCGACGCGATTAAACTTATCGTCTTCCGTTTCCTGATTACCTTCGCTCTCTAGGATCTCCTCTATATAAATAGGTTCGCCAAGCAAAACTGTTACCAGTCCTTCCAGCACAACGAAATTCGCCTTATCGCGAAGCATCCGCTTAACGGCCCAGTCAAAACGCACGTATTTATTTGCAGCATTCATATTCCTGATTCTTTTTTCTGCATGCAAAGATAAACACTTTTTCTGAGAAAACAAAGAAAAGTGGGGAAAAACTCATTTCGCTGCCGCACGTCGTGTTTTATCGTTATTATCGTCTATATGGATTCTTCTTTCTTTACGCAGCGTCCTCCCTTTTTCTTTATCAGCTCATAGAGCTTATTGATAGTATAGAATTCTCCGTCGTAAGCATGACCGTACCGAAATTTGTTTTCTTCTGTGTAGTCAATAGTCTCATATGCCTCTCGCAGAGCTAAGTCCGTCTTTCCAATGACATGGAACACGTCGTTGGCAAGGCTTAAATCCCTTGGCGACACCTTGGGCTGTGACAACAGTTCATGCTTTGTACACACTTCATACGAAAGTTGCCTGTTAGCCTTTGCTCTCTTTTCTTCTTCTTTAATTTTCTCCTTTTTGGCATCATCAAAGTAATCTTCAAAGTGACTGGTGAATAAATCGTAGCTAACAACTACAATATTATGCCCTTTGTGATAGTTCTCTAAAGCCAATTGCAAATCGTAGAAACTACATACTGAGGACATAACCCAACTTTTACCCAATTGAATGATTTTGGTTGCTAATCAGCGGTTTAGTCATTTCCGCTATATCTGCTGTGTTCTACAAATTTTGATTCTTCTGAACGGCGTTGTCTTGTATTTCAACATTGAGTAGATGTCTGCC
>JAEEGL016287021.1_pt1 | contig 11597 bp, 16 predicted proteins | sample 9134231 | NCBI WGS metagenome assembly JAEEGL01 (sample SAMN16246548, study PRJNA631951) | gut metagenome | biome: gut microbiome; feature: rumen; material: fiber-attached | host: Bos | place: Iran: Karaj | collected 2018-10 | reverse complement strand
TGTAAGCTTCCCTAAAAACCAGACAGATAAGAATTAGACAAAAGTTACTAACTTTGCACTAACTTTTAAGAAAGATGAAAAAAGGGAAACACACGGAGGCGGAGAAATAAAAGCCGTCAAAGAGACAGAGAACGGAGTGTCCATTGAAGCCGTATGCAGGAGTCACGGCATAGCCAGGGGTGCATTGTACAACTGGAGGGTTAAATACGGCGGGATGGATGTCAGTCAGCTTAAGGAGCTGAAAGCCTTGCAGGAGGAGTACCGAAGGCTGAAGCAGATGTACGCAGACCTGGCGCTTGATAACAAGATACTGAGGGATGTAATCGAAAAAAAACTCTAGAGCCCGAGGTCAAGAAAGAGATTGCATCAGAGATAGTGGAGGAATATGAGGTCAGCATCACTCGGGCGTGCAGACTGATGGAGATACATCGCTCATATTACTATTTCACAGGCAGCAAAGATGATGCAGATGTTGAGGATGCCATCTGAGAGGCGGGACGATTTGGAGAAGGGTTCTGGAAAATATTCAAGATTATCCGGAGGCAGGGGCATAACTGGAACCACAAGAAGGTATACAGGGTATACAAGTCTCTTCATTTTGAGAAGCGCTGCAGGCTAAAGAAACGACTGCTAGCCAGAGTGAAGACGCCTTTGACGACACCAGAGGAGCCAAACACCACATTGTCAATAGACTTTGTGAGCGACGTAGTGGAGAGCGGACGTAAGTTCCGTGTTATGAAAGTGCTTGATGATGCAGACCGTACTGTGGTGGCACAGGAGATATCAATGTCCATGCCAGCCCAACGAGTTGTAGAATTGCTTGACCTACTCAGAACAGTTACATAGAACGATTCAATGGCAGCTACAGACGTGCTGTGTTGGATGCTTACATATTTAGGAATCTGGATGAGGTTCGTGAGACCACAGAGAAGTGTATGAATTATTATAACGCGGAACGTCCGCATGACGCTCTGGACGATATGGCTCCACTTCAGTACAGAGAGTTTTTGTTGAGCGGTTCTTGATTTTGACAAGATATTCAACTAGTTGCTCCAAGTTAAGTATTCGTAGAATGTATAAGCGTGTTCGAGCAGGTTGACCAATGGTTGGATGGAGGTCTTGAAAGCTACTGTTCCATTGTGTTTATGGTGAACACGTTAGGATTATTCCACATCCCATTATATGGCAGGAATAATGAAAAATGTTGAAATTTAGAGAATCGAAAAATTGTAGCATAATCCGTAGACCGTACAGTTTAATATTTTTATTAACTTATTATCTCATAAGTTAACTTTATAATGCATAATCATAAGAATATATTTCTTTTGTTACGTGTAGAGCAATGGACTAAGAGTTTATTTATATTCTTACCCATGTTCTTTGATCGCAGGATATTCAGCGCTGAATGTTGGCTTTTGAGTATTATTGCATTTTTGGCATTTTGCTTTTTATCAAGTGCAATTTACGTTTTCAATGACATCTACGATGTTGATAATGACCGTCTCCATCCTAAAAAGTGTAATCGCCCAATAGCTAGCGGGGCTGTATCTACCCATGTAGCTTGGATTCTTTGCTTCTCATGCTTACTTGCATCTGCTGGCCCGGTTATGGTTGAAAGGTTATTCCTATTTAATTCATCTCCCTTGTGGATAATTCTGCTGGTATATTTTGTATTAAATCTTTTTTACACACTAAGACTAAAAGAGTACGCCATAGTTGACGTCTTCGTTATAGCCATAGGCTTTGTTTTGAGGGTGGTGGCTGGAGCTGTTGTGTGCGGAATACATGTGTCACATTGGATTATACTTATGACGTTCCTGCTTGCATTGTTCTTGGCGTTGGCAAAACGGCGTGATGATGTGCTTTACTACAATCGTACAGGTGTTTCAGCTCGAAAGAATATTGTGAAGTATAATATAGAGTTTCTTAATCAGTCGATGACTATTGTAGCGACAATGACAATGCTTTCATACGTAATGTACACTGTCTCAGATGATGTCGTGAGTCGCATAGGCAGTGATTATGTTTATATAACTGCTATATTTGTTCTTGCGGGTATAATCAAGTATTTGCAGATAACAATAATTGAGGTTAATAGTGGCAGCCCTACAAAGGTGTTACTTAAAAATCATTTTATTCAGGCTTGTGTGGTTGGGTGGATTATAACGTTCTGTATTCTGTTATATTTATGACCATTGCTGCTTTTGATTTTGACGGAACCATAACAAAGCGTGATACGTTCATAGCTTTTATTTTATTTGCAAAAGGTTGGCCAGCCTTGTTCATCGGAATTTTGAAATATTCTACATGGCTGGCTTTATATGCACTTAGGTTGTATCCCAATTGGAAAATTAAGGAGAAGTTGTTTTCGTATTTCTTCGCAGGCGTACCCTTGTCTGTGTTTGATAAGTGGTGTACATCGTTTTATAATAATTCAAAAAACATAGTTTATTCAGAGGCTGTATTAGCAGTTAGACATCATATTGAACTTGGACATACTGTGGTTATCGTCACTGCGAGTATTGAGAATTGGGTGTTGCCATTTGCAAAGGCTATTGGCGCTAATACAGTTATTGGAACAAAGGCTGAGGTCTCAGAAGGTCGATTGACGGGTAAGTTTGCTACTATGAATTGCTACGGGTCTGAGAAAGTTTCACGCTTTTGTAAGACGTATCCCAATCGTGACTCATACACTCTCATAGCATACGGTGATAGTCGTGGAGACAGTGAAATGCTTGCATTTGCAGACAAAGGAGTTTATAGACCATTTAAACAATAGAAAATGAATACATTGCTAATTTTAATCAGCGTTTTGCTGAATTGCGCTGCGCAACTTCTGATACGAAAGGGAATGTTGATTGAAGGAGAGGTTGGTATGCATAATATGGTATCACATTTAGGAACTATGATTACAAATGTATGGCTTTGGGGTGCTATGTTATGTTATGCGGTAAGTATACTTCTTTGGATGTCAGTGCTTAGTAAAGTAGAGGTGAGTTATGCTTATCCGTTCTTAAGTGTTGGATATGTTTTGTCTGCGGTCGCTGGTTATTTATTGTTTAGTGAAAATATTACCCCAATACGCATTGTTGGTATTATTGTTATTTGTATTGGTGTTATTTTGATTTCTAGAAGTTAGTTTATGGCATATTTTATATTTGGAGGTAATGGTTTTGTAGGCAGATTTTTGTCTAATGCGTTAATTAAAAGAGGCGATTTGGTAAATGTATGTGATTTGCACAATTGTCTTAATTCTGAAATATCATCATTGTGTAATTATTTCCAAGTGGATATATGTAACAAGAGCAATCTAACTTCTTTGCCAATAGTGAACACTGATGTTGTAATTAATCTTGCCGCAAATCAGTATCATCAGAAAGTTCCAAAGAATAGGAAAGAATACTTCTTTCGTGTTAATGCCTTCGGCATGCACAACCTGCTTGAGGTAGCGTATGATAAGGGTTGCCGAAAATGTATTATGTTTTCAACTGATATGACATATGGCAAGCCTCAATATCTGCCCGTTGATATTTCACATCCTCAAAATCCGTTTGGGCCATACGGACAAAGTAAACTGTTTGCAGAGCAACTTTGCCGAGAATACTGGAGTAAAGGCATGAAGATAACGATATTTCGTCCACGCATGATAATGGGTCCAGGACGCGCCGGCATTTTACTTAAACTATTCAAACTTATTGATTATAATCTACCAGTTCCAACAATAGGGAGCGGACGCAATCACTATCAAATGATTTCTGTATTTGATTGTGTAAGTGCCGTTCTCTGCGCTATTGAGAAGGGAATTCCTAATAAGGAATATAATCTTGGTTCAGAAGGGTCACCTGATATTCGTACTTTATTACAACGTACTATTAGCCAGGCGCACAAGCATTCATTTGTAGTGCCCACATCAGGAAAACTTGTCAAGTTATGTTTGCGTATATTAGATAATATTGGCTTGACGCTCATGTATCCGGAGCAGTTTATGATTGCTGATGAAGAGTATGTCTTAGATATAACAGATACAAAACGAGACCTTGGTTGGCAGCCTAAATACAATGATGCTGATATGCTCGCTGAGGCATATAAAACCTATAAAATTAATTAGTCATAATTCACGAAATATTTTAGTATAACATGAGAAATGCATTAAGAAATATTGTAGATATTCCAGAATGGCAATTCATCTGTTTATATTTAGGAACAGTATTGGCGTATACTCTTCTTTTGGGATTACAAGGTTTTGATATGTGCGATGAAGGCTGGGTCCTAACCGCTTATCAACAGTTGTTCGAACATCCTCTTTCTGCAGAGTATCAGTTCCTGTATTATAATGGCGTTCTTTTTGGCGCGTTATGGAATCACGTGTTTGGCTCTCTAGGTATATATGGTTTTAGGATTCTTACTTCCTTATGTAATGCTTCAATTGCATTAGTAATATATTTTTTGCTTAGGCACTATATAAATAGATGGTGTATCTTTCTAGGAATTGTCATTGTATTGATGAATTATGAATTCGTAATCGTGTTTCATCACAACGTGCTTACTGCGTTATTATGTGTAATCTCCGTATTTTTGTTGTATAAGTCTTTGTCAAAAAATAGTACAATCTATATATTTGCTGCTGGAATATTAGTTGGAATTAATATTTTTACAAGACTTCCAAATGCATCTATGCTGTCTCTTGTCTTGGCGATAGCGATATTTTATGTTTACAACAGAAACTTAAGACGTTGTTTTATGTTACTAATTGCAGCATTAATTGGTTTAATTGCAGGGATAGGAATGCAATTAATGTTGATGGATAAACTAGGGCATCTTCACATCTTTATTGATAATATTTCATCTGGAATATCAGCTGCTAAATCGAGCGACAGTTCTCATAATCTTTTTAAAATGTTTGGCGCTTATATTGGAAACTACAAGTCTGTTATAAAGCAGATATGTTTATTGTTGATGCTACCAATGATGTTATATTTTTTTCAGAAAATTTGTAGAAACTCATCTTTTAACAAATTCATAACAATTATTACAATATGTGCATATTCGATTATAATATACAAAGCCGCAAATGGGACGTTAATGTTGTATGCCATTTGTTATATCACTTTTGCCGTTTGTGTGATGTTGTTTAACGGGAATGCAAACCTAATGATTTTAATTGCGTGTGCCATTGTGGTACAGTTTTTTTTGCCATTAGGAAGTGATGATGGAATTGGTAACATGGGGCCAAATTGTTTGTGGATTTCTGTTCCGTTAGCAATTGGTTTGATTATTAAAACATATAGAAAATATTACAATAATTTTTTTTCTCGCACAGCGGCAATATTTTTAATAGTTCTATGTATGTCTTTTTGTTGCAAAAAAATTTATGCCATAAGTTTGAGTTGTTATTTTGATAATGGTTCTCGATTGAAAAAGTGTTATAAAATTGATAACCCATTAGCGACAACATTTACAAATATTGAAAAGGTCGAGAAATGTAATAATTTATTATCTGTAATTAATCAATATGTTACGGCGTGTGATTACATGTTGTGTTTCCAAACCGTACCAATGGTTCATTATTTAACGCATACATATCCATATCTTAATAATTCTTGGCCATGGACTTATGATAGTGATAATCTTAAACGCCATTTTGACTGGGCTGAAAAAAATATTGATGTTATGCCAGTAATTTTAAGAAATAAGTCGGAAATTGCATCATGGGAGTTTCCAAGTGAAGATTGGGATTCTCTTGAATCAACAGATCAATGGAATTTCTCATCTGAGAAGATTCGGGCTCTGCAAAATTTTATAAAAGAACACAACTATTATGTCGCGTGGGAAGATGAATTGTTTCAAATCCTTCTGCCTACAAACCAATAGCAGTTATGGACAATAATATTCAATATAGCATTATTTATGTAGATATTCACCCTAAAATTAAGGAACGACTAAGTCTAACTAGAAGTGTAAGCTTTCCTAAAAACCAGACAGATAAGAATTAGACAAAAGTTACTAACTATGCACTAATTTTTAAGAGAAATGAAAAAAGGGAAACACACGGAGGCGGAGATAATAAAAGCCGTCAAAGAGACAGAGAACGGAGTGTCCATTGAGGCCGTATGCAGGAGTCACGGCATAGCCAGGGGTACATTGTACAACTGGAGGGTCAAATACGGCGGGATGGTAGAAGAGTTCTTTGAGAAGGAGAAGCCTGGTATGTATTTTTGGCAGCGGCTAAGGTGGGTGGTATTATCGCTAACCAGAATGCGCTGGCTGATTTTATGTACGACAATATGATGCTGGAGATGAATGTGATACACTCAGCATGGAAGAACGGGTGCAAAAAGTTAGAGTTTATTGGCTCCAGCTGTATTTATCCAAGAATGGCTCCACAGCCGATGCCAGAGAGCTGTCTGCTGACATCGGAGCTTGAAAAGACTAACGAGGCATACGCACTGGCTAAGATTTCCGGGTTGAAGTACTGCGAGTTCTTGAACCGCCAATATGGGACGGACTACATCAGTGTGATGCCGACCAATCTGTATGGCCCGAATGATAATTATCACCCGACACATAGCCATGTGTTGCCTGCGCTTATCAGGCGTTTCCATGAGGCTAAGGTTGCTGGGCTTGATAAAGTCGTTTGCTGGGGTGACGGTTCTCCGCTGCGCGAGTTCCTCTATGTGGATGACCTAGCGAACCTCTGCGTGTTCTTGATGAACAACTACAGTGGCAATGAGACTGTTAATGCCGGCACGGGCAAAGAACTTACCATCAAGGAACTGACTCGGTTTGTGGCTAAAGTGGTAGGATATACTGGCGCTATTGAATGGGATACATCAAAACCGAACGGCACGCCACGCAAACTGCTTGACGTAAGCAAGGCAACCGCCCTTGGCTGGACCTACAAAACCGAGCTTGAAGACGGCATCCGGCTTGCCTACAAAGACTTCCTTGAGAATCCAATGAGGGCGGAAAGATAATTTTTATTATCTTTGCAGGGCTTACGATATAAATTGAAAAAATCATTATATGAAAACACTCCTTTTAGTGTTTGGGACTCGACCTGGGGCAATTAAGATGTGCACTCTTGTTTTGGAGTTCAAGAAGCATCCTGATGTGTTTAATACGCTGGTTTGTGTGACAGGACAGCATAGGGAGATGCTTGACCAAGTGCTCAATCTTTTTGAAATCAAGCCTGATTATGATTTGAACATTATGAAACCTAATCAGGATTTGTACGATATTACGTCTAACGTTCTGCTTGGCATGCGTGATGTGCTGACAGAAGCAAAACCAGATGTAGTGTTTGTTCACGGCGATACCACTACATCGTCCGCCACAGCGTTGGCTGCTTTCTACAAACAGATTCCTGTGGCTCATATAGAGGCAGAATACTATCACTATATCCAAAATAATGACCGATAACGGCTTTGTGATTGATGGCAAGTATGGAGTGTACAAGAATGACATGCACGTTTTCCCTGTGGATTATTTCTGCCCGTTAACAAGTACAAGGGTCCTCAAACTTACAGCAAACACTGCTTGCATCCACCATTTTGCCGGTTCTTGGGTGGAACTTACCAGATGGCAGAAATTTACAAACTGGTTTTATGACAAAGTGCTGGGGAGAAAACTGACGGACAGGTTGGTGAGGCTGAAAAGAAAATTGAAAGGTATGTAGGGACGAAGGGAAATTGATTTAATATTCCTTGTTTGTATTAGACTAATTTAATCACTACGTAATATAATGTTCAACTTAGAATCTTTCATAAGTAAATACGTTATTAGACGTCCGCAGAGTATGTTTGCTACTGATATAGAGGCAAACAGAGACGTTTTATTAGAGAATATCAAAGATAAGTCTGTTTGTGTTATAGGTGGGGCAGGGTCAATTGGTTCCTCTTTTATTAAGGCGGTTTTGCGCTTTATGCCAAAGTCTCTTGTGGTAGTTGATTTAAATGAGAACGGACTGGCGGAACTTACAAGAGATTTACGTTCAGATGCTGATATTATAGTGCCAACTGATTACAGAACTTATACTCTTGATTTTGCAAATCCAATATTTGAAAGAATCTTCTTGGAGGATGGTGGGTATGACATAGTTGCTAATTTCTCGGCTCATAAGCATGTCCGTTCAGAACGTGACAAGTATTCTGTAGAGGCACTTATTGAGAATAATGACATTAAAGCAAAAAAACTAATGGACCTGCTTGAAAACAGGCCACCAGAACATTTCTTTTGTGTGAGTACAGACAAGGCTGCAAATCCAGTTAATATTATGGGTGCGAGTAAGCGCATTCTTGAGGATTTAGTGATGGCTTATTCAAATAAGTTCTCTGTGACAACCGCCCGCTTTGCAAATGTGGCATTCTCAAATGGTTCATTGCCAGATGGATGGTTGCACCGTTTAATGAAAAAACAACCATTATCTGCACCTAATGATGTTAGGCGTTACTTTGTTTCACCTGAAGAGAGTGGGCAAATATGTATGCTTGCCTGTATCTTGGGAAGATCAGGTGAAGTTTTTTTCCCTAAGTTAGGGGAGGAACAGATGTTGACATTTTCTCAGATATGTGATGAGTTTGTTGACTATAACGGGCTTGTAAAGCATCAATTCTCTTCTGATAGAGAGGCTAAAGTTTATGCTAAAAAGATGGATTTTGATTCTCAAGATTATCCTGTGGTATATTCAAAGAGCAATACAACAGGTGAAAAGGCATACGAGGAGTTTTACATTCCTGGAGAACAGATTGATTGGAATAGATTTGGCAGTCTTGGTGTAATACAGAAGACAACAAGGCGTTCTATGGCTGAAGTTATTAATCTGTTTAATGAGTTTGAGTCAATTTTTTCGTCGCCGGATTTTAAAAAAGAACAGGTGGTGGATGCGATAAAGAGATTTATTCCTAACTTTGACCATGAAGAGAAAGGATTAAATTTAGATCAAAAAATGTAATTATTATGGAAAAACGTGCTGTTATATTAGCTGGCGGAAAGGGTACTAGGCTAAAACCATATACAATAAATATGCCTAAGCCGTTGGTGCCAGTTGGCGAAAAGCCAATCATTGAGCTGATCATTGTAAAATTAGCGAATTCAGGGTTTAATCATGTTACTATTACAGTTAATCACATGGCTGATATGATTAAGGAGTTTTGCGGTGATGGCTCAAAGTGGGGTATTGAGATTGATTATTCACTGGAAACCAAGCCCTTAAGTACGATGGGGCCATTAAAACTCATTAAGGATCTGCCTGAGGATTTTCTAGTGATGAACGGGGATGTTCTTACTGATTTGGATTTTGCAGAATTATATAAGGAGCATATCGCAAATAAATCCATATTTACAGTATCTGCTTTTGAGAGAGACCACAAGGTTGACTATGGTGTCCTTGAGTCTGATTGTAATAATAGGCTTGTGGCGTTTAAGGAGAAACCAGTGCTTCATTACCTTGTAAGCATGGGTGTGTATATGGTTAACCGGAGGTGTCTTGATGTTATTCCACAAGATACATTTTATGGTTTTGACCACTTGATGCTGGATCTGATTAAGTCAGGAACTCCTGCAACTGTGCGTCCATTCAATGGTTACTGGCTGGATATTGGTAGGCCAGAAGACTATGAACAGGCATGTATTGATGTAGAACAAGGAAAAATCAAATGAAAAGAGTAGCAGTAACAGGTAGCTCTGGTTTTGTAGGCAGGAACCTGATTCAAATATTAAGGCAACGTGATAATGTTGAGATAATAAATCTTGACATTGTTGATGGTGTAAATGTTTGTGACTGGAATCAAGTGAAGGATGTTACAGCTGATGTTTTCATTCATCTTGCAAACAAATCATTTGTTCCTGATTCTTATAAAGAACCATATTCTTTCTATGATATTAATTTACATAGCACGCTGAATATGCTTGAGCTATCAAGGCTCAATGGCGCTAAATTCATATATCTTAGTTCTTATGTGTATGGCGCACCGGAGTACATGCCTATTGATGAGAATCATCCGATTAAAGCTTTCAACCCTTATGCTACCACAAAAGTGATGTGCGAACAGATGTGCCAGGGGTATGCAAGAGATTTTAATGTTCCGATGGTTGTGTTCAGACCGTTTAATATCTATGGAGTTGGGCAGTCTCCTCAATTCCTTATTCCTTTAATGATTAAACAATTGACATCGGGGAAGATTATAGTTCACGATGACCGCCCCAAAAGAGATTATATTCATGTGCGAGATGTTGCCAATGCTATCAATTGTGCTATTGACTATGCTGTTGAGGGGTGTGAGATAATGAATCTTGGCACTGGAAGAAGCTACTCTGTGAGGGAAGTGGCTGATTTAATTATAAAAATATATGGAAAGCCTGTGTCATTTACGTCAACAAATGAATTCAGACCATCAGAGGTTTTGGATACCATTGCGGATATAACTAAGATTAAGTCAATTGGATGGAGGCAGACTGTTCCTTTTGAGGATGGCTTAAAGGAGATGATTCTAGTATGAAAATTCTTTTTGTTTGTAGTGTAAATAAGGGTTGGATTGTTCCATTTATAGCAGAACAGGCAGATGCTCTGCGTGCTATTGGTCATGATGTCGATTTTTACTGTGTTGAAGGAAGGGGTGTTAAAGGTTATCTGAAAAACATTTCTCCTTTGAAGAAAAAAATTAAAGAGTTTTGCCCAGATATAATACATGCACATTATGGATTGTGTGGTTTTATTGCTAATCTCCAAAGAAAAGTATCTGTTGTAACCACCTATCCAGGTTCAGACATAAATGACGTAAAAGTTCGTTTTTTTTCCATTCTTTCCATAAAATTATCTAAGTATAATCTGTTTATGGGGACAAGGCAAATGAATAAGGTTAAATTATTTATAGGTAAAAACTCTGCTATTTTAAGGTATGGCATTATGGCTGACAACTTTATTCCATTGGACAAATATGTTGCCAGAGACAAATTGGGTATTAGTCATGCAGATATAATAGTAATATTTGCAGGAAAATTCTCAAACAAAGTTAAGAATGCAACTCTTGCCCGTCAAGCGGTCTCTTTGCTTAATGGAGTAAAGTTGATGGAATTAACCGGTGGTTATACCAAAGAGGAGATGTGTTATTTGATGAATTCTGCAGATGCCGCCCTTATGACATCTTTTTCAGAAGGCTCACCTCAATTCATAAAAGAGGTTATGGCTTGTGGTTGTCCGATAGTTAGTGTTGATGTGGGTGACGTAGCGGAAGTTATTTCCGGGGTGGATGGATGTTATATATCAGAAAGAGAACCACAAAAAATTGCAGAAGCGTTAACCCAAGCCTTCTCTTTTGAAGGCAAAACCAACGGTCGTGATAGAATAATAGAACTCAACCTCACAAACGAACTTGTAGCCAAGAGACTGGTAGAAATTTATGGTGGGATGAGGTAATCAGGCAGCGGTTACCAAAAAGATTCTGTAGGCTTCCCCTTTTTGTAAGCTTCCCTAAAAACCAGACAGATAAGAATTAGACAAAAGTTACTAACTTTGCACTAACTTTTAAGAAAGATGAAAAAAGGGAAACACACGGAGGCGGAGAAATAAAAGCCGTCAAAGAGACAGAGAACGGAGTGTC
>JAEEGL015979486.1_pt1 | contig 11597 bp, 10 predicted proteins | sample 9134231 | NCBI WGS metagenome assembly JAEEGL01 (sample SAMN16246548, study PRJNA631951) | gut metagenome | biome: gut microbiome; feature: rumen; material: fiber-attached | host: Bos | place: Iran: Karaj | collected 2018-10 | reverse complement strand
GTGTTCTTTGAAAAGCCCACAACTTCGGCACGCAGTTCACCCGCCTGACCAGGAGTTCTCAAAAGACAGAGCTCACCAACCTTAACTTCAGGCACAACCGCGTGAATAATCGTACCGACAACCTCTTCTACTTTTCCTCGTATCTCAACGGTTGCGGCAGACTGGACTGCTTCTTCTAATATCTGACCTATATATTCAAGAGCCATTTACTTCCTCTTGATATGATTTTCTAAACTGCGCTGCAGAATAGTAAGCTGTGAGTTAAGACTTGCCTCTACCACACCCTGTTCCGTTTCTAACAGACAGTCTCCCATCTTAAGGTTAGGATCGGCCACCATGTTAATGTAGCCGGTTGGATTGTCACGACCTACCAGATAATTCTGCAGAGATTCTCTTAGTATACGCTCATCCTGAGAGGATACACGCATCAGAATACTCTTACTGCCTCTAACTGCATTCAACCCCTGATGAACAACTCTGGTTACAAGCTCTGGCTGATCAAAGGAACCGATAATCTTGCTGACAGCATCCATCACCACACCGACAAGCTGCTTTTCAAGACCTTCAATGGAATCCACCTGGCCCATAACCATATCCATCAGCTTTTCAGTATATATGGATTTACCCTCATCAACACCAACCGCATAACCTTCATCATAGCGTTTCTTGTAGACAGCCTTGGCCTGTTCACCAGCCTCAGCTGCAGCTGCCTTGACCTTGTCAACAAGTTCATTGGCATTGGATAACAGAGCAAACTCTGAAGCCTTGATTACCTTGGAACCAGGTCTTACATTCCACATTTTAGTGTCTTTTAACTGAAAATATTCTGACATGATCTATCAATCTCCAGACAGAGAATTTTAATTGTACAGTCAAAGATAAGTTTCTCATCACTGTCAGATAAATCCAGTCTGACCGGTGATTCAGCCTTAAAGGCAATTCTATCAAGACAGTCTGCTGAAGCTTTTTCTAAAATATTAGCTAATACAGCATTGCCCGACTCTTTGACAGCCTGTTCAGTTGAAGAGAATGAAGAGACAATTCTGTTCTTCAGATGTGTCGGAATATACAGACTTCCGCGTCTCAATCCAAAGGAATAAATCTCCTCTCCTAAGTACTCTCTGTATTTTGTAACCTGCTCTTTTTTGATTTCTGATACCAGGATCTGAGAACAGATACTTGCACACAGCAGCAATCTCAGCTGTTCAAGCTGTTCTGCAGAACAGAAACAGAATCTGTTGGCAGGAGTTTCAAATTCAAAATAGCCCTCACTGACTTTTGAGAGCTTTCTTATAAGCGCATGATTATCCAGATAACTCTGGGCGCTGCTGCTCTGCAAGATCTCATCCGGCAGCACCGCCTTTTCATCAAGATGGTTATACTCAAGGATTTTCTTGAGAAGCTCTCTTTTTTCAGTTAGCAGTGATAGAGCAAAATCTCTGTTCATAGCTGAACTCCATCACTTACTTTGGGGCTTCTTTATCGGCTTTAGGCTCTGCAGCAGGCTCTGCGGCAGCTCCTGCTTTTTTAGGTAAATTCAACTCAAGAGAAATCAGCTTCTTGGACCTTAACCCAAAGACAGCAAGACCTGAAAGCAGTATGCCGGCAATAATACCAAAGGATAGCAGAGCTGAAGTTGTCAGGTACCAAGGCACTGTCTTAAGAGCAGGAGGAAGGATCTTCTCGCGGTAATCCTCAAGCATCACATTCACTCTTTCTCTGGTAAGACCAGGTACCGCCTTGGCTGCAGTTTCACGGATAGCGCCCACCATGTTTACAACAGGTGAGTTAGGAGTGTGTCTGATGAATACAGCTGCTGAAGGTGGAGTGGTAATTCCGGATGACTGCTCGTGCTGCACCAGGGTCACATGAACACGTGAATCCAGAACACCATCAATCTTTGAGAAGGTATCTGAAAGTTCCTGTGATAAAGCAAAGGCAAAACGGGCCTGCTCCTCTAACTGAGAGGAGATCATGGAATCACCGGAGAACACGGTACCTAGACTCTTGAAAGGAGTACGAGGCAATGAGTTTTCCTTGATGATATCCAGAGCTCTGACCATATCCTCATGTTCAACAGCGATATGATAAAGCCCCTTACCCTCAGCAACCTTTTCTGCTGCAACACCACGTCTTAGCAGAGCGGATAGCATTTCGTTGGCATCCTTTTCAGTGATTCCTGAATACAGGGTTTCTTTACAGCCCACGAGGAACAGGGAGAAGAGTATAGTCAGAATAACCGCAAATTTTTTCATAATAGTATCTTTACTTCAGCACTAAGAACAGTAAACCGTACAAAATTTCTCACAGCCTCTAAGAGTTTACGGCTCTACAGAATTCAAACAAACAAAATTACACAATCCCTACAAAAAAATTATAGTTTGTCATTTAAGGATTTTCAGTCGAACCGGTTAGAAAATCAAAGATATTTGCTTCTTTTTTTGAGACTAATCTCTTAATTTTCCATAAAAATCTAAAACTGTGCCCTAAGACAACATTTTCAAGGCAAAGGCATAATCAGAAGCGGCATATTTAATTTACCAGGAAATCTAAAAGAGTAAAAATTGCAGTTGAAAGCAAAAGTATATACAGAAGACAAAACATAGAAGACCAATCTGTTTTTGCTGCAAGGATATCCATTGGACAATTTGATCATGGTCCTTAAGGCATCAGACCATTAAGAGAGATGCCGGACAGAGCCGGCATCGTAAAAGAAAACAGATTTTGAAAACTACGCCTTCAGAAGCTAGGCAATATTGAAGTCAAAGTCCTTATTGTCAAGCATAACCTCATTGCCGATACGGTTGTTGACGTCGCCGGTTCTCTTTTTGTTGCCAGCTTCATCCAGTTCATCGGCATAGGCATGAATGACGTTTACAACTCCATTTACAAGTCCAGGCATCTGAGGGATCACGAAATTACTGGAAATGAACATCAGATTTTCCAGAATCTTTCGTATTCCTCCATTCTCGTTATCATCAACACCTTCCTTAAGTTTTATAGCGGCATCTCTATTACCTAAGCGCATAAGCTGGGTAAAGCAGTTAGAGACCGCATCAAGCACAGTCTTTGGCACGTTCTCTTTACGGTTGCCGAAACCGTCTCCCTTGCGGGTAAATACAGTCATAAGAGAAGCACAGTGCAAGATTGATTCCTTAATATCACTAGAGCGTTTTTGTCTGGTCTGCATACCCATGATTCTGGAATCTTCCTCCTCAGTCTTGGAGATAGTGCTGTAGTATATTCCATGAGTTTCTGTCTTTAGGAACAGTCTGCGAGGCTGACCGTTCATCTGAGGCAGAGTGAAGTAATGGAAGGTCTTCATACCGTTCATCAGTCCCCCCATACCTTCAGGAACATCCAGACCTCTTGGCATGTTCATATGACCATCAACAAACATATGATGATAGTACTTGGCGTGAGTTGAGGTTCTCATATAAATATCTTTACAGGTATCAAGCCACTGATACAGTCTGCCCTTTGGATCCTCCACAGAGAAGGAGCCAAGATCATTCTGTTCGTTCTTATTTCTGGTTGCAGCGTGGAATGCCAGTGTCAGACAGGCAGCATTTCTTGGAGTACACTGATGTCTGTAGCCGTTTCCTGCCAGCACATCCTTCATAATTTCACGGCCCTTGTTGATTCTGGCCTGAAGAATATTCTTGAACGCATCAATAGAATGAGGTCTTTCTGCAGGAGGACAATCCTTAAGCATAGCCTCATACTGTTCCTTATTGAAGACCACATCAGAATTGCCGACCCTGACAGTAATGGAAGCAGGAATTTCAAAGCCGAGTCCCTGAGAATTCTGCTGAGGAACAGAGGTCAGAGGAGAAACATACTTCTTTGCCTCCTCGAGTCCGTCTTCACCCATATTTCTTGCAGCAGCCTCATTCGGATGAGTTGCATTCTGAATCTTTTCCTCATCGAAGGTCTTAAAGAACATCTCTCGCTGATCCTTCTGCACGGTAATCTTTGCAGTACCGTCAGCAAAAAGCTCACACTGAACACCAGCTGCCTTTGCAAAAGCCTCAAGATGAATCTTTGCATTTGGAGACAGAGGCTCATCACAGTGATAAACAAGGGAATCACCTTCAACATGTGCCTGCCATGGAACTCTGGTCTCAGGCTTTACATTCAGGTGATCCAGAGCAACTGATCCGTCATCACTTACCCAGGTGGTAGGAGAAGTAAGCTTTTCAAGATTCTCTATGGTTTCAATTGCATTCTTCTGTGTTTCAGGACCATCATTCTTTAAATCATCATAGAAATGAAGCTGACCATCAGAAACATTCAGAATTTTCTGCATATTGTCATAGAATTCCTTCTCTTTGACGTTGATTTCATCCTGAATCTTGAAGCGCAGAGCCTTTTCGGCATCAGAAATTCCAGGTTCATTAGCATCAAAGGCAGTACGATAGTCATTGAACAGTTTATCGATTTTTCCTGACTGTTTTGCTTCACGCAGGGTAAGAACCCCCTGTAATTTTGCAAATCTGGTATCATCATCGAAGATGGAGAAATTGTTAAAGCGAGGCTTTAAAGAGAACCCGTAGTTATCCTTAAAGGTAAGATTGTCATTAACTTCAAGGAATCTGCCGTTTCCCTCAAGAGAATGACCAGGATCAATTGCAAAGAACTTGCCGTTGGCAAAGCCCTTGTTCTGACCATGAGATCCGATACCGTCTCGATCAGCGGTAGTCAGGAAGAATGCCTTGTATTTACCAAGTTTCTCAAGAGTCTGTTTTCCCTTCAGATGATCTGGAAGCACAATTCTTCCGTCCTTGATATAGCCTTTTTCCAGATCCTCATAGCCCTCTGAGAATTTAGCCTGAAGCATAATCTTTGGATGTCCGTCAGAGTATTTACCTCTAACAATTCTCAGATCCTGAGTTGGCACACCTAAAATACGGGACAGATCGTTTGCCAGAGCTTCTGCAACTGCACCTGATGAGATATCGTCAGCTTTCTGTGCACTTTGCAGACGATACAGGGTACCGAACTTACGGGTTGCAATTCGCTCAGGACGCATGAACTTACCAGCATGAGCAGCCTTCTTAATGAAGATTCGGTCATTCTCGTTGTAGTCAAGCTTCATGATATGTCTGTCATTAAAACGCTGGAAGATTGGAGACTTCTTATAAGCTCCATCCTTCTTTGTAACATTAAGAACAGCGTTACGAATCTGAACAAACAGCTCCTTCTTCAGAATATCAGGATCTACGAGATTGTAATTATCTGGGGAATAGCTGGAAAATTTATCCTCAAAAGCCTTATAGATTTCACTGTTAGGAGTTTCCATTCCCTTTTCGATCATATAATCGGCAACCGCAGATATGCATGCAGGATGAGCACTTCCGCATAGCATAATCTTATCGCGCAGGGTCATGTCTGGCTTATTGCATTCATCTCTGAGCTTGTCATTGTGTGCAAGGATTTCATTAAGTTTTTGTTCACTTTCCTCTGAGGTGTAATCCATCATAAGACTTTTGGTGTCATTCAAAGACCAGTCGTTTCTGTAGATAAAGCCTGGCTCAACACCGTTATCTTTTAGTTTTTCAAGAATAATAGGATCGGTTCCTGAACGGTTAATAGTCATTCCTGAACCCAAAGTACCTTTTTTGATGTTATCCTCAACAGAGGTCTCATCTCCTTCGAGCAAAGTATTAAGATTAGAAAGGCCGGTAGCTTCAGTATCTTTATAGTTGGTTTTACGAACTTCGGCATTGCCCAGTTCTTCTGTATTGAAGGAATCATTGCCCATTTCAAGCTTGATAACTTCATCAAGCCTTTTGGAAACCTGAAGAGATAGAGAGTTAAGATCCTTAATAGCCTTAAGGTCAATACCTTTGCATGGATCTTTATTCAGCTGTGCTTTAATTCTCAGCCTCAAATCCTGAGGAAGTTCTCTGAATTTTGGATCAGTATCAACCTGACGTCTAAACTCGTTAACCACACGATGACGCTTGAGAGTCTCAATATTAGAGATTGTTGCCTTGATATCACGGGCACGCAGGGATTTCTTACGCTGAGCTCTGGAGCTGAGCGTGGTATCGAAAGCATGTTCTCCAAAGACTCCGTACCTAGCTGAAAGAGCAGCACGAAAGGCTTTCATGGTTCTTTCATTGGTTTTGGAATCTGCAGAAAAAATAACGTGACCAAGTTTAACATGATTGTTTTCATCAACAACAATATCTCTAGAGTTAAAGATGGTACAGTCTGCGGCAAATGTAAAAACATGTAATTTATCTGTCATGATACATCTCCATCAGGAACATGCTGTTATGTATTTAGGACATCATTCCGATTCCGCTTAGCCTCATAAGTTCTTCCTGATTATGATCGTCATCTGCGGATGTATTTATTCTGTCCAGCCACATATCGCACAGCTGAAGAATCTTCTCTATGGAAGCTACAAAATTCTCAATATCAGAAATGATTACATTCACATCAAAGAAATAATTGTAAATCAGAGTCTCACTCTGAGGTTCTATTGTGAAATAGCCTCCGGCAGTGTCCTGACCGAACAGAGCGCCAACCAGAAGATCACGATAGACATTCTTAGGAGTATCTTTTTTCAAAGTACATACTTCAACAAAGCACAGAACCTTTTCGGTAACCTCGATATACTGAAGATTGACGTTGTATTTGTCGTCTACTCTTACAGATACCAGTCCACCTTCATCTGCCTCAAAAGATTCAATACCTGTAAACTTTCTAACCTCAGCTAAAAAAGCCTTGTAATCATCTACTGAGTACATACTCGCTCCTTATATTCCTACATAGTTTTTAATTTCTATAATTCTATTATAATGTTTTTATTCATTATATCTAATTTATGTCACTACATATATTAAAGCATTTCTGTATTTGTGATCGCAGTTGAATAAATTCTGAATATTTTCCTAAACAATAATATCCATTGAAAATCACGATAAAATTAGTTATTTTTTCGTGAATTCAACCTTATGACCAGCCCATGAAAAACCTCAATTTTCCTGTCAAAGTAAGAGCAATTTAATCTTTTTTGCTACTAATCACTTAATTTAAAAAATAAATATCCTAATATGGTCTGGACATCCGTATTTTTGTAAGAAAAAAATGGAGTAAAAGTGATTACACAAGATAAAAAAATTCTAATCGCCAAGGATGACCGCAAAGAGGTTTATCTCTTGTCGAACATGGCAAACAGACATGGACTGATTACAGGAGCAACCGGAACCGGTAAAACCGTTACCCTGCAGACTATGGCAGAAAGCTTCAGTCAGCTGGGAGTTCCTGTTTTTCTATCAGATGTAAAGGGAGATTTATCAGGTATCGCCGAAAAATCCTCTCCATCGGGAAAGATAGCAGAAAGAATTGAAAAACTGCAGTTAAGAGATCTTGGATATGAATCACGAGGCTTTCCTGTAGCCTTCTTTGACGTCTACGGTGAAAAAGGTCACCCTCTGAGAACCACCATCTCCAGCATGGGGCCACTTCTCTTATCAAGAATTCTGAATCTGAATGAAGTTCAGAGCGGACTTATGCACATTGTCTTCAGAGTAGCTGATGACAACGGCCTGCTGCTTTTAGATTTGAAGGATTTAAAGGCAATGCTCAAACACGTCTCTGATGAAAAGGCTAAGTATCAGGAACAATACGGAAATATTTCTGCCGCAAGTATCGGTGCTATTCAGAGAGGCCTGCTGCGTTTAGAGGATGAGGGCGGAGATCTGTTCTTTGGAGAGCCTGAGCTAAATATCGAAGATCTGATGCAGAGCGATGAAAACGGCTATGGTCAGATTAATATTCTGGAATCACAGAAGCTTATCAACAATCCAAAGATTTACTCAACTGTTCTTTTATGGCTTCTTTCTGAGCTGTACGAGAAACTGCCTGAAAGAGGAGATAAGGAGAAGCCTCTAATGGTATTCTTCTTTGATGAGGCCCATCTGCTCTTTAACGATGTTGAGTCCTCCCTGCTCCAGAAGATCTGTCAGGTGGTAAGACTTATCAGATCTAAAGGTGTAGGCGTTTACTTCATCAGTCAGAATCCTGCTGATATCCCTGATGAGGTTCTAGGTCAGCTTGGCAACAAGATTCAGCATGCACTAAGAGCCTTTACACCTAAAGATCAGAAGGCCCTTAAGGCTGCTGCAGATTCCTTCAGGGCTAATCCTGAGTTCTCTACCGAAAAAGCCATTGGAGAACTTGCAGTAGGTGAAGCACTGATATCTTTCTTAGATGAAAAAGGTTCTCCTCAGATGGTTGAGAGAAGCTTCATAGTTCCTCCTCAAAGTCAGGTTGGACCTATTGATGATGCTATGAGAAAGACTCTGATTAGAGCCTCTCTTTTAGCCGGCATCTACGATACAGCCGTTGATCGGGAATCAGCCTACGAAATTCTTTCTCAGAAAGCCCTTGCTGACAAGGAAGAAGCACAAAGAGCCATTGAGGAGAAAGAAAGACAGAAACAGATGGTTTTAGAAGAGAGACAGCGTATACAGGAAGAAAGACTTAGAATGGCGCAGGAGCGACATCAGGCTGCAATGCAGAGGCAGAGCGAAAGAGCTGCCAGAGCAAATCCTACAGTTGTTGATCAGATAATCAGAACCACCGGCAGAACTATTACCTCCTCGATTGGAAGATCGATCGGAAGAACCATTGTAAGAGGTGTTCTGGGAAGTATCTTCGGCAGCAGATAAAGAATAACGGAGAGAGGCTAAAGCCTCTCTCTTTTTTTAATCTTAATTTAGAATTGGACGACTCTATACACAGAGACGGTTACAAAAAAGGATCGCATTTCACAAGAAAAGCAATCCTTCGAAAAAGAATCAATATAAGCAAGATAGAAGCGATGGCTGCTTAAGATACCTTCTGAGCAAGACTCTTCAGCATATCTGTCATTGACTTGGTGATGTTAGATACGGTTTCCACCATAGCATTGTACTGACCAAGCTGGAACTGCAGCATAATCATATCTTTCTGCTGATCACCAGAACCACCGTTGGATACCTGAGCAATTGCAGCCTCCAATGAAGCCTTCTGCTGATCCATTCTGTTCGTTAATGCTGAAATACCGAGTGAAGCTAAATCCATAATTATCTCCTGGACAAATCCAATCTAAGCCCAATCAACTCTGTGCATTGCAAATATCAACTGCAATATCAACAGCATTCTTTAAAGCAGTAAGCTTTTTGAATGTTACGGAATCCAAACCTTCATCCATAGCCTTCTTCAGATCAAAAGACCAGGTTGAATACTCCTTTCCCAAATTATAGAAGACTTTCTGGTCTTTTTCTTCCCAGGCTTTAAAAACATCGTTCTGCCCTAGATTGTAATTCATAATGAACCTTCCTTATATCTGACTGTTACCTTTCAGCACTGTAATCCATAAACTGCTTTGCAGTTAGTGCCTCTGGTGACTTCTTGTCTTTAATCTTGTTATAAAGGCTTCCAGCCTCATCACTGTTGCGCTGTAGACTTAACGATATAACCTTCAGAGAAAGAGTATCATCATCCTCTGGAAGCTCATCTAAAATAGTCTCTGCCTCCTGAAATTCATCAGTAACGATCTTTGAAAAGGCCAGACCTAATGAAGCAGCTCTCATATCAGGCTGATACTCTAGAAGGTTCTCAAATAATTTACGTGCGTTATAAACATCGCCATTCATGCAGGCAGCCATTCCAAGCTGCACCAGCATTGAAATATCATCCTTAGTTTGTGTGGTTACCATAATAATTTCCTTCTTTTCTACTTGAGCTGCAACTCTTTAACTTCGTTACCCTTTGTCAGCACGACCTTATGGAGATCGATTGAAGAAACCACGTATCCGGAAGGCAGAACACCACCCTCGAAATACTTTCTGCCATTCTTAAGTGTAATAAATCTCATTGGTTTCATTGTTACACTAAGTATAGCTGATTCATCAGGATTCTCATCCATAGTCTTCTTCTTCTTTTCTTCAGCAGAACGCTCGCTTAAAGAGGTAATTCTTTCATCCGTTGCGGCACTCAGCTCAATGGTTTCGGTGCCGTCAAGACGTTCAACACTTAATCCAGACTTAGGATCATACTCGGTAAACATTAATGGTATACCAAGTTTCTTAGCAGTCTTATATCTGGCAGTTTCAAGATTATTCTGATCCTCAAGAGTTGTACGTCCCTTGTAGAAAATTCTGCCCTTGCCTAAAACCAGCTGAATATTGTGAACACCAAGATGCTCACAGTTATCCTTTAACTCGTTCTCAAGCTCATTTCTGTATACTATTCTGCCCTTGAGTCTGTTCTTATAGCGAGATTCCATGGCATTAAAGGCCTCAGCTTCAATATAGGCATCAGCCATATATCCATCAACACCGATTTTGCCGTCATCTATATAGTGAGCATGCACGAAATAACCAAGATTCTGGAAATCTCTTTCAACGCCTAAAATTTCATCGTCTCTGACTTCAACATTCAGATTCAGAGTGGACTTAAGCTTAGGCAGCACCTCAACGAGTTTGGCGAACCTTACCTTAGACTCAACTGAACCGTTAAGATCAATAACTCCGTCATTAACTTCTGTTTTGAGATCCTTGAAATTATTCTCGGTGATAACAGTGTTCAGAGCCTCAAGATCAGTCTTAAGCGCATTGGTTCTGAAAATAGTTGAACCGAACATCAGGAAAACTAAAAGCAGAAGCAGAAGCAGACCGCTTGCTGCGGTTATTGCAATTGTACGCTTATCAAAGAAATCCTTAAGAGATGGTGGAGGAGACTGTTCTTCAGCTTTGGCATCAGTGCCTTCAGCAGCTACTGCAGCCGCAGCTTCACCTTCAGCTTTAGACTCTTCCCCTTCTGAAGGAGGAGTTTCACCGCTGCCCTCACTCTCTGCACCTTCTTTTGGAGCCTCTGCTGGAGGCTGCTCTGATGCAAAGGCAGGCTTTGCCCATGGTCCCTTAATTGATGAGGCTCGATAACAGATCAGAGTATCACCTAAAAGGATGAATGCTCCACTCTCCCATTTATGCTGACCGGGCTCTAAAGGCTGTCCATCGAGCTGAGCGGGATCATTTACTGTAATATTGACCTCGAAAGGAGAAACCTCAATCACGGCAGCAGAACTGCTCATTTCCTCGTCAGAGAAAATAAGATCATTATCTGTACCATTACCAACCTTGTAGGAACCTGGTTTTAAATCAAACACCAGTCCGTTATGAGGTCCGGTGAACACCTTAAAGGTGTATGAATCAGCCATATCGTTCTTCTGTTTCTATACTAATCTAATTGTTATTCTTTGAAGCTCTGTTTGAACTGCAGCCAGAACTGTCTTTCTGTTTAACAGGACGCTTCAGATAATTATCCTGAGTTGCAGTAACAGCAAAATCAGCATCATCCAGATCATCAGGAAGAGCCTGTGCCTCACCTAAATCTAAAACCTTTGGAGTAATCAGGATCAGACGCTCTCTCTTGAACTTAGTCTTAGAATCGGTACCGAAAAGTTTACCGATAACAGCGGCATCCTTAAGTCCAGGTACACCGGATGAATCATCCTGCTTATACTCCACATAGTAACCACCTAAGAGCAGACTCTGACCTTCTCTTACCACAGCCTGAGTATTGATCTTGGTCTG
>JAEEGL015660520.1_pt1 | contig 11597 bp, 8 predicted proteins | sample 9134231 | NCBI WGS metagenome assembly JAEEGL01 (sample SAMN16246548, study PRJNA631951) | gut metagenome | biome: gut microbiome; feature: rumen; material: fiber-attached | host: Bos | place: Iran: Karaj | collected 2018-10 | reverse complement strand
TATTCCAGTCCATGTGGGCAAGGGCCTTTTTCCAGCCGACGCAGCCGGTGACCACCACCAGCAGGGCGCCGATCACGGCCGCCACGCCGCTGGAGGTCCAGCCCGTGACGAACAGCACGATCACCAGGCCGAAGATGGCCAGGGTCCTGGCGCCCTCTTTGCTCAGCTTGACGTCTTTGATCTCCACCTTCTTGACAGACTCGGTGTCAGCCTCGTCCGTCCGGCTGCCCCAGATCTTTTTCCCGGTGCCGTAGCCCACGAAGGTCATGTACAGGATCGTGACCAGGGTGATGGGCAGGCAGACCTTGCCCAGGTCCCACATGCCGAAGGTCTCGCCGGAGGCGGCCTCCAGCAGGCCCTGGGTGGTGAGCTGGGTGGTGGACCCGGCCATGGTGCAGTGGCCGCCCAGGATGGCGGCGATGGCCACCGGGATCACCAGGTTGCGGTATTTCATACTCTCGGAGCTCTCCGACACCGCCAGGCAGATGGCCATCATCATGGCGATGACCGCCGTATTGGTCAGAAAGGCGCTGAGAGCCGCGGAGATCAGGCAGGAGATCAGGATGAACCGGCGTTCTTTGTTGGCGGAGAGCTTCACGGCGTAATAGCCGATGAAGCCTGCTGCGCCGCTGGAGAACATGGCTTCGCCCATGATCAGCATACCGAACACCAGCAGGAAGATGTCGCTGGCGAACCCGCTCATGGCGTCCGCAGTGGAGCAGCATTTGAAGACCAGCATGGCCATCAGACCGGCCATGGCGACGACGCCGTTGGGGAACTTGTCCAAAAGGAACAGCACGACAACGGCTGCCAGGATTATGATACTAATGACTGAGGTCGGCATAAGGATCACCTCATAATATTTTACAGGAACATTTTCATGATCTTGCTGGTGAAGTCTTTGGCGTAGGTCTCCTCTCTCCTGGCCACGTTGGGGTTGGAGCTCTTCACGGTCACATGGCCGAACAGGTCATCCAGGACCTCGGAGTGGATATCGCCGATGTGCTCGTCGATCTCGTAGTTCTCCGAGTTGAGAGGCGTACCGAAGCTCTCGCCGGGGTTGTCGAATTTGGCGTTGTCCCGCAGGTACTCGGACACGGCCCTGTAGTTTTCCAGGTTCACGTCGCCCATGTTCATGGGCACCTTGTCGGTGTTGAAGATGTAGCCGCAGCCGGGAAGCATGATGTCCAGCAGCTCCTTGGCCTTGTCGATGCACTGCTCGGGGGTGCCGCTGCGGATCAGCATCAGCGGATAGAACCCGCCCAGCAGCATCTTGTCGCCCAGCTTCTCCTTGATCTGCTTGGGGTCGCCGCCCTCAAATTTCATGTTGGTGCCGGCGGGCAGATCATACAGCATATCCAGGAACCGGGTCCAGTCGGACTCCACGAAGGGGCTGGTGCGCACGCCGCGGGCGGCGTACTGCTCCAGCAGCTTCTTGTAGGTGGGGAACCACAACTCCTCAACGTCCTTGGTGCGCATGAAGGGAGGCATGTGCAGCGGCATGCCTACGGCTCCCACAGGGTGGGGATTCTTGGGGAGCCCGACGTTGAACATGAAGGGCAGAAGCGCCTCGCAGGCTTCCTTGATCTGGGTCTTTTTCCGGCGCACGTCGGCGCTGATGCCGCTGAAGCTGCGCAGCTGGTCAGCCAGGAAGTCGAAGGGTGCCGCCGTGAAGCCGCCGCTGCCCCGGGGAGCGCCGGAGAAGTAGCCTTTTTTGGCTCTCAGCTTGCCCAGGAAGGGCATGAGAGCGCCGCCGTCCGTGGCGTTGGACATGTCGCCCATCTGGAAGGCAAAGAGCGCACGGTAGGGATCTTCCTTGAAGTTCAGGTTGGCGTACTGCCGGGGCAGGATGTGATCCATCACGCACTTGAGCGGATCGGCGATCAGCTCGTCATACTCGGTATCCAGCATACCGACCACTTCGGGGGGCTGCACGAACCCGGCCTCGCTCATCTGGAAGGACTGAGATCCCAGCAGAGCATAATACAGCGGCGGACGGGCAGTCTGTCCAATGGGGTTGATCGGGCAGCTGTCGGAGTAGATCAAATCCGCCAGCTCGTCCATGTAGGGGCCGAGCAGGCCGTAGTCAAACTGGAAGTCCAGCGGGCTGACGCCGTTGCGCTGCGCCAGGAGCATCACGGGGATGGTCATCATGACGGGCATGCGCTCCGGGGTCACGTTGTGGAAATAATCGCTGAATAATTTGTCGCGTTCCACTCTCAGTTCTTCCGGTGTTTTCATATTGTTTCTCCTGTCTTAAATATTGCCGAGAATGAGCTTGAAGAAGGCGTCTTCCTGGGCAGCGGCCTGGGAAGCCATGATCTCCTTGCAGTCGGGCAGGATGTAATCGCCCTGCATATAATCTTCCTTGCCCTTGTAGTACTTGGCCTTGAACTCGGGGATGGTATCCAGGCACTTGTGGATGGTGTCCTCGGTGTTCAGCTTGAAGGACTTCTCGCCGGCATTGGCGTACTTGGTGTTCTCTGCCACGTACTCGCACACGGCGAACAGGTTCTCGGGCACGATGCTGTTGAGGGTGATGATGGTCTTGTCGAAGCCAAAGTAGTAGTTTCCGCCGGGAGCCAGGATATCGACCAGCTCCTTGGCCTTGTCAACACACTGCTCCTTGGTGCCGGACTTCAGCAGCATGATGGGATAGAAGCCCGTGAGGATCATCTTGTCGCCCAGCTTGTCCTTCCACTCCTTGGGATCGCCTTTTTCCACTACCAGGCGGGTGCCCTGGGGCAGATCCTGCAGGTAGTCAAGATATCTGGTCCAGTTGTCCTCGCAGAAGATCTTGAACGCCTGACCGTTCTCGGCAGTGGCGTGGATCAGCTTGGAGAAGCTGGGATGATAGCACTTTTCAAAGTCCTTGGGACGCATGAAGGTGGGCATGTGGCCGGGCATCCAGGCGCTGCCCAGGTGGGACTTGACAGCGGGCTTGGCGTACTTGACCAGCATGGGGACGTTGGCCATGGCGGCGGCCGCGACCTTGTCGCCGTGGCGGCGGATGTCCATGCTGATGCCAGTGAAGCCCCGGATGTAGTCGCTCAGCAGGTCCATGGGAGCCAGGGACCGGGAGGCGTAATAACCGGGCATGGAGTAGAAGCCCAGCTTCTGGGAGACTTTGCCCCAGATCTGGCCGTACTTCGCCATGACCTGGTTCTTGGCCACGGTAGCCATGTAGAACACGGCCATCCAGCGGGCGGGATCCTCGTCGGTCATGGCGCCGTACAGACGGGGAATGACCTTGCCGAGAATGAAGTCATAGGGAGAGTCGATGTATTCGTCATACTCCTCGGGCTCCATGCAGTGGATCTCGGGGTGCTGCATAAAGCCGCTGGAACCCATGACCTGGCCCCGGCATCCGCTCATGGTGGAGAAGATGGGAGGTGCGCTGGAGTTCTTGGGGAGCGTGTCGGCCTTCATCCGGGAGGCCATCTTCATATATGCCTCTTCAACGCCCTCCTGGGTCCAAAGGGTCTTGCCGATGGGCAGGCCGGCGTATTCCGCATAGGTCTCTGTGGAAACCCAGAATTCGATGGGCACACGATCGGGAATAATGCCGCTGAAAAGGTCGTTCCACAGTTTGCCTCTGTATTCACTCAGTTCTTTGGGATCCATAAAAAATGTTCCTCCTCTAAGTTTATGCGCGCTTTTACAAAATCAGGGGCTGCAGCCAAAGGCCGCAGCCCCTGAAAGGCTTACAGGATTTTGCTATATGTCGGGAAAAACAGGATCTTACGCATCCTCTTCGAAAGCGGGCAGCAGCTTATCCTTCGCAAGCAGCACGCAGATGCAGCCCACGATGGAGACGCACAGCTGGAACCGGGCGGCCTTCATGAAGGAGCCGGCGGAGTACTCGACGTCGATGATCTTGCCCCAGATAGTGGTGCAGATCGAGGTGCCGAGCAGCCAGGCGGCAAAGTTGGTCAGGCCAACGACAGTGCCGAAGTTCTTCTTGGTGACCTGGTCCTTCAGCATGGCGTAGATGGTGGTGACCTCGATGGAGGAACCGAAGCCGATCAGCGCGAACACGATGCTCCAGCCGGTGATGCCCAGCTTGGGGAACATGAAGGCGGCCATGGCCTCGCCGATGATGAACAGGGCGAAGGAGAACAGGGTCATGTTCTTGTTGTTGGTGCCCTTGATCTTCATGATCTGGCCCAGCAGCAGGCCGGAGATGATGCCGGCGACGGTGTTGACAGTGATGATATTGGTGGGGATAGCGCCCTCAAAGCCGGCGCCCTTGGCCAGCATGGTGCGGCCGAAGTTGGTGATGAAGGTGTTGATGGCGCCGTTCATGGAGATGGAGCCGAGCAGGACCAGCCAAACCTGGGGCTGAACAATGATCTTGCCGATGCCCTTGAACGGGTTCTGGGCCTTGCGGACCTGGGGCTTCTCGCGGCCTTCCAGCTCGTCGACGGTCAGCAGGCCTTTCTCGGCGGGAGACTCGCGGGTGAACAGGAAGATGGCGACGGTGATGGCGATGACCACGGCGGCGATGCTCAGCAGGGCGTTCTTACGGCCCATGTTGGCGATCATCAGAGCCAGCGGGGTGGCGGCGTAGAAGGTGCCGACCTTGGAAGCGGCCATAACCTTGGCGTTGACGTCCGCGTAGGCGCTGGACTTGGTCCAGTTGGCGATCAGACGGCTCAGAGCGACGAACACGACGGAGCCGCCGAAGCCCATGAGACCACGGGACAGGATCAGCAGAGGATAGCTGCTGGTCAGGGACTGGAGCAGCAGGCCGACAGCCATGATCACGTAAGCGCTGGCGATCAGCTTTTTGCCGCCGATGGAGTCAACCAGCAGGCCGGCGGGCAGGTTCGCGAAAGAGTAAACGTAGGAGAAAACGGAGGTGAACAGGGCCAGCTGAGTGGGAGCCCAGCCAAGCTCGTCGACCAGGTCCTTGCCGATGGTGCCGCCGGAAGTCCGGATCAGAACGAACACCACATAGGCCAGGATAACGGGAGCCAGAGAAATAGCTGCAGCTTTGCGGGTCTTCGCGATCTGTTCTTTCTTTTCGGCTTCGGACAGATCAGCGACGTTGATAGGATTTGCCATTGATTATCCCCCTCTTTGTGTAATAATTTGGTTTTTCCCTTTTGCCCATAGCCTTTTTTTGGGCATATTCATAATACAATAGTTTTAATAAATTGTGAATTTCGTATTAGTGAAACTAAACATTAAGTATTGCTTAACATTTGCTACTTTTTGTTGTAATCCGACTTGATATTTCATTCAGTTTGCTTCTATCTTTTTACCGTGTCACCGTATTAATATTAATCATCGAATAATAACGCTGCGGGGAGGTGACCGACGTGGAATTATTCCAACTTGAACAATTCGCCGCCATCGCCGAGTACGGTAACATGCGGGAGGCATCTGAGCAGCTTTATATCACACAGTCCGCCATGAGCCAGAACCTGAAAAAGCTGGAGAGCGAGCTGGGTACGCCTCTCTTTGACCGGGTGGGACGCAGGCTGGTACTCAATTCCTCCGGGCAGCTGCTGCAGGAGTATTCCCAGCGGATCCTGCATGAGCTGACGGAATTCCGGCTGAGGCTGGACGGCACCCACCCCCAGATCCCGGCGGCAGATCGGCCCATCGTGGTAGGCGGCGACGACACCGGCTTTATTTCCTACGTACTGCCCCTGTGTCTCCGCGACAAGAGCGGCTTCGACGTTCTGGGAAAACCCCTGGCCAACAACGAGGCCTCCTTCACCCGGGCGCTGGTGCGCAACGACGTGGACGTGACGGTGGGCATGAAATACATAGGCCGGGACGACGGCGCCATTATCAGCGTGCCGATCCTGAAGCGGCAATTGTTCATCTCCGTGCCTGAATCCAACGAGCTGTATAACCGCGACGTCCTGGGTCCCATGGATCTGGACGGACAGCGATGCCTGATGGAGTTTTCCAAATCCAACAACAACTTCCGGGCGATGCTGGCGAAGATGAACGTGCACCCCATCAAGGCGTATCAGTGCGACCGCTCCAGCTTTCCCATGCTGTACGATAACCCCGACCTTCTCTACCTGGTCACCGTTTTCCGGCTGCTGCAGTATCCGAAGATCCCGGGCCGGCGGCTGATCCGATTCGAGTTCCCCAAGGAATACTTTGACCCGCTCTACTATATGTCCTACCGGAAAAACAATCCCTATGCCAAGAGATTCTATGAATGGTTCATGCGTGAGTATTACGAAATCTTCAAGAACATCCGGCGGAAGAATTTTCAATGATCCCCTGTTGACGAAAAAAACGCCCCGTAATTCAAAACGGGGCGTTTTTCTGTCGGGAAATGGCAGACATATAGTTTACATAATTATTTCTTCTTTTCCTTCTTCGGGGCGGTGTTGATGGAATCGCCGAAGACGATGAAGCGGTTGAAGAGGAATTCCGTCACCGCGTTGATGATCATGGTGGGAATGAGCACGGCGTACTCGTTCCAGCCCCGCTGGGCCAGCGCCTCCCCCCACCAGATGGACAGGGGCGTGAACACCAGATAGTAGCCTATGACCTTTGCCATGGCGATGGGCACGTTGTTGGCGCTGCGGAAGGTGTATTTCCGGTTGGCGGTGAAGTTGAAGATCACCGACAGGGCCAGGGCGACAAAATAGGACGGGCCGTACTTGAGCTCTTCCACTGCCGCCAGCGGGAACAGCTTTAAGAAGATCGGCAGCCGGTCGAAGTGCAGCAGCGAGTTGAGGATGCTGAAGCTGACGAACTGAATGATCCCGGCGCCGGAGGTGCACATCAGGTACTTCAGCGCCATGACGGCGTTGTCTTTTTTCGTGAGAACAGGCTTCTCGTTCATGGTCCCATTTCCTTTGCAACATACTATAATGAATATCGGATGGCGAAATCAATCGAGGATTCGATTGTTTTCGCTGCCAAACGACAAGTACAGTAATTATAACAGACATTGACAGCGGACACAACCGGGATTTATTATTACTATGGTATAAAACGTCGGGAGGATGGAAAAATGCTCGTCCGCGAATGGATCGAAAAGCTCAAAATCGGCGCTCTGGACGGAGAACTGACGGCTGCCTACGGCAGCGCGGCGGAGGCCGGTGCGCGGTATCTCTCCCTGCTGGAGGAATATGAACGCCGGTTCGGGAACGGCGAAGCGGAGCTCGTCAGTGCTCCGGGCCGGACGGAGCTGGCCGGGAATCACACCGACCACCAGAACGGCATCGTGCTGTGCGCCGCCGTAGCCATGGACACCCTGGCGGTGGCCTCTCCCGCTCCCGACGGGAAAGTGACGCTGTTTTCCCGGGGCTTCGGGGAGATCGGGGTCGATTTAGCGGACCTCGCCCCCCGGCGGTCGGAATACGGCGGCAGCGCCGGTATCGTCCGGGGCGTGGCCGCCGGGATGACCAAGCGGGGCTATGCCGTGGGCGGGCTTCGCGGCGTGATGGACTCCCGGGTCCCCGCCGGGGGCGGGCTCTCCTCCTCGGCGGCCTTTGAGGTGCTGCTGGGGGCCCTGTTTTCCCGGTTTTACAACGCCGACGCAGTGGATCCCATGACCCTGGCCATCATCGGCCAGGGCTCCGAGCGGGACTATTTCGGCAAGCCCAGCGGTCTCATGGACCAGGCCGCCAGCGCCTGCGGCGGCATCACCATGATCGACTTTGCGGACCCCGCTGCCCCCGCCGTGGAGCGCATCCGCTTTGATTTCCGCTCCGCGGGGTACGTGCTCTGCGCGGTGGACACCCGCACCAGCCACGCGGACCTCACCGACGATTACGCCGCCATCCCCCGGGAGATGAAGGACGTCGCCGCCTTTTTCGGGAAGGATGCGTTGCGTTATGTAAACTCAGAGGCCCTGGACGATCCGGACACGCTGGCCCGGCTGGAACAGCGCGTATCGCCCCGGGCGATACGGCGGGCAAAGCACTTTTTTGCCGAAAACGCCCGGGTCCCCCGGATGGCCGAGGCGCTGAAGGAGGGGCGTGTCGACGAATATATCCGGCTGATGAACGAGTCCGGCCGATCCTCCCGGGAGCTGCTGCAGAACGTGGTCCCCTCCCTTCACCCGGAGAAGACCGAGATGGCGGAGGCGCTGGATCTGGCAGGGTCCCTTCTGGAGGGCAGAGGCGCCTGGCGGGTACACGGCGGCGGGTTCGCCGGGTGCATCCAGTGTTTGGTGCCGGAGGCGGACTACGGCGATTTCGCCCGGGCCATGGAGACGCACTACGGCCGGGGCGCCTGCTTTGAGCTGCGGGTGCGGCCCTGGGGCGTCCACGCCGCCGGGTAAGGACTCTGAAAGGAGCATTTCATGCATAACGATCTTTTTTCCATCGGGCCGCTGACTGTCCACGGCTACGGTCTGATGATCGGGCTGGGCGTGGTCGCCGCGCTGTGCCTCTCCTGGCGCCGGGCCAAGGTCCGGCAGCTGGACGATGATTTCGTGACCAACATCGCCATCGCTCTGCTGCTGATGGGCTTTCTGGGAGCCAAGGTGCTGTACGTGATCGTCAGCTGGAAGGATTTTCTGGCCGATCCCTGGGCCGTGCTGGGCACGGAGGGCTTCGTGATCTACGGCGGCATCATCGGCGGATTGCTGGCCGTGTATCTCTACTGCCGGAAAAAGAAGGAATCCTTCTTCCGCTGGATGGATATCATCATCCCCGGCGTGGCGCTGGCCCAGGGGCTGGGCCGCATCGGCTGCTTTCTGGCTGGCTGCTGCTACGGCCGCCCCACGGATTCCTGCCTGGGCGTGGTCTTCCCTGCGGGGTCCATGGCCCCGGCGGGGGTGCCGCTGCTGCCGACCCAGCTCTTTTCCGCGGCTGGCGATATGCTCATCGCCGTGATACTGCTGCTGCTCGACAGAAAAAAGCACGAGGAAGGCATGCTGACGGTCTGGTATCTGCTGATGTACGCCGTGGGGCGCTTCTGCATTGAGTTCTTCCGCAGCGATTACCGGGGCGCGGTGGGCTTCCTGTCCACCTCCCAGTTTATTTCCATTCTCATCGCCGCTCTGGCGCTGCTGCTGGCATGGCGGCTGAAAAAAAGGAGCGCAAGCCATGAAGAATGAGTCTTCCGTGATCCGCAAAGCCACGCCTCTGGGCGGCCGGGTCTGGGTGAGCCTGCTGGTGTTCGGCTTTATGGGACAGATCGCCTGGATGGTGGAGAACGTGTATTTCGCCACCTATATCCAGAAAAACATCACCGCCGCGGGCTGGGCCACCTCCGCCACCGTGGCCGCCAGCGCCGTCGCCGCGGCGCTGGCTACCCTTTTCAGCGCCGCCTGGTCGGACCGGGTGGGCCGCCGCCGGGCCTTCGTGTGCTGGGGCTACCTGCTCTGGGGCGCCTCCACCGCCGCCTTTGCCCTGTTCGGCAACGGACAGGTGGCCCTGGGCGTGGGGACCGCCGTGGCGCTGTTCGTGTTCATGGACTGCGTCATGTCCGCCATCGGCAGCGCCGCCAACGACGCCGCCTTCTCCGCCTGGATCACCGACGTGACGGACGTGTCCAACCGGGGCACCGTGGACATCGTATTGAGCATCATGCCCATCGCCGCGCTGATCGTGATCTTCGCCGGCTTCGACGGCATGACCACCAGCGGCAACTGGACGGGCTTCTTCCTGATGCTGGGCGGCCTCACCGCCGGCGCCGGTCTGCTGGGGCTATGGATCTTCCGGGACAGCCCCACCCTGCGCCCCACACCCGGCGGCAGCTATCTGCGGGAGGTGCTTTACGCCTTCCGGCCTCAGGTCATCCGGGAAAACAAAATGATCTACGTCTGCTTCCTGGGCATGATGTTCTCCGGCCTGGCCATGCAGATGTGGCAGCCCTATATGATCTCTCTGGTGGAGGTCACCCTCGGCATCGAAAACTACATCGTGCCCATCGGCATCGTGGTGCTCACCTCGGCGGTGATCTCCGTGCTGGCCGGCAAGGCTATGGACAAGTTCGGCAAGGAAAAGCTCTATACCCCCGTGGCGCTGATGCAGGTGCTGGGCGGGCTGCTGGCCTACTCCATCAAATTCCTGGGCCACGCCATGGCCCTGCTGTGCGTGGGCGGCACGCTGATCATGGCGGGCAACCTGATGATGGCGGGGCTCTTCACCGCCTCCTCCCGGGACTACACCCCGGAGGGCCGGGCCGGCGCCTCCCAGAGCGTGAAGATGGTGATCTACATCATGCTGCCCATGGTCCTCTCCAGCATCATCGACCCGTGGATCATCAAGGCCGCCGCCATGGAGCCCACGGCGGAGATCCTGGCCAAATACCCCAGCTACGCGGGCAGCTACCTCTATCCTTATGAGCTGTTTCTGGGCGCCGCCGTCGCGGCGGTGTTCATCTTCTTCCCTGCCAGGATCGTCCGGCGCGACGCCGCCCGGCTGCGGCTGGAGAAGATCCGGGAGATGGAAAAATGAGCGTTATGTTAACCAAGTGGGGAAAAGAGCTGGACCGGGGGGCTCCCTTGCCGGAGTACCCCCGGCCCCAGTTGAAGAGAGATAGTTATGTAAACCTTAACGGTCCGTGGGACTACGCCTTTACCGAGAGCGAGGCCAAACCGGCCCGCTGGGACGGGCAGATCCTGGTGCCCTTCTCCCCGGAGGCTCCCCTGTCCGGGGTAATCCGCCGGCTGAAAAAGACCGAGACGCTCCACTACCGCCGGAGCTTCACCCTCCCCGAGGGGTTCCGGCGGGACCGGGTGATCCTTCATTTCGGCGCGGTCGATCAGATCGCCAAGATTTATGTAAACAATATTATGGTAACTGAACACCGGGGCGGATACTGGCCGTTTTCCGCAGATATCACCCCCGCCCTGCGCTCCGGGGAAAACGAGCTGCGCGTTTCCGTCCGGGACGATGCCGATGACGACGCTCTTGCCTATGGGAAGCAGCGGTACAAAAGCGGCGGCATCTGGTACACTGCCCAGAGCGGCATCTGGCAGACGGTATGGATGGAGAGCGTCCCGACGGTTTACATAAAATCTATCAAGATCACGCCGGAGTACGACCAGAGCCGGGTGCGGATCAAGGTCGCCGCCTCCGCCGACACAGCCTGCACCGTGGACGTGCTGGACGCGGAAGGCGCCTTCGTGGCCGGGAGCTGGACGAAAAACGGCGAGTGCGTGATCCCCCTGCCCGGCTTTCATCCCTGGTCGCCGGAGGACCCGTATCTCTACTCCCTCCGGCTGGAGCTGGGCAAGGACCGGGCGGAGAGCTATTTCGCCATGCGGAAGTTCTCCTATACGACCCACAACGGCCACCGGGTCTTCGCCCTCAACGACAGGCCCTGCTTCCACAACGGGCTGCTGGACCAGGGCTACTGGCCCGACGGGCTGCTGACGCCCCCCGCAGACGAGGCCATGGTCTTTGACATTCAGACCGCCAAAAGCTGCGGCTTCAACATGCTCAGAAAACACATCAAGATCGAGCCCCTCCGCTGGTACTACCACTGTGACCGGCTGGGGATGCTGGTGTGGCAGGACATGGTCTCCGGCGGACAGCCCTACGAGCCGATGCGGACCTCCTGGCTGCCGCTGATCGGCACTGTGAAGCTCCCCGACCGGGACGCCCGGCCCTATGGACGGCGGACCGAGGTGTCGAAAAAACAGTATTATACCGAGCTGC
>JAEEGL013830180.1_pt1 | contig 11597 bp, 11 predicted proteins | sample 9134231 | NCBI WGS metagenome assembly JAEEGL01 (sample SAMN16246548, study PRJNA631951) | gut metagenome | biome: gut microbiome; feature: rumen; material: fiber-attached | host: Bos | place: Iran: Karaj | collected 2018-10 | reverse complement strand
GTCCCCCTCCTGTCCGATATCATGATTATCGGATAGCGAAATCAATCGAGGATTCGATTGATTCCGCTGCCAAACGACAGGTTTGGCAGCGAATGATTCTTTGAATCATTCGCCCGATGCTCATGGCAATGAGTACAGGACAAAACAGCCGTGCTGTTTTGCTGCGCCGCGAAGCGGCGCGGCGAATAGCTTTTTGGCTTTTCGCCATCCTGTAATCCTTATGGAAGCTGCCGGAAAATACCTTTTTATTATACGTCAAGCTGCGATTTTTGCAAGGGGAAATCGCAGCGGGCGGGACAGAAACAAAGACGCGGCCCGCCGTCTCCCGTGCTTGACACGCTTTTCCCCTCTCCCGCGCCGCACATTTGGCGGCACGGCGCATAGACTGTACTGAATGCAGAGGCAAGGAGGTATGACTATGCCAGACAGAGCTGCGGCCACCCACGTCGAGCCCGCCGCCATCCGCGAGGCGGTGTCCATCCATACCCGAAAGATATTCGACAGTTGTCGCGACAAGGACTGCGTGGACGATCTGCGGGTGTTCCCCACCGTCTCCTCTCAGGCTTACATAGACAACGCGCTGAGTATTCGCCCGAGATCCGCGGAGCTGCTGTATATCGCCGTGAGCGTCGAGCCCATCAGCTTCAACCGCGGCTACTACACCGTGGACTGTACTCATTTCTACCGCGTCACCGGCGAGGCCTTCCCCTCCGGGGAGGCCCTGCAGGGTCTGGCGATCTTCGACAAGCGCGTCATGCTCTTCGGCAGCGAGGGCAGCTCCAAGAGCTTTTCCTCCGACACGAGCGTGCCGGCGCTGGTCATGGACGATCTGCCCATCGCGGTGGTCAATTCCGTGAATCCGATCGCCCTGCACATGAAGCTCGCCGAGTCCGACGCGCTGCCGCCCACCGAGTCCGAGCAGCGGCAGATCCCGGACTTCATCGCGGCCGCCTTCCCCGAGGCGCTGGTGCTGACCGATACCGCCCGCCGCTGGTACGCGACCATCGGGCAGTTCAGCATCATCCGGCTCGAACGGCCCAGCCAGCTCGTGATCCCCGTCTACGATTACGGGCTGCCGGAGAAAGAGTGTCCGGGCAACTCCGAAGGCGATCCCTGCGAGCTGTTCAGCCGCATCCCCTTCCCCATCGAGGAATTCTTCCCGCCCAACAGCGTGGACTCCTCCGAGGCCTACCGCGATATGGTATGAAGCAAAGCCGCCGGTTTCCCGGCGGCCGTTTTCATCTCCGAAAAATGTCGCCTCCCAGGCGACCAATCGTGACCGGACATGGGCTAAGATACGATCACAAAGCGCGGGAGCGGAACCGCCCCGCATGAAAAGGACCTTGACAGTTTCATAGTCGAATTCTGTCCGCGATCACCTCGATGCATAAAGTCTGTCAGGACTTCGAGGCGTCCGGCACGCAGAGCTTGAACCGACAGGGATACCTGACGGGGATATCTTCCCGCACCCCGCGAGGGGCCGGGGGAGGCGGAAACCGCCAAGTGCAGCGGACGGCACGATGCGAATCGCTCGAAAAGGTACGGAACTTCCGGGCGCAACAATAGACGCTCTCTGCGCCTGCGCAGCGCGGGGAGAAGAAGCCACGCAGACCCGCCCCGGCAGGTCGGGACCACTGGTGGTAACGCCAGACAATGCGCCGCGCCTTGAAGCGGGGAAACCCGCGTATAACGGAAGAAGCCGGTCAAAGTAGCCATAAGGCGGCAAAAATATCCGCTCTCTGAATGACAGGTGAAATCGGCGGGTAAACAATCCCGTCCGGGATCCAGCAAGGGGCAAGAAGTCAGGGGTCGCTCCCCGAAGCTCAGACTTGTCTCCCCGGTGACTGAGCATTCGTGAAGATTCGCGGCTGTACGGCGGAGGCCGGATCGCGGACAGAATTGGGCTATGAAAAGGGCACAGGAATAAGGAGGGGGAGCCATGATCAAGACCTGCACCGAAAGCCGCTGCCGCCGTTCCTTCAACACTTCCCTCGATACCTATACGGGCTGCTGCCCGTACTGCGGGAAAGCCTATCCGCGGCTCCCGAAAGGCGCGCCGCGCTTCAACCGTTCACAGTGGCCTGGCTTTTGTGTCTTCCTGCATTCCTTCGGCGATCAGAAGATCCGGGTGGTCAAAGTCGTCCGGGATACCGGCCATCTGAGTCTTGCGGAGGCAAAGCGGCTGGTGGGGAGCGCCCCGACGTCGCTGGGCTTTCCGTTGAGCAGGGATCAGGCGCTCAGCCTGACGGAGAAGCTGAGGGCGTTCGGCTGTGACGCCGACTTGTCTCGCTCCCGCAGGCACCGAAGGAGATAGGGAACGGTTCGGGCGGCGGCCCGATCCCCCGCCATACACAAAAGGGAAAAAGCCGGACTCGCAGAGGCGTTTTTTGCGACAGCGCGTCCTCGCGAACAAGCGTTGCCCCGCCTGCCCACATATGGGCAGGCGGGGCTTTTTTTGCGAATCGGGGCGAAGAATCGGGACGCGCCGGGGCTCCGCCCGACGCCGCGCGCTGTTTTACCGGCGGCGGTTGCGGCCCCAGAAGGTGTTGTAGCGGTCCGGCTCCCAGCCGGGCTGAATATCCCTGACCGCTTCGGCGGCCGTGATGACCGCGTCGCCGTTGTCGATGTCGATCAGCGTATAGCGGTCGTTCCCCATGCCGAGCTCCTTCATATAGCTGAGCTGGCGCAGACCGTGGCGGCTCTCGATGCGCTCGATGAGCTCCTTGCCGCCTTTGTCTGGCAGGTCGTAAATCAGGTCCACGCAGGCGTTGTCCGCGGCCAGGATATCCAGCGAGGCCACGATGCCGATATCCGGCGTCACCACCGGCATCGCCTTGGGTCCCATGCAGTCGCAGTCGACCGACATGTTGCGCAGGGTGTTGATGAAGCAGATATGCGGAGCGAAATGGTCGACCGTCGCCTTGCAGCTCTCGGTCATGCGCTCCATCAGTTCCTCCTGCGAGATGCTCCACATGTTGTCGCTGTCCGCGGCGGTGTGGATGTCCCGCTTGCCGATGCGCCCGTCCGCACAGCCGATGCCGAGGTTCTTGTTGCTGCCGCCGAAGCCGCCCATGACGTGGCCCTTGAAGTGCGTCAGCACAAGCAGGGAGTCATAGTCCGGGAGCGTCTTGCCGACGTGCATCTCGTTGAACCACTTGCCGCCTTTGACCGGCAGCGCGGTCACGCCCTCCGCGTCCGTGATGTCCACGGGACAGAAGGTCCAGCCGTTGATCTCCAGCGTTTTGCGGTGTGCCTCCGTCGTATAGCGGCTGCCCTCGTAATAGGTATTGGTCTCGACGATCGCCGCATCCGGCAGACGGGACACCAGCAGCTCCTTCACCCAGGAGCGCGGCAGGATATTGGGTCCCTGCGCCTCGCCGGTGTGCAGCTTGACGGCGACCTTGCCCTCCAGCACGGAGCCGACACGGTCGAAGATCCTTTTCATGCCCTCCTCGGACAGGTCTCGGGTAAAGAACACGACCGAGCTTTCGCCCGTGCGCTCCTCATAGGGGACGTAGCGGCTGCCGTCCCTGCCGACGGCCGGTTTGCTCATGCTCATGGGGAGTCCTCCCTTTTCCTTTTGATCGATCCCAGTATATCAGAAGCCGCCCCGCTTGGCAAGGCTCGGCGGATACGGACCCAAACCCGTGCTCACCGGGATTCCCCGCTTTACGAAAGCGCACGGAAGCGGTATAATGAGAAAAAAGCCAAAAGGAACGAAGGCCATGCCGAACATCATCGAGATCACCGATTTCCAGGCTCCGGAGCTGGACGTCTACGCCCGGCTCACGGAGAACCAGCTCGTGAACCGCGCCGATCCGCCGAACGCTCTTTTCATCGCGGAGAGCCCCAACGTCATCGACCGCGCGCTGGACGCCGGCTGCGTGCCGGTCTCCCTCCTTCTCGAGCGTAAGCACATCGAAGGGCAGGCCGCCGGGATCCTCCGGCGCTGCGGGGACGTGCCCGTGTATACGGCGCCGCTGCCGGTCCTGACCCAGCTCACCGGCTTTCCGCTCACGCGCGGGGTGCTCTGCGCCATGCGGCGTCCGGCGCAGCCCGACGCCGAGGCAATCTGCGCCGGAGCCAGACGGATCGCCGTGCTCGAAAACATCATGAATCCCACGAACCTCGGGGCGATCTTCCGCTCCGCCGCCGCGCTCAACATGGACGCCGTCCTGCTCACCCCCGCCTGCTGTGACGCGCTGTACCGCCGCTGCGTACGCGTCAGCATGGGCACGGTGTTCCAGGTCCCATGGACGTATCTGGATGCCGGCTGGCCGGAGCCGGGTCTGGAGCTGCTGCGGCGCTGGGGCTTCCGGACCGCGGCCATGGCGCTGACGGACCGCTCGGTCAGCATCCGGGACCCGCGCCTGCTCGAGGCGGAAAAGCTGGCCATCGTGCTCGGGACGGAGGGCGACGGCCTCGCGGAGGAAACGATCGCCCGCTGCGATTACACCGTCAGGATCCCCATGTCGCACGGGGTGGATTCGCTGAACGTCGCGGCGGCCAGCGCCGTGGCCTTCTGGGTACTGGGAAACGAGTGAGGGTAAACGCATGGAAATGAATTACTGCATGCAGTGCGGCGGAAAGCTGCACAGGAAATACCACGAGAGCGAGGCGCGGGAGATCCCCTGGTGCGAGAGCTGCCAGGCCTTCCGTTATCCCGTGTTCAACACCGCCGTCAGCATGATCGTGCTCAGCCGGGACGGATCCCGGGTCATTCTGATCCAGCAGTACGGGCGCCCTTTCTATGTGCTGGTTGCAGGTTATGTCAACCAGGGAGAGGACGCGGAGGCCGCTGTGGCGCGGGAGGTACGCGAGGAGCTCGGTCTCACCGTGGAGACGATGCGCTTCAATCACAGCCGTTATTTCGCGCCCAGCAACACTCTCATGCTGAATTTCACCGTCACCGTGGCGGAGGAGGACCCCCATCCCAACTGGGAGGTCGACTCCTGGCGCTGGTTCAGCGTCGAAGAGGCCTGCAGGAACATCAAGCCCGGGAGCCTCGCCGCCGCCTTTCTCAACGGCTATTTCGACGGCGGAGTCTACCCCTTTTAGGCTGCGTCGTCCCGTACCGTCTCATAATACTCGCTCTCCGAGGCGAAGAGCCGGTAGCGTCCGTCCACCAAACCGTAGTATCCGTTTGCCGTAAAGTATCCGCGCATGTCGTTTTCTCCTTTCCGTCCTGTCCCGGTTTCCTGCTTCCACTGTCTGCAGTATAGCCGATCCACTGTCCGATATATCGGACAGTGCGGCGTCGGGCGGAATTGGACGAAAGCCGCGGATTGTCTACTTTACAAGCCCGACGCTTTTCGGTATAATAATGCTACATTCAACCGGGAGGGATCACGATGAAGCGTTCTCTTATGAAGGACGGGAAAATGCTCCGCGAGTGCATCGAGCAGTATAAATACTACAGCAGCGGCAACAATCAGATGGTCGTCTACACCTGTCTGCGCGACAGCCGCGTCTTCGTCCCCTGGCGGGCCGGGCGCGTCAACGACATGGCTTTTCTCAAAGAGAACGGCAAGCGCTACCTGCCTGTTTTTTCAAACGAGGCGCAGCAGGGCGACAAGGCCGGAAAATTCGAGGTCGCGGAGAAGGACTTCGTGGACGTCATCAACGCGGCGCGTTTTGCCAACGTCGACGGGATCCTGGTCGATCCCTATACGGTCCCCTTCCTTGTCGTGCCGGGTGAATACGACACGATCAGCCGCATGATCACACGCATCACGTCGGAAGACTGAAGACGCTTCCCCATAGAAAAGCGAACGCCGCGGATACTCCGCGGCGCTATTTTATGTAAATCATATTATGTAAATAATTTTATGTTTATTATGTTATGTTAATATAACCGGGCAAAAAAAGAAGTAACCCCTGACTCTCATCACACACACAAACTTGAAAGTCAGGGGTTACTTATCATTCTTGGTATCTAACATCTTTTGACCTCTCTTTCTTAGATTTCTCGCTCAGGGTCTCCTTTGAGTCATCGCCTTCCCGTGCAGATCTTTTCTTTTCGTATCTCGTAAGTGAGACTGACTTCTTGCTGTGAGGCGGATCTCCTGCCGTACCCTGAAGCAGGCCTGTTCAAAAACTACTGGATGAGACTCGTTCGTTTCTGAAGCTCGGTCTATGTCGTAAGGTCTTGACCTTTTGTGATTATAAAATATCAGATCGGCAGCATCCTGTCAAGCGGCGTTCCGGCCAAAGATCGCCCCTTGTTTTTGTATCATTTGCCGATTTAATCGAATTTTTCAAGAAGCCATTGACAATTCTTTTGTAGATTATGTATAATAATTGCGTTGGGCCAATTCGGCGGCGGGGCGTCCCGCCGCTTTCTGTTGCTTTTGGACGCGCTTTGTGCTATCGTAAAGCCATGAAAAAGCTGCTCTCTCTCCTTCTTCTCGTCTCGCTCTGCCTGGCGCTCTGCGCCTGCGGGCGGGACCGGACGCCGCCCGCCGAAGCGGGCGGGACAAGCGAATATCCGCTGCCTACCGAGGCGCCCTCTCAGGCCGCGCAGGAGGCTCCCGTCTATGGGCATTATGACAGCATCGCGATCACGCGGGAGAACTGGGACACCTATTTTGAGATCTGCGAGGTCCCGCTCTTCATCCTCAACCCCAACGGCGGCATCCGCGAAATGGTACAGAATTACTGCGTCGCGCTGCGGGAGGAGTTCGCCCACCGGATGCGGACCATCGGCGCCTACGAGGTAGCCTTCACGATCGACTTCGACGTCTATGTCGACACGCTGGACATCGATCTGGACGCGCGTACCTACGCCCATACGAGCGATATGCTCTATGCGCTGCGGGCCGAACACAACTGCGCCTTTACCGCCAAGGCCCTTCCGAAGAACGCGGCCGGCGGCACCTACTCCGATTATCTGGTGAACCTGGCCCCCGCCTACCGCAACGCCTTCTTCTCCGGCAGCGCCCACTATACCGACGGCGTCTGGGCCGGCTTCTACGTGGATCTGAACACGATCGAGGTCGTCTCCGCCGAGGGGACGCTGGAGCTCCTGTACTGAACGTCGCCCTGATAAAGCTGTGCAGCCCGAAGCGTTTCGCTTCGGGCTGCTTTTTCTCTTCAGCGCTTATTTCTTTCCGAGGCCGCCGAGCATATCCATCGCGCCGGCAAGGATGCTCGTGAACAGATCCGCGTCCTTCTCGCCCTTCAGCAGGCTCAGCGCGGCCTTCTGGGTCTGCGCGTCTGCCTTGCGGTAGGCGTTGAGAAGCGTCTTCTCCGCCGCGGTCAGTTCCACGGCGGTCGTGCTCTTCTTGGCCGCTGCCGTTGTTTTCTTCGTCTCGGTCTTGGCTGCGGGCTTCTTGGCGGTCTCCGTCTTGGCCGCCGTCTTCTTCGCGGTTTCGGTCTTGGCGGCGGTCTTCTTCGCGGTCTCCGTCTTGGCGGCGGTCTTCTTTGCCGTCTCGGTCTTCGCCGCCGTCTTCTTGGCCGCGCTCGCGCCGCCCTTCGGCGCTTCCAGCAGAGATTTCTGCGTCACGCCGGTCGCCTTGGCGATCGCCTTCAGCGCCGCCTGCGTCAGCTCTTTCTCACCGCGCTCGGCCTTCCCGATATCCGAAGCGGAGACGCCGTCGATGAGCTTGGCCAGAGCTTCCTGGCTGATACCGGCCTTGGTGCGGGCTTCCTTGATGAGCTCGCCAACTTTTTTCGTTGCCATGCTTCGTCCTCCTCTTCTTATTTTCTGCCTGAAAGCAGCGCGTTCAGCAGCGCCGTGCCGTTCAGGCTGTCGTCCTTCTCATTCGCGTTCTGCCCCATCAGCGCTCCGAGCAGGCCGCCCGCAGAGGGCCGGCCGCCCCCGAACAGACCGCTCAGCAGGCCGCCGGACTGGGGCTGGGACAGGCCGCCGCCGAAAATCGCCATGACGTCGCCCATATCCAGCCCGTCGCTCAAATCGAAGCTCGGCTTGACGTTTGAATTCGTCGCAGCGGAGAGCCCGCTGAGGAGAGCCGGTGCGATGCTGCTGAGCGCGGAGCCGACCTCCTGCTCGTTCATCTGGGACTGCTGGGCCAGATTGTTCAGCACGCCGGCGGTGTTCCCGCCGAAGATATGGCCGAGGATCTTGCCGCCGTCGGTCGTATCCGCTTCCTCGATCTGCTCGGGCAGGGACTTCGTATTGGTATGCTGCGTCAGCGCGCCGAGGAGCGATTCCAGGCCGGACTGGGACGAGGCGTTGTTCGTCATGGCCTTCAGCAGCAGCGGGATCGCAAGCGGGAGCAGCTTCTTCAGCTTGCCCGAGGAGAGCCCGGTCTTCTTGGCCAGAGCCTTGAGCGCGACGTCGGAAAGCAGCGATTTCGTCAGGATGCTCAGTAAACTCATGTGTATACCTCCTGTTGTATGGATTGAGGGCTTCGTCTGGGTTCAGTATACACTATCTATTTCGACATTTCACCCTTTTTTTCATCAAAAGGCAAGTTTTTTCGTCGCTTACAGCAGGAGCTCGATCTCGCTGTGCTCCGTGAGCAGCTCCTCGGGCAGGAAGGCGTCCCGCATTTCGGCTCCGTTGAGCAGGAGCCGCCTGCAGCCGCTCTCCTTTCCCTCGGGGTTTCGGACCGTGATATGGAGCTCACGCCCGCGGAAGCTCTTCCACAGCTCCAGCTCCTTCCAGTCTCTCGGGATGGCGGGCGCCAGGCGCAGGCCGTGCAGCTCCGGCCGGAGGCCGAGGATACCCTCCACGCAGCCCACCATGACCGTGGAGGCCGTGCCCGTGAGCCAGTGGACGTGGGAGCGGCCGAAGTGGGGGCTGGACGCGCCCTCGGTGAACTGCCCGTAGCAATAGGGCTCGATGCCGCGGATCTCCGCCCGGTCGTTCTGCATGGAGGGCGCGTTCTCCGCGAAATAGGCAAAGGCGCGCTCGCCGCGGCCCAGCAGCGCCTCGGCCAGGATCAGCCAGCCCTGCGGCTGAGAGAAGATCCCCCCGTTCTCCTTGACGCCGGCGTTGAAGATGACCGCCAGCGCGCCGGGAAAGCCCTCCCGGAAGGGCGGGTCCATCAGCATGGCGCCCCAGGCGGTGTTGAGCCTCTCGTGCACGAGATCCAGCGCGCGCCGCCCCTGCTCCGGGTCCGCGAGCCCGCTGATCACGGCCCAGCTCTGCGGGTTGAGCCAGAGATCCGCCTCGCTCGCGCCGCGGCGGCCGATGACCTCTCCCGCCTCGGTAAAGCCCCGGACGAACCGGTCCTCATCCCAGCAGAGCGCCTCGATCCTTTCCCTCAGCGCCGCCTGCTCCTCTGCGAGCCATGCGCCGTACGCCGTGTCGTGCTTCTCCTCTGCGAAGCGGCGCAGGACGGTATGGGCATAATAGAACTGCTGCGCCACGAAGACGGATTCCCCCTGCGCGCCGAGGCGCAGGCAGTCGTTCCAGTCGGCATGGAGGCCGGCGGGCAGGCCGTGCGGCCCGAGGCGCCCGCGCGAGAAGTCGAGCGCGCGCTGCAGATGCTCGTATACCGTGGCCTCCCCGCTGTCCGCGAAGGGCACGCTCTCGTCGAGGAAGGCGAGGTCGCCGGTTTCGGCGATATACTTGTACACCGTCGGGAAAAGCCAGAGCGCGTCGTCCGCCCGGTAGGCCGGGTGTCCGGTCTCCTTGACATAGGCCGGGTCCTCCGGTCCGGTCTCATGCCCCGCCTCGTGCGTGAACTTTACGAGCGGCAGCCCGCCGCCGTGATGGATCTGCGCCGAGAGCATGAAGCGCAGCTTCTCCTTCGCCATCTCCGGCGCGAGATGGATCACGCCCTGGATATCCTGTACGGTGTCGCGGTAGCCGTATCCGTTTCTCAGCCCGCAGTAGACGAAGGAGGCGGCGCGCGACCAGAGGAAGGTCATAAAGCAGTTGTAGGCGTTCCAGGTATTGAGCATCGTATCAAAGGCGGGGCAGGGCGTTTTCACGCGCAGGCGGGAGAGCTTCTCTCCCCACCAGGCGCGCAGCTGCGCCATCTCCCGCTCGCAGCGCTCAGGATCGGCATAGGCCGCGAGCAGCGCGGCGCTCTCCCGCTCCCCCTTCTCGCCGAGCACGAAGAGCAGCGTCCTCGTCTCGCCCGGCTCCAGGCGCAGCACCGCCGAGAGCGCGCCGCAGCCGGTCTCGTTATAGCCCGGGACATCCCCGAGCGTGCCGCGCTCCACGCCGAGCGGGGCGTTATAGCGGCGGTAAGGTCCGAGAAAGGCCGCCCGGTCGCCGCACCAGGAGGACAGCTCCGCCCCCGCGAGGCCGAGGAAGCGCTCGTACAGCGTCCCCTCCTCGTTCGCCGTCCCGGCGACGTTGCCGTGGATCTGCTGCCGCACCCGGTTCCCGTCGCGGAAGGTCCGGCTGATAAACGCGGAGTACTGCAGGTTCACCTGGTCCTGCTCATAGTTGGGATGGCTGGTGAACTCCGCATAGGCCGTCACCGTCAGCTCACGCGGGCACTCCCCCGTGTTGCGGACCGCGAGGCGCCAGACCTCCCAGCTCGCGTCGAGCGGGACATAGTAAAGCGCTTCGCTGCGGATTCCGGCGCAGTCGGCCAGGAGCTTCGTGTAGCCGAGGCCGTGACGGCACTCGCAGCGGTACGCGTCCAGGTCCTTCCCGACCGGCTGCCAAGAGGCGGACCAGAAATCCCCGCTCGCGTTGTCGCGCAGATACAGATAGCGCCCCGGCTCGTCAAACTGATTGAACACATAGCGGAGGACACGTCCGTTCGCGCCGGAGCGGACAAAGCTGTAGCCGCCCGCGTTGTTGGAGATCAGCGCCCCGTAGGCGGGCGAGCCGAGATAGTTCGCCCAGGGCCGCGGCGTGTCCGGCCGCGTGATCACATATTCGCGCCTCTCGTCGTCGAAGTAGCCGTACTGCATGGATCTGCCTCCCGTTTTTTCGTATCCGGGTCCAGTATACGTTTCCCGTCACAGACTGTCAACATGAGAAAACGGGACCCTGCGAAGCATCCGCAGGGTCCCGTCGTCTTGTTCGGGTTTGGTCTTGTGTTTCCCGGAGCCCGCCCTCAGCCCTCGAGAAGCGGACGGAGATAGACCGTCAGCGCCTCGGCGAGCTCGCCGCGGGTCAGGACGCTGTCGTCCGCCCCGGCGTTCGGCTCATACGGGACCTCGATCGCCGCGCTGAAATTCACCAGCGTCTCTTCCAGCCCGGCCGCCGTCAGGACGTCCGCCGCCGTGCTGTCCGGGGCGACAAGCCCGTAGGAAGCGAGGAAATCCACCGCGTCGTCCTGCATGGAGGCGTCGCCGCCGATCACCGCGTAGAGAGCGCCGGCCAGATCGCCCAGGGTCGCATCGGCGTCGACGCCGAAGCTCTCCTCGTCCAGCATGGCCATAAAGCGATTCTCGTAGACGAAGCGCACCGCCTCGTAGTGCTCGCTGCCCTCCGTCACGTCGGCCATCGTCACCTGGCTCGTGTCGACCGATCCGAAGGGATTGAGGACGGCGTCAAAGAGATCGGCGTTGGCGTTGATCATCGCCGCGCCGCCCGCCGTCGCGCGCAGCCCGTTCTCCATGAGGGCGGTGTAGGCCTCGCCGTACGCGGCGAAGCGCTCCGGCGTCAGCGACTTGAGCTCGCGCATATACTGGAGCTTCAAGTCCGCCGGCTCTTCCGTGAG
>JAEEGL013442483.1_pt1 | contig 11597 bp, 13 predicted proteins | sample 9134231 | NCBI WGS metagenome assembly JAEEGL01 (sample SAMN16246548, study PRJNA631951) | gut metagenome | biome: gut microbiome; feature: rumen; material: fiber-attached | host: Bos | place: Iran: Karaj | collected 2018-10 | reverse complement strand
TCAAATGGTCTTTTACCAAGTAATTCTTCTCCTTGGAAAGTCATACGATTAACCCAGAAAGGAATAATATCATAAGCGGTAACTAAACAATCGTTTGGATAGAATCTTTCTAAGTCTTCTGTTTTATTAGGCCAACCTAATGTGCTAAATGGCCATAAAGCACTAGAAAACCATGTATCAAGAACATCCTCATCTTGTTTCCATCCAGAACCAGTTGGTTCATCAAGTCCAACATATATCTCATCACCCTTATACCAAGCTGGAATTCTATGACCCCACCATAACTGTCTTGATATACACCAATCATAAGTTATTTCCATCCAATGATTCATTGTTTTTTCATATCTTGTTGGAACAAAATTAACTTTTTTATCTTTATCTTTTTGCATTTTTAAAACATTATCTGCAAGTGGTCTCATCTTAACAAACCATTGTTTTTTTATCATTGGTTCTACCATAACACCAGTTCTTTCAGAATGACCTACTTCATGAACTAATGGTTCAATAGAAAGTAATAATCCTTTTTCTTTTAATTCTTCTAATACTTTTTCACGACATTCTTCTCTCGTTAATCCTTGATATCTTTTAGGAACATTTTTATTCATTGTTCCATCATCATTTAAGATGCAAATACGTTCTAAATTATGACGATTACCTACTTCAAAGTCATTAGGGTCATGGGCAGGAGTTATTTTAACTACACCTGTTCCTTTTTCCATATCCGCGTGTTCATCTGTTATAACTGGTATTTCCTTATCCATAATTGGTAAAATAACATTTTTACCAACAAATTCTTTATAACGTTCATCTTCTTCATTAACAGCAACTGCTGTATCACCAAATAATGTTTCTGGTCTTGTTGTAGCAACATCTAAGTATTTTTCACTATCAGCTAGTTTATATTTAATATGATAGAAAGCACTTTCTATTTCTTTATAAATAACCTCTTCATTAGAAAGAGCTGTTTGAGCAGCTGGATCCCAGTTAATTATTCTTTCACCACGATATATTAATCCTTTATTATAATAATCAACAAATACTTTTTTAACAGCATCATTAAGACCTTCATCTAAAGTAAATCTTTCTTTTGAATAATCAACTGATAGTCCTAAGCCACCCCATTGACTTCTTATTTCTCTGCTATATTTATGAGTCCAATCCCAACATGCTTTTATGAAATTTTCTCTTCCATATTCATATTTATCAATTCCCTCATCTTTAAGTTTTTTAACAACTCTAGCTTCAGTTGCAATAGCAGCATGATCCATTCCTGGTAACCATAATGTATCATATCCATTCATTCTTTTATAACGAATTATTGCATCTTGTATTGCCGTATCATACGCATGACCTAAATGTAATTTACCAGTTACATTAGGAGGTGGTATCACAATACAATAAGCAGGTTTTGTTTTATCTCCACAGGAGAAATACCCCTTCTTTTTCCATTTTTCATATTTATCTTTTTCAACTTCTAAATGATTATATTTTTTATCTAACATAAACTTTACCTCTTTCTTCATATATACTTCCAATAATATCATCAAATAAATTCTTTCTTTCAGGATTAACATTAATGATACTAATAAAATTATCTAAACATCCATGATTAATAGCCATATCTTTATTTATATCAAAATTTAAACTTTTAAAGAAGCTTAAATATAAAACAGTTAAATCTGATTGATTATGAATATCTCGAACACTAATTGTCATATTCTTCATAAAACTATCTAATATAACTTCATTTGGTTCATCTATAAAATCAAACACCCGATGGGTTGCCATCATACCTAATATATCTAATTTATCAATATCACGTAATAATTTAGTAAAAAATTCTTCTTTAGAATCCAAGTCTTTTGTAATATCTTTTTTATTATGATTATAAATAGCTTTACGAAATAATAAATGATTAGAGACATCCATATAATTTATAAATCCATCATTATATAAAACTTTATTACTATATGTTCCATGATCAAATCCTAAATTATTAAATTTACCACAACGAACAACTTCATAAAATCTACCTAAATCATGACATAAACCAAGTTTAAAAGCTAATATAATATCTTCTTCACTTAAGTTTAATTTCTTTGCAATCATAGCCATTATTCTTGCCACCCGGATAGAATGATAATACTTAAGGCTTATTAATGGATTACTCATATCATAATTCTTAAAGACATAATTAGTAAAATACTCAATATAATTATTCATAATTCACCTCTAAAAGAAAAAACTCTCATCCAAAGGACGAGAGTTCGTGGTACCACCTTATTTTATAGTTTTCACTATCTTAAAATCTTAATGCGATTAACATTGTATTTTCATACACTCCTTAAAAGCAACCTTCAGTAATATCCATTAAAACTTTCCATCAACCAGTTTCTTTCTCTAAACTTTTATTACTTACTCCTCTTCATCACAGGATTTATGAAAATACTATATCATAATTTAGTATTTTTGACAAGTATTATATTGTCTTATCATTTTTAACATAATCTAGAATATTTAAAGAAGTTTGATTAATTATATTTAATAATTCAATATCAGATGCACTATCAACATTTATAACATCTACATAAGCCATTGGAAACATTGGTGTAGCTGTACCAAAATAATTAATCAAGTCACGTCTTAAAGCATCAAAATCAATATCATTAATATCAATATTCATCTTATTCCCCACTATCTATAATTTTAGATTTAATATTATCAATATAATTATAATCATCAGTTAATAAATAATTAATATAATTATCAGATAACATAAATTCTATTTTTTTAACATCATTTAATTCATGAACTTTTCCATCAGATACTAAAGATACTTTATTATAATTTAAAATTATCGTTATTCTTCTTTTTTTACTAAGAACTAATGAATTAATAAGTGACTTATAAACTTTATTATTAAGAGGTGCTATAGGTGTTATAGAAAGAACTTTAAGTTCATTATCGATAATTGAACCTCCCAATACTAAATTATAAGCTGTTGATCCAATAGAAGTACTAATCATTAATCCATCACCAACAAATTTATCTAATAATTTATTGTCGATATATATATCACATTTTAAGCAAGAGAAATCACTTTTACGAATAGTCAATTCATTAATACTAGAAAACTCTTTAGATTCATTATTAGTATATGCAACAGTCTTTAAAACATTAATTGGTTTAATAATATATAATCTATTTTTTAATTTATTAATAAACTCTTTTACTTGATTATGATAAGCAGTTGATAAAAAACCGAGAGATCCTGCATTAATTGAAGTATAATATAATTTATTATCTAAATTATGATGATGAAGCATCTTTAAAAATGTACCATCGCCACCAATTGAAATAACTAGATCATAATTATTATCATTAATCATAAAACCATTATTTAATAATTCTTCACGAACTATTTTTTCTGTTTCTTTAGCTTTTAAAGTATCTTTAACATATAACTTAATATTTTTAATATCTTTATTCATAATACCTCGCTATATCAAGTATAAAATATATATTATTGATTGTCAATTAACAAAAAAAAGAAGCCGAAGCCTCTATTCACGTATTTCTGTATTAGATTTTTTTTGCATTTCAGTTGCATATTTAAATAAATAATAAATAACAAAAATAATTAATAATCCTAAGATACCTAAAGTATTAAAACTAAAACTAAATATATCAGCAAATGAAACACAGAAACCAATTACATCAATTACGACAATCATAATACATAATTTAAATAAATACTGTGTATTCTGTTCGGTAAACGGAACTTTTTCGTTTTCAAAATTCAAGAATAATTTTTCAATATAACTTAATAAGTATATCTCAAGAACAAACATAATACCAAGAATTAATAGGAATACTTCAACAGAAAGAACTATTTTACTTTCTGACGAAGTAGATAAAAAGTCAATAACTCGATTAATTTCCTCAGCATCTCCATTAAATGAATGAATAGTATCACCTATTTTAAAACTTACTGTATCACTATGAAGAATAATACTCATATCTTCTACTTTAATAATATTAGAACTAATTTCCACTTTCTTAAAGAAGAATGGAATAACAATCATAAATAAGAAAATAAATGGTACAATAATCATTAAGCAAACACGTCCAATTTTAGCTAAAATACGAACTATTTTACATAATACACTATAACGATGTTGATCTTTTCCATTTAATAATACTTCTTTTTTCTTAGTACTTTTTCTTGGTTTAGTTTCTTTCTTAGTATTTTTTATTTTTTCTTCTTTAACTTCTTCTTTTACTTTTTTTGAAGTTGCTTTTTTAGTTACTTTTTTTTCTTTTTCTTTTTTTACTTCACTCATTATAACTCCTTAACATCTAGTTTCATTATAACATATTTATTTTTTTTATACTACACAATTACTTTAATTTTGAAAAAACATCTTTTAGTGGTTTATTAATAAGTAAATTAGCATATCTATCATATGGTGTTGGATCATTATTAATAATTACTAAATTAGATCCCATAAAATATTTAACTAAACTACTAGCTGGTTCTACTGTAAGAGAAGTTCCGGCTACAATTAATAAATCAGCTTTACTAATATATTCAATCGCTTTAATAAAATCATTTGGTAATGATTCTTCATATAAAGTTACTCTAGGTCTTATAATCCCACCACAATCACATTTAGGAATACCTTTACTATTAAAGATATAATCACTATCATATTCTTTATTACATCTATTACAATAATTCTTCTTAGTCGTTCCATGTACTTCTAAAACATTCTTTGAGCCTGCTAATTGATGTAATCCATCAATATTTTGTGTAACAATAGCTTTTAGTTTACCTTTATCTTCTAATTTTTTTAAATACTTATGAGTAATATTAGGTTTAGCAAATGATGCATTCATATTCTCACGATAATATTTAAAAAATAGTTCTGGTTCTAGTTCTAAACATGTATGACTCAACATATATTCTGGTGGTAATCCATGATAATTATTTTCTTTATATAAGCCATTTTTACCACGAAAGTCTTTAATTCCACTTTCCGTTGATACCCCTGCCCCACCAAAGAAAACAATATTATCAGATTTATTTATTAATTCTTGTAATTTATCTATCATATCCCTATTCCTCAATTTCATTATAACATAATAAAAAAAACAGAATCAATCTGTTTTAATTATGAGTTAAAGTTTTTTGTTTTCCTACTTCATTTTCTTTTTCTAATTGTTCTTTTAATTCTAGTAAATTATCAAAGAAATTATCTTTATTAATATTATCTTTAGAAACATAAATACTACTTAATAAATTTAAAAATTCATTTTCATTTAATTTATATTTTCGTTTATTAATTAGAACACTGCTACTTGATAAATCAATTGAATCATTTTTTAAATCATAACTAATATATATCGAATTATCATTAATAATTTTTGATCCTACAGAAATATAAAAACTCATTTTATCGATATCATCTAAAACATTTTCACTTTTACTGTTAAGACATATATATAAGCAGTATAAATCTCCTCTAACCATTAAAGAATTATGACACTTTTTATAAAATTCCAAAAAAGGTTGATATTTTTCAAACAAATCTAAATATCCCTTTACTTTCTCATCAGATAATGAAATTTTATTATATATATAATCAATATCATTATAATCTTCATCAGTAATAAAACATTTTATTTCGCCATCATTCTCATGCATAATTAAATTAATATCTGGTAAATCAATAAAACTAGGATTATTTATATAAGTTTCTAATCGACGATAATAACCATCTTTATTGTATAAATTGGTAAATTCAAATTCGGTAACTTTACCTAAATCAAATTTATCTAAATTATCATACTCTTCCTTAAATTTATTATGTGTAAATATAAATAAATCTAATATATTTTTTAAAGAATAGCAATTGTTATAATGAATACGACGATAACTTAAATCATAATTTTTGTTAAAAGCCGCACGTTCATCAATAGTTTTAGTAAAAACAAAATTCAATAATCTAACAAATTTCTCAAATTTATACATAAATCACCTACAAGTAGTTATTATAATAAATGATAATAGTTAATACAATCTATTTGACATAATAAAAGAATGAAATTAATTCATTCTTTATTTCTTTAAAATTAAAGTTTTACCACTTGGTGGGAAAAACTTATTTAATATTGGATTAGTTGGTAAAGCTGATACAGCTGGTAATATAATACCCATTGTATCATCAGTAATATGTTTAGTACCACGACAATTATCTTGAAATAGATTTCTTTTTTTACCAGCTATTCCAATTAAACCTTTATTACCTGGGAATAAACGTTCCAAATAGATTGGTACTAATCCATTATGTAAATGACCAAAAACCGCAACATCAAAATTAAAATCTCGATTTAATTGCATTTTAATCATTTCTAATACTTTTAAATATATTTCTTTATCAAACATATTATTTGGTGTATGTTGTAATAAAATATTAAAAGAATTATTATCTAAATTACCTAATAAATTATTAATAATACAATTACTAATAAACTTTAAATAATCATCTTTATCTTCATTATGATCAATATAAAAATTAAATGGTAAAGATACACCAGTTAATCCAATATTTTCATCTAATAATACACTTTCATTATCAAGAACATGCAAGCTTGGAATAGAATGAAGCATATGGAAATATTCAGGATTAATATAGCTTAATTCTTCTCCATCTTTTACCGCTCTTAATTCATGATTACCATTAATATAATATACTGGAGCTATTGAAGCAATTAAACTTAAATAATTAATGGCTTTTTCTAGTTCTATAGAAGGTACAGTAGTATCTTCTATAAAATCGCCTAATATAAATATATAGTTTGGTGATACTTTATCTAATTCATCAAGTACTTTATTATATCGATTAGATTTTTCTTTAGTATTATAATGAAAATCACCATATAAAGATATAGTTGTATCACGATTAACCTTACCTAAAGTATCAACATAATACGTTTCCATAACCCCTCCTTAAATCGAAAGTATTATACCATAAAAAGGTATTTATTTCAAATAAAAAGGATTGTAACCAATCCTTATTAACGAAAATCAATTCTTTTTTCCATCATTTTTTCTTTAATTAATGGATCAACATATGGTGTAATATCTTTATCTATATAATATAATTCTTTTACGATACTTGATGAGACAAATTGATATTTTTGATCTGCAAAAAAACAAATTGTATTAACACGATTATCTGATATTTCTCGATTAATATGACAAAGGGCAAGTTCAGAATCAAAATCAGCTAAACTTCTTAATCCTCGAATAATAGCTTTACATTCATTTTTTATAGCAACATCAACCGTAGCTCCTTCTCCTGCAATAACTCTAACATTATCTATTCGATGATATAATTCACTAATCATTTCTAATCTTTCTTTAACAGTAAACATACTATTCTTTTTAGCAGAATTACGCATAATAGCAATTATTACTTCATCAAACATATCACTAGCCTGTTCAACAATATTCATATGTCCTTTAGTTATTGGATCAAAACTTCCAGGATATAATACTTTAGACATAAACCCTCCTTAAACGTCTATATATTATATAATAATTATCTTATAAATGCAAATAAAAAACTTAGTTATAACTAAGTCATTTATTAATTAAAGTAATTCTTTGATTTTCTCTTCCATTGTTTCTGGTTCCATTGTTGGAGAATATCTTCCCACTACATTACCCTCTTTATCAACTAAAAATTTAGTAAAATTCCATTTTATATCATTTTTATTTTTATATGTCTTACTAATTTTTTCTACTGCTTTCATGGCCATTTTATTTTTTATACCGTCAATAGTATCTTCAGCAATAGCATTCTTTAAAAATGTATATAATGGTGATTCATTTTCGCCATTAACATCAATCTTAGTAAATTGATCAAAGGTTGTATTATACTTTAAAGCACAAAATTCATGTATTTCATCATCAGTTCCAGGAGCTTGATTACCAAATTGATTACATGGAAAATCTAATACTTCTAATCCATATTCATGATATTTTTTATATAGTTTTTCCAAGCCTTCATATTGCGGAGTAAATCCACATCCTGTTGCTGTATTAACTATAATTAATACTTTACCTTTAAAATCACTTAACGAAACATCTTCATTGTTTCTGTTTTTAACTTTTAAATCATATATAGACATATACTTTCTCCTTTCATTATTATATCCTATATTCATAAACTCATATTATCTTGTTTTTTCAATTTTTTTTGTTGCTTCTTTAGTTAAATATTCTTGCATCTTTTTAAATGCATTGTCACTATAGTAATCAATATGATGTTGATATTCCCTATGCTCATTTTTAGTAAATATTTCTAATAATGGACTACCCTCACATATCGCTATCCAAACAAAATCATCTTCTCCACATATTTCAGATAATTTCCTAATTATTGGTCTTGGTATTGTCCATGCTGTTAAAAAATTAATTGTATATGTATTATCTTTTTTATTAAATTTAACACTACAATCTTGTGCATTACGATTTGTTCCCCAATTATCAGCAAACCATCTATTCATTTCATTTGTCATATAATATGATTCAAGATACTCTCTTGGTGGTGGTACTAGACTGCAAAAATTAAATTGAAGTTTTCCTTCTTCTTTCTCATTTGGTACTAATATCTTTTCTGCAAGATTTTTATTACACTTTAATGAGTTTTTACAATAATCTGCCATTTTCTTCACCTCATATTTTAACTATAACATAACAATTATAATATTACAAACAAAAACAGGATTTCTCCTGTTAACTTTTCTTTTTTAATACCTTCTCGCCAGTTTTTTTGTCAATAGTAAACATTGATTTTTCAAAATACTTCAACATTTTAATTTGTCTTTCTTCTTCAAAATCAATTATATGAACAATAAAGTCAAATTCACTTCTATTAATTATTTTATTTTCATACAAATATATGATAATATCAGACATTTCTTCAGAATTTAAATCTATGTCATTTAATAATAATGTAATTATATCTTCACTATACCATTGACTATAATAATCAAAATCTTTAGCTTTATTATATATATCCTCTCTTGTATTTAAAATATTTCTTATCACATATTTCAATATCGAATTACGTTTTGCATTTTTTATAAGTGGATCCCATGAAGCTAATATTTCATCAGAATCTTCACACACTTCACAATATTGTTCGATAAACTTTGGATCACGATTTGATACATAATAATCACCTGTTAAATGGTTTTCTACTAAATGTTCCATTAGATTTGTTCCTCCATACAAGTTTATATTATACAATAAATCTATCCTATCTGCAATTTACTTGACTAGATGTTTGTCCATGTTGTTTTTCTTATCTAAATCATCTAACATTTCTAATATTACTCTCGTCAACTAACTCCGTTATACCATAATAATTTGCTACATATTGATATCTTTCTTCAAAATGTTTTTCTAGTAATTGAATTCGAATTTCATCAATCTTTTGATTTCTCATTTTTTCAATTTTATCAGTGAAATATTTTTTTATAATTTTCATAACTTCAGCAATACTTTCTTTTTCAATAGTTCTTCCCCTATTTTGAAAACTTGACATTATTATTTTAGCATTTTCATTTAATGAATTCCAATCATCATTACTTAAAGATTCTAATAATTTATTTTTTAAAATAAGCGGATTATACATAATGCTATAAAATAAATCATTATATTGCATATTATTTGTCTCTAAATCAAAAAAACTTTTTCTATTTTGTGTAATATTATCATAATTAACTGGATAATTAGTAAATGCTTCTGATATAAATAATCCTAATTGTAATAGTTCATAATAACCATTTTTATAGCCGAAAGTATTCGCGATTGATTCTAAATCAACACTATGTAAGATTCCATCAACATTTATATTTCTTGTTTGTAAAAATCTTGTATATGTCAAAATATAAGCCATTAAATCTGTCGTTAATTCATTAAACAATAACGATACTTGTAAATCACCACTATTTACTTTTACTCCATTATTAACACTAAAAATACTAATTTTCCCACCTGTTGCAGCCAGAATTGTTTTATTATCAGTCTGTTCAGTTAATTTACCACTATTCAATAATTTAGTGAATGCGTGAAATAATTCATGATGAATATCAACAATCCACCAATTATACTCTATAGATTTTCTAGAAATTGGTGGTGTTCTTAAATTAACATTAATATCTATATTATTATTTTTTCCATCTACCAAAGAAGCGGAACTACTACATCCTGCCGCAAAATTTGGGTTATCATTTTTTGCATCAAAATAAATTTTAACTTTGCTATTAAATATACTAATTAAATTGCTATACAAATTACTATTATTTCCAGCAATTAAATCGGCAATATTTCTAATTGCGGCATTTACTATTTCATTTCTTTCAGCTTCACTCATATTTTAATTAACTCCTCTACATTAACATTATATACACCTTATATTCTATAATTATTATAACACACACAACTTTTAAATAATACTAATTATGTATAACTTTAACAGTTTAATTATTGTTTTTTCTATATTTGTACAGGCATATTAATAAATCTCATTATAGTAGATATAACCTATTAAATTAAAAAGAATTGATTTCTCAATTCCTAATATTTTAATTATCTAATTCTTTTTTATTCAAATAATCACACACTTTAACAAAACAAGATATTTGATTCTCGTTTAATTCATGAGTATCTACCATATGTTTTAATTGATCCATTGAAAACCATTTTACCTCAGTTAATTCTTCTTTTTGTATAGTGATATTATTAAGATCTATATCTTTATTTACAAGATACATTTTATAGCAATCTTTACCATCACATCCAGAATCATAAAGTATGAAGTGTTCATTTGAAAAATTTAATCCTAGTTCTTCTTTTACTTCAGTAATAATTCCCTCTATTGGAGTCTCGCCTGACTTAGGATGTCCACCAGTTACTCCCCAATCTCCTCCTTTAGTTTCAGCTCTTTTTTGCATTAGAAATTCACCTTTTGAATTTCTAATTACAACCATTACTACCATAGGATAATATCCTTCAGGAATTAAATCACCTTTTCTATATGTTTTATCAGTTATATTACTATTCTTATCATACAAATCTCTTAACTCAGCCATATTATCATTTCCTATGATCAATTATATCATATTTTTATTTAGGATTTCTCCCATTATCTTACTTTTTTATTAGAATCATTATTCATATAACGAACACAACAAACATTATCTCGAATAACTTTCATAATTAACCTCTTGTCTATTTCCATCTCCAATCATCAGGATTCTTTATTCCTGATGATGACCAATCTAATTTATGATTTGAAACTTTAGGAAGCTTCTCTAATCTTAATCCTTTATCATCGATAACGACAATTTCTTTGTTATCATAATATTGACTAGCTAGAACCATATCTAATAATTCCTTTGGATCAGATTCATGATAAATTATAAAGGTTTCCCCTTTTGATTCATCACTTTTTATTAATTCTAAAAAAATCTTATCAATCATTTCTTTATTAGCTTTATAATCTAATAAACTAAAGAAT
>JAEEGL012617988.1_pt1 | contig 11597 bp, 12 predicted proteins | sample 9134231 | NCBI WGS metagenome assembly JAEEGL01 (sample SAMN16246548, study PRJNA631951) | gut metagenome | biome: gut microbiome; feature: rumen; material: fiber-attached | host: Bos | place: Iran: Karaj | collected 2018-10 | reverse complement strand
TAGCAATGTAAGACGCCGCTTGGGTATTTGTTTCGTTCCAGTTCGCTTGGACTTGTTCTGGAATATCAATACCATCAATCGCTTCGTTCAATGCCGCTGTTGTTGCATATGTGCTAAGATCCGGTTTGTCGGACAAATTATTATATGAACCAGTAAACGCAACCTCGGCTAAACTGTCCATATCATCTTGCAATTCGGAAACGTCGGCAACTAAACCAGAATCTGCATCACCAACCTTGGTTTCCAACGCAGATATTTTTTCGTTCGCCGCTTGTAAGTTCGCATCTGTTGGCAATGCGGCAATCGCTTCGGCAACTGTGTGATCAGCATCAAAGCCATCACCCAATGCAGTTGCAGCACCAGCACCCGCCGCCGCGTTATCACGAATTGTTGTCAAATCGTCGATTGTATCTTGTTTGCCTTCCAACGCTTCGTTCATAGCAGTTGTTGTTGCATATGTGCTAAGATCTGGTTTGTTCGCAATGTACGATGCAGCTTGGGTATTCGTTTCGTTCCAGTTTGATTGAACTTGTTCTGGAACATCGATAGCGTCAATCGCTTCTTGAACCGCAGCAGTCGTCGCATACTGTGTCAAATCAGGTTTATTTGCGATATATGCTTTGGATTCTGCATTTGTTTCATTCCAGTTCGCTTGAACCTGGGCATCTGGAATGTTATTAACCGCCGCTTGCAATTCTTCAATTGCGCCTTCGGCAGAGGTAACACGACCAGACAATGATTCCACTGCTGACTTGGTTGCCAAATCTTCAATTGCTTGATCCAATTGATCAGCAGAAACATAATCGCCACTCAACGCAGACAGATCCAACAAGTTTGTCCAAGTGGTTCCATCTTTTGTCCATTTTAAAATATCGTTTGTGCTGTCATATTGAATATCAATCGCACTGTCTAAATTCAAAGCATTCGTCAAATAATCTTCTAATTCGGTCAAATCCAATGACACTTCGTCATTTTCAATTTTGATATAATCGCCAGCGGTCAAGCTATCTTGCTTTTCATTTTCAAGATTTGTGATATCTTGTTCAATAGCATGGGTTGTGTTAAACAGGTTTTGAATATTCTGATTGATTTGATTGATTTCAGCAGCAGACGCACCACCTTCACCGGAACCACCACCAGATGAAGAACCACCGCCAGATGTACTGGTTGATGTTGCAGGACCTAAATATTTACCAATAGACAGACGTTCAGTCGGTGTCGTCGTGCCATCTGTATTGGTACGTGTCGCAGTCGATACAGAACGTGTTGTTGACGGCGAAATACGCAACGAACCGACACGTGCCGTGGTTGTGCCACTGCGTGTCGCCGCCGCGGTTGTGCCATTGTACGTTCCCGATCCACCCAGTGCACGAACCGAACCGGCAGCGAACGCGTCGCTAAACGAAACGGCTCCCAATACGCACAGGATTGAAACTACTGAAATATTTAATGTGTGCTTTTTCATATCTCTCTCTTATTTCCACTCTATTATATCACATTTGCGAATCGCGACCAAGCCCTTTTTTGGTTAAAATTCATATCTCAAACCAACCGAGATAGAATTATCTAAAACTAAGCCGATTTTGTTTTTGAAATAGTGATCGCCATCCAATTCACGTTTCTGTGTTGTGCCATAGAAGCCAGCAATGCGATAACGCAAATCTAATACCAAACTGTCATCCAATTTATATGAATAACCAGCCATCAAAGCACCAATTGGTGAAACACCAACTTTTTTGCGATTACCATCATCTGTAAACCGTACCGCATCAAGCGTTGTTGTTGGCAATGCAATACCAACACCCGCACCAATATACAAACCGTTGCTAAAATCATAATAACCATTGGCTAACAAGTATGGAGTACTCAGTGCAAACTCGTACCCTTCGTCTTCGTCGGTAAATCTTGTGATGTATCCGGCTTCTGCTTCAGCACGCCAAAAATAATTTATGCGCTTACCAAATGCTAAACCAGCCGAAAACACAGGTTCAAAAGAAAAATCGTCATGATCTTCTTCCTCGTTTAAAGGAATATCTGAATAATATTTGTTTTTCCAATTCAGCAAACTCAATTCTGCACGTGCTGCTGCATACCAACCCGATTTTGCCTTGTCTGTGTAATTATACGTCACATCATATGAACCATCAGATGTCCGTGTAATATGACTTGGACGTGGTGCCTTGGTCGCTGCAAACGCAGGTGTAGCAATGGCTAACAGTGCAACAATCGAAATTAATCTCTTCATATTTTATCCCCCTATTTTTGCTATAAGTATATCATATTTTGCCCCCCCTAAAAAAGAGAAAAAAACATATATTGACAACTTTTTATAAATTTTGCTAAATTTGGTGTGTAGTGAAAGGATGAAAAATGAGAAAGATAATGTTTGTCCCTGTTTTGTTGGCTTTGGCGGCATGCAGCGGCACAAAAAACAACATAAATGACGATAAAGTTTTCTTTGCTTTTGATTCTGCTGAAATTACCAGCAGCGCAAAAAAAGACCTTGAAGCGCAATCGTTATATATGAAGAAAAACGAAAATGTAAATGTCGTACTGGAGGGTCATTGCGACGAACGCGGTTCAACAGAATACAACTTGGCACTGGGTGCGTTGCGCGCGGGAAATGCGGCACACACTTTGGTCAAAGATGGTATCGAACCAGAAAGAATTAAAACCATTTCTTATGGCAAGGAAAATCCACAGTATCCAGGTAGTGGTGAAGAAATCTGGGCCAAGAACAGAAATGTGACAACCAAGACCCAAAAGAAATAAAAATTCGCCCGTTTGGGCGATTTTTTTTGTTAATTTTCTTGCAAACCCAACCTATTTTTTACTACTATCGAATACATGGAAGAAAAGACCATCATATCTTTTGCAAATGTGGCGGCGGCGTATGACAACGCGACCGAAGTGCTTACTGACGTATCTTTTAATATCAGCAGTGGTGCATTTTATTTTCTGTCGGGTGCATCGGGCGCGGGTAAAACCACATTACTGCGATTGATATACCAATTACACAAACCACTGCGTGGGCAAATTAAGTTATTCGGGAAAAACACCGCGGAACTTACACGTGATGATATCGCTATGTTGCGTCACAGAATGGCGATTGTATTTCAAGAATATTCATTACTGTCGCATATGACGGTGTTTGATAATGTCGCCCTGCCCCTGCGCGTGCGCGGCATTGCAGAAGCCAAGGTAAAAAAACTGGTTGCCAAGGTTCTTGATTGGGTCGGTCTTGGTAAATTCGCTGATGTAAAGCCAATGGAATTATCGGGCGGACAACAACAACGTGTTTCCGTTGCGCGTGCCTTTATTGTTCAACCATCTATATTACTGGCCGACGAACCAACTGGAAATTTGGATGAAGAAAACGCGTCCCGCTTGATGGAATTGTTTATTCAAATGAATAAATTGTTTGGCACAACGATTATTTTGGCGACACATAACAAGAAGTTGATGGAGACGTATAAGTTTCCGGTAATCCATGTTGAAAATCACCGTGTCGGCTTTGTGGGCAAATCATCCGCCACTGTGCCGGACGCAAAAAAGGTATGGAAGGGTCCAACCCCGAAAAACTATTTCACAGAGTTATCGAAACAATTTGATGAAATTGGAAACGCATAAATGAAACGTGCAACTGTATTTTCATTGGTCCGCGAACAATCCGTCTTTATGACGGCGATTATGGGTTTACTCACTTTCATGGCGGTGTTGGCGTTGGGCGTTGCGATTTCTATTGGAACCGGCGTTGTGCGTTGGAATGCACAGTGGGATTTATACGCGACTGTTCAGGTCACAAATCAAAAGAACGAATCGGATGTTGCCAAGATATTAAACACCAACGCATCAAAAATCGAAACAATGCGTGAAATCACAAATGATGAAATGTTGCGCTTGATGCGCCCCTGGGTTTCAGGCGGCAGCGCATTAAAAAATTATTTACCCAAAATGTGGGAGGTTCGATTTAAATCCGAATCGGATTTGAACGAAGTATCAGATAAAGTTGCGCCGTATGGTCGCTTCCTTACGCACGCAGATGCGTTGCAGACACCAATGTCGGCTGGTTGGAAAATGGCGTTTATTGCCGGACTTATTTTGGCACTGACACTGGGGGCGATTGCGGTGTGTGTTTCATATATCGCACGTAATACCGCAATGTTGCATAAACGCGAACTGGAAATATTAAATCAAATTGGCGCAACCGATTCATTTGTTGCGCGTCAAATGCAGATTATTGTTTCGCGCATATGCGTTGTTGCGTGTTTTGTCGGGTTTCTTTTTGCGGTGCCTGCATTGTTGCTGATAATATCGTCTGCACATTCGGCACGCGTTGGTTTAATGGCAATGTTGGCGATAAATAGTGGCGGTTGGATTTGTTTAGCACTGATGCCATTTGCAATCACAATCTTTGCGATATGGATGACGCGTCGCACAACACTAAAAATATTGCGAAACGAATAATGAAGTTTTTAACTCCCCCTTTTGTTGTTTTGGGATTGTTTGTCATTGGTGGCATGGTGTTTAAATCGTATGCCCCAAGAACATGCGGTGAAATTATGTCAGACGACAGTTTGTTTGTCTTGACTGGTGATGTCCGTCGTATTCCTTTTGCCATGCGTCAGGTTCGCCAATTCCCAGATACTGATGTATATATAATTGGTGCGGGGGCTGAAACGGCGGCATCTGATGCAGATCATCCGGTGTTGATTGAATCAGAATCTAAATCAACATATCAAAACGCAGTGGCAATAAAAAACATTGTCGAAACGACGGGGCTTGACCGAATCGTTATCGTCACCACCGAAGATCATATGAACCGCGCCGAATACTTGATACGGCACGAATTACCAACAACCGAAATCGTCACTTGTCCGGCAACATTATATGGTATGCCGGCAACAAAACGATTGGAACGTTGGACAACTGAATATATAAAATATTTGGTCACATTGATTGGAATAAAAGAGGGTTAAATGTTCAGAACCATTATTTTTAAAATCGCATCAGCCATACATTTTATTTTATGGGCACCGATATTGCTTGTCGGGTTAATCAGTGCACGCCTGTCGCGCTTTTTGGTAATTAGTTGTGCACGCGGTTTGGCATTATTGGCACGTATTATATGCGGTGTAAAATATCAGGTGCATTTTCCCCTGACCGAAGAAAACGGGATCCCAATGTTGCCAAATGGCAATTCGCGTTTTGATGGCAAGGCTATTATTGCGGCAAAACATATGTCTTTGTTGGAAATCGTCGTCTTATCACATGTTGTGCCAAACGCATTTTTTATCTGCAAGCGTGAAATTATGTGGTTGCCGATTTACGGTTGGGCATTTTGGCGCATGGGTTTATTGCCGGTCAATCGTTCACGCGGGAAAACAAATTTGAAAAAATTGGAACATGATGTCGCAAAGAAAATTATGGATGGGCGCACACTTGTTATCTTTCCCGAAGGGACACGTGTAAAGCCGGGCGCACGCCAGCCACTGCGTCGTGGGCTGTTGTTCTTGGCACATGAATTAAGATTACCGATTTTACCGGTTGGCACCGATACAGGTCTTTATTGGCCAAAGCATGGCAAAATGACCGCAGGCACCGCCAACATATATTTCGAACCTATGTTGCCCACGAATGCATCACTGGAAGAAATAACCGAAGCAATAAACCGCCACAGTGCATAAGAAAATAAAAAATCTGGCAATGCCAGATTTTTTTATTCACACCAACTTTTGCGTTTGCCACCGCTGTATGCGCGCCCCAGTTTTTCATTAATTAAAACCTGCCCTGCGTCGCGCCCATCTGGCAAAATTACATTGGCATCAATTCGACCAATATATTTATCATCTTTGATATTCTTTAAATTAACAACCGTCCCACGCGGAACAAGTTTCATTAACCGTTCGCGCGCCATGTTTGCGCGTTGAATTTCGCTGTCGCATTCGCCATGCATTTCTGGCGTATCAACATTGATTAAACGAACCCGCACATTAACATCTGCCCCATCATCAATATGTGCAACCGCCGCAAAAGTATCCCCGTCATAGACATAATCCACCGTCGCCGGCATTGCACACGCATTTCCAACAGCAAACAGAAAACATACGATTAAACCCAACTTCATCCGATAAATCCATTCGTCTGCATATCCCACAGTTTCTTATATGCCCCACCACGACGCAGCAAGGCGGCATGGCTTCCAGATTCAATTATGCGACCATGGCTCATTACGACAATACGATCCATATTCCGCAGTGTCGATAAACGGTGTGCCACCGCAATAGTCGTCTTTTTGTTCATAACCATTTTTAGCGATTTTTGGATAAACATCTCGTTCTGGGAATCCAGCGCAGATGTCGCTTCGTCCAAAATCAAAATCGGCGCATTTTTAAGCAACGCACGCGCAATCGCAATTCTTTGCCGTTGCCCGCCCGACAATTTGATTCCACGATTTCCAACCAGCGTGTCATACCCATTTGGCAAAGACATAATAAATTCGTGTATATGTGCGCGTTTTGCCGCCGCAATCACATCATTACGCGACGCATGTGGTCGCGCATAGCGAATGTTTTCCAATATAGAACGATTGAACAAAACGGACTCTTGCGGAACATATGAAATATTTTGGCGCAGGCTGTCTTGTTTTATTGCCCGAATATCAATTCCGTTCACCAAAACCGCACCATCCTCGACATCATACATACGAAGCAACAAACTGCACAACGTTGATTTACCCGCACCCGACAAACCAACCAACCCGATTTTTTCGCCGGGGTTAATATGCAGACTGAATTGTTTCAAAACACCCCGCGCCCCATAACCAAAAGATACATTTTCAAAATCAATCGCCGGTGCTTTATCAATTCGGATATTTTTCGCATTTTCCGCATCTGCGACTTTTATTGGCGCGGTCAGTTTTTCCCATGCAACCGTTGCAATGGCTGAATTTTCCGAATAACCCTGAATCAAAGTATTTAATCTAGTAAAAGCCATAGTTATTGTTGAAAACGCAGATAGCACAAATGCTAAATCAGAAATATCAATTTGTCCTCTGGACACAAGAACGATACTTAACACAATAATCACAACACCACAAACATCCGATAATAAACCTGTTGGAATCCAGCGCACCCTATCATAATAATGCCACTTGTGGTTCAGAATCATTAATGGCTTACGTGCCTCATATATATACTGCGCCTCATACTCTGCATTACCGTTTTGTTTCACACTTAATGAATTGTCAAAAGTGTCTGTACGAGCACCGTCCCATTTTGCACTTTCCAACGAAATCTCTCGATTTGTTTTATTCACCGGTTTCAATTTAAAGTATTGCCATACAACACGAATTACCCCATTGGCAAGCGTTACCAACAAAATCCATATATTTATTTTCAGCATTATTCCAACAATTGCAATAAAACCCAATGCTACACCAATCAAATCAGCCCAAAATTTATATGTTAATTCCATTTGTCTGTTTGAAATATCACGCGACCAAGACAACAACTGTCCAGATGGATTATCTATAAAATACTGCCCGTCATTCTGAAAAACACGTTTCGTAAGCAACATATGCTTGTAAGCGTGAACCTGTTGAGTGTACTGTCCATTTGCAACGGAACGCACAATAGCAACAAAACTTTCCGCAAAGTATAAACACAATACCGCTAATACAATATATATAATGTAAGTTGTATTTTGAATGTTATTACCTTCAAATATGGAAAACACCATCTTGGTCGTGATTGGCTTGATAAGCATACCTCCCAACGACGTCAATATCCCACAAAGAAACATCGTTCCAAAGAACAATGGGAACTTTTTCACAATCAGCCAGTAAAAACCTTTTACCGTCTTGGGAAACGCCATTTTCTCTCCGCCCTTTCAGTTGATCTTACATCAATCGTGGCGACCACGTTGGTTCCAGACCGTTCACATTATCCGGCAAATCAATGTCGTAAATGTTTTGACCCGTTATATCAACACTGCGAATATGGCTTATGCGTTCAATATCGTCGTCTGCCTTTTCTGTTTCATAGTATACAATACGACGTGACCCCGGTGCCCATGACGGTGCCTCCATAAACCAACCACCCGCTAAAATCTTTTCATTACGACCACGTGGATCCATAATCCCGACATAGAAAGTATCGTCGGCTATCTTGGTAAAGGCAATAAATTGTCCGTCCGGTGACCAAGCCGGTGTCGCATACCGCCCTGCCCCGTATGTTATGCGTTCTTCCGCCAAGGTGTCCAAATCCAAGACATGAATTTGTTGCCGACCCGAACGGTCAGAGTTAAACGCCATCTTTTTACCATCTGGCGAATAAGACGGACTGGTATCAATCGAGTTACCAAACGTCAACTGGCGCAGGGTTTTGTTTTCCATATCATATTCATATATATGTGTAATACCGCTTTTCACCAATGACAACGCAATCTTTTTGCCGTCTGGTGAAAAACGTGGCGAAAAGTTCATGCCACCAAACTGTCCCAAACGACGTTGTGCACCGGTATCCAAATCCAGCGACCAAACCATAGGATCGTTATCGCGATAAGACAAGAAGACCACCGTCCGCATATTCGGCGAAAAGTGCGGCGACATAACGAATGTCTTTTCATCTGATAAATAGCGCATGCCATAACCATCATAGTCCATAATTGCCATACGCTTTGTGCGGTTATGGATTGGACCGGTTTCCGCGATAAACACAATTTGGGTATCAAAATAGCCCAACTCACCAGTAAGGCGTTCATAAATCGCGTCCGCCATAATGTGTGCCAAACGGCGCGCCGACTTCTTGGACGCCACCAAACTTTGTGCCTCTATCTGTTCGGTGCCGTTTATATCCCAAACAAAAAACTCTAACTTATATTTATTAGCATCTTCGACATTCATACGCGCCTGAACCAAAACCTGTGTCTTGATTGCCATCCAAGATTTAAAGTTCGGCATTTCACCCATTTTTACATATTCAGGGAACGCATCGTGCGAAACGATACGGAACAAACCAGTGCGTTTTAAGTCCGCTTCGACCACTTCGCGTATCATTTTTGCGTCAGCGTCCACGACACCTTTGCCGGTTTCAAATTTCTGAACCGCGATTGATGTCGGTTCCAATGCACCGGCAACAATATCAACTTTTAACTCTGCATGCGCTGGCATAACGACAGCGACAAAAAGCGCGAACACCGCAAATATTTTCTTAAGCATATTTTCCCCTTCCGTTATTTCGAAATAAACAACAAGTGCATTTTAAACACACCATTTATAAAAAGCAATATTTTAAAAAGTTCAAAGTGCAGATGATATATGTGCCGGCATTTCGCTGGCACTACTTTCTTATATTTGAACTCTGAACTTTGCACTTTGAACTTTGATTTACACCCGCCCCTACAACCGTAATTACAGCGGTAATTACAAGTGTATTTATATTTGTATTGACAAGTGTAAATACATTGATATAGTCAGTTGTAATCACGGTTGTATTGTTTATTGTATAGGGGTGTGTCCATGCCAAATGTTATGCAACAATTATTCATTATGAACATAGATGCCTTGCTGCGCGAATATGCCGCGTACAAGACCTTTAACAAGTCCGATTGTGTCATCAATATGCGTATTCCAAAGCCCGTTCTGGACAAGATTAAACAACTGGCGGAACAACAACATGTCCCCTATCAATCGCTTATCTCGTCTGTTCTGTTTTCTCTGGCAAATGTGGAAGATAAATAGTTAGCAAATTTGATTATAAAAAACGCGGTCATTCGACCGCGTTTTAATCTTTATTAAACATCCTTAATTGAATGCCGTCTTCAATTCTGGGCAAAGACCCCAATTTCCGTTAGAGACTTCGATCAAGAATGTAAATATCAAACCAATAGCGAACAGCAACACAAAGCCGACGATTAATGCCGTTCCCTTTGTTTTCAATTCGTCCAATGAACTCTTGTCACCGATCTTACCACTGGAAATATATCCCCATGCCCAACCAGCAATCATAAATGCCGCGCCAACAAATGCGAACACACGAAGCATCTTGAACACCTTGGCCAACTGAAGAACCAAAGAGCAAATCGCTTCACCGTTTATACCTCCACTAGCGTTGCCCCCATTCGCTGCAATCGCTGGAAAAGCAGTCATTGCCGCAATCATTGCAAAATTAATTTTATTCATAATCTTTTTCATAGGAATACCCTTTTGTATTTTCTTGTAATGTAATTTTATCATAAAAAAGACGACTATTCAAATAAAAAAGCACCAAAAATGGTGCCTTTTTATATTTATTTCATTAACCCTACATAGCAGGAACAATGACATAATGTTGCGATTTTGCGCATGCATTACAACCACAGGAAGATGTCGGTTGTGCCGCACGTGTCAAAACAGCGCGATTTGGACGTGGTGCAACACCACCATTGTCGCGTGCAAACAAATCTGCGCAAGATGTGTTACGATACACAACACGTTTGTCTGTGTTCAAACGTTTGATGTCGTTTGTATAGTGGTGACCATATTCATCATGGTAAAAGACGCAATCGTCGCCATCTTGGACATAGCGAACATCACCACGATAATAATCATACGCACAACCCGCCAACGCAGCCAGCGCAAACATTGAAACCAATACTTTCTTCATAACAAAGCCCCTTGTTAAAAGCCGGTTCTCTCTGCGCGCCCCCGATTCGACAATCTAATTGTTGCACAAATTGCCCCGTTGTCAAGCATCACAAAAAATCCCCCACTTTGCCCAAAATATGCTATAATCTTAAGCAAAGGGGATAATTATGAAATATTCTGACTTTGGTTTGGTTAATACAGAAAAAATGTTTGCCAACGCGATTGCGGGTCACTATGCCGTTCCAGCGTTCAATTTTTACAACATGGAAACGTTGACCGCTATTTTGACGGCGGCACGTAAAACACACAGTCCGGTTATTTTAGCTGCCTCGGAATCCGCCATAAAGTATATGGGCGACGATATGCTGTTGGGTTTAATTGCCGGCGCATGTATTTCCCCATCCGATCAGATTGCACTGCATTTGGATCATGGGCATTCGCTGGACGCCTGTATTCACGCGATAGAATTGGGTTTTTCATCCGTTATGATTGACGCGTCCAACCTGTCCTTTAAAGAAAATATAAAGTTATCCCACGAAGTCGCAAAGTATGCCCACCGCCACAATGTGTCAGTAGAGGCGGAACTGGGCACCCTTGCCGGAATCGAAGATGAAAATACCAAGTCAGAAAAATCATCTTATACACGCCCCGCAGATGTTATCGAATTTGTAAAACGCACCGGCGTTGATTCACTGGCAATCGCCATCGGAACCAGCCACGGCGCATACAAACGCAAATCCGACGACGAATCCCTGCGTTTTGATATATTAAGCCAAATTGCAAAGCAACTGCCTGATTTTCCGTTGGTTTTGCATGGCGCATCCAGCGTGCCACCAGCATATGTCGATACAATAAATCACAATGGCGGAAAATTACGCGGCGCCCGCGGAATTGATGCGGTTCAGTTGAAACGCGCGGCAAAAACAAACATTTGTAAAATCAACGTGGACAGCGATTTAAGATTGGCATT
>JAEEGL012568986.1_pt1 | contig 11597 bp, 8 predicted proteins | sample 9134231 | NCBI WGS metagenome assembly JAEEGL01 (sample SAMN16246548, study PRJNA631951) | gut metagenome | biome: gut microbiome; feature: rumen; material: fiber-attached | host: Bos | place: Iran: Karaj | collected 2018-10 | reverse complement strand
TGGCCATGGCCTATATCCGCAGCGAGGCGGATCGGCTCCATATCGATCCCGCCAAAGTGGCCGCTCTGGGCTTTTCTGCCGGCGGGCATCTCTGCGGGACGCTGGGAACCCTGTATGACAGGGATGAAGTGGCGGATATCGCTCCGGCGGACCGGCTCCGTCCGGACGCCCTCATCCTGTGCTATCCCGTGTCCGTTTCCCGAGGCAGGACTCACAGGGACAGCTTCGCCAACCTCTGCGGGGACGATCGGTTGCTGATGGACCGGCTCTCCCTGGACAGGCTGGTCCGGCGGGACATGATGCCGGTGTTCCTCTGGCACACCCGGACCGACGATTCGGTCCCTGTGGACGGCACGCTGCAGCTGGTGGCGGCCCTGGCGGAGAACGACGTGCCCTTTTCTCTCCACGTCTTTTCCCAGGGCCGCCACGGCCTCGCCACCGGGGACGATCTGGTCTATCGCCGGGACAACCTCCCGCCCGTCAGCGACGGGGTCCTGGACTGGCCGGAGCTGGCGATACGGTTTTTGTGGGAGCAGGGCTTCCATATCCAAGACGGACAATAAATCGTGGCAAACAAAAAGCAGCAGGCCGAAAACCTGCTGCTTTGACGTTCCTTTGGCTACCGCTCCTCGCGGAAGTACGGCAGGCCCAGGGACATGGGCGGCTGATCCTCCTTGCGCTTGCGCAGGGCGACGAACAGCAGCACGAAGATGGTCACCACGTAGGGGAGCATCTTGAACAGCTCCTGGGAGCTGCGGGTAAGGCCCCCGATGTAGAAGAAGGCCCAGTACAGCATGCCGAACAGGTAGGACCCCCAAATGGCCCTGAGGGGCTTCCAGGTGGCGAAGATGACCAGGGCCACGGCCAGCCAGCCCAGCGCTTCGATAGTGCCCTGGTTCTCCCAGGTGCCCTTGATGTAGTTCATGACGTAATAGGTGCCGCCGAAGCCCGAGACGCCGGCGCCGATGCAGGTCGCCAGATACTTGTATTTGGTGACGTTGATGCCGGCGGCGTCCGCGGTGGCTGTGTTCTCGCCCACAGCCCTCAGCGACAGGCCGTACCGCGTCTTCTTGAAGAACCACCAGAGGAAAATGGCCAGCAGGATGGCAAAGTAGGTCAAGAAGCCATAGGAGAACAGCATGGTGCCCAAACCGAACCCCAGCTTTGCCGTCCATCCGTCCACGGTCTTGACGAGATCCGTGGAGAAGGCGCGGAACAGCTCGGAGGTCACCTTCACGTTCACCTGGCCTACGCCGCCGGCCAGGGTGTTCAGACTCCCGCCGAAGAAGTTGCCGATGCCGGAACCGAAGATGGTCAGCGTAAGGCCGGTCACGTTCTGGTTGGTCCGCAATGAGATGGTCAAAAAGCTGTAGATCAAGCCGCCGCAGGCCGCCGCCAGGAAGGTCGCAGCCAGGCAGATGATGATGCAGAGGACAGGATTGGGCGCGATATTGAGCCGGTGGCAGAGGAGGTTCTCATAATAGAACGTGGACGCCAGGCCCGCGATGCCGCCCAGGTACATGATGCCGGGAACGCCCAGATTCAGGTTGCCCGATTTTTCCGTCAGGATCTCACCAAGGGCGCCGAAAAGGATGACCGTGCCGAAGATGACCCCCGATTGGAACAGGGACGGAAGAGACGTCAGAAAACTAACAAAGCCGTTCATACATTCGCCCCCTTACTGCTTTTGCTTGCCAAAGTGCACCTGGTAGTTCAAGAAGAATTCGCATCCCAGGATGAAGAACAGGATGATGCCCGTGATGATCTGGGAGACGTATTCGTTGAGGCCGAAATCGGAGGCGATCTGAATGGCGCCTTTGCTCATGAACGTGAGCAAGGCGGAGATGCCGATCATTACGAAGGGATTCATCTTGGCAAGCCAGGCTACGATGATGGCAGTGAAGCCTCGGCCGCCGGCGGTATCGATGGAGATGGTGCGGGAAACGGCGGACACGGCAAGGAACCCGGCAAAGCCGCAGATGGCGCCGGAGATGGCCATGGTCCGCATGTAGACGTAGGGCACGCGGATGCCGGAATACCGGGCGGTGTTCTCCGATTCACCTACCACAGCGATCTCATAGCCCTGCTTGGTGTACCGAAGATAGATGTACATCAGAGCGGCCAGGAAAAGCACGATCAAAACCACGATCATGTAGTCGTCGTCAAAGCCCTTTTTGAACAGGTTCCCGATCCAGCCGATGTAGGTGTTGGGCTTGCCCGCACCGTTGATGGTGCCCACGGAGTTGGACCCCGGAGGGTATTCCCAAAGCGCCACACAAAAACTGGTCAGCTGGATGGCAATATAGTTCATCATCAGGGTGAACAGGGTCTCGTTGGTATTCCACCTGGCCTTGAAGAAACCGGGAATGAAGCCCCAAAAGGCGCCGGCCAGGATGGCGAACACCACCATGCACAGAAACAGCACCGGCGTGGGGACCTTGCCCGCCAGATTTATCATGCAGAACGCCGCGCCGATGGCGCCCACCAGCATCTGACCCTCGGCGCCGATGTTCCAGAAGCGCATCTTGAAGGCCGGGGCCAGGCCGATGGCGATGCAGGTGAGGATCATGCAGTCGCGGATGGTGATCCAGCTGCGCATCTTGGTGATCATCCAGGAGCTGGAGGTGCCGAAGGCGCCGTCGGCCATGGACATATAGACCTTGATGGGGTTCAAAGACACGCCGCGCATGGAGCCCACCATCATGATAACGAAGCCCGCCACCACCAGGGCGATCAGAACGGCGATCAGGCGGATCAGCCATGCCTTCCAGGTTGCGATCCCGTCTCGTTTTGAAATATGCATCTTATTCACCTCCTCCGACCTTGGTCATCATGAGACCCACCTGCTCCTTGGTGATGGAGCGGCCGTCCACGATGCCGGAGACCTGGCCGCCGCACAGGACCAGGATCCTGTCGCACAGCTCCAGCAGCACGTCCAGATCCTCGCCCACGTAGATGACGGCGACGCCCTGCATCTTCTGCTGGGTCAACAGATTATAGATGGTGTAGGACGTGTTGATATCAAGTCCGCGCACGGCATAGGCCGTCATCAAAACGGTCGGGCTTTGCTCGATCTCACGGCCCACCAGCACCTTCTGCACGTTGCCGCCGGAAAGCCGACGCAGGGGCGTGCGATTGATGTCGGGGGTCACCACCTCCAGGTCGTTGACGATCTTATCGGCCAGCTTGCGCGGCGTTTGCTGATCCAGCATGGGGCCGGCACCCTTGCGGTAGCTGCGCAGCATGACGTTTTGGGTGATGTTCATGCCGCCCACCAAGCCCATGCCGAAACGATCCTCTGGCACGAAGGACAGGAGGATGCCCTTGCGGATGATGTCCAGGGGGTCCATACCCTCAAGATGTATTTCCTTTCCCTGGGGGTCGATATAGGTGATATTGCCGCCCTCTTCCACATGCTGAATGCCGGCGATGGACTCCAGCAGCTCCTTTTGGCCGCTGCCGGCGATACCGGCAATGCCGAGGATCTCCCCGCCGTAGGCGGTGAAGGATACGTCGCTCAGCTTCTTGACGCCCTCTTTATTCTTGACGGTCAGATGCTCCACCCGCAGCCGCTCCTTGAGGGAATCGGCCATGGGCCGATCGATGTTCAGGCTGACGGCGTGGCCCACCATCATGTCGGTCAGGGACTGCTGGGAAGCCTGGCTGGTGGGAACGTCCCCGATATACTGGCCTTTGCGCAGCACGGCCACCCGGTCGGAAACGGCCAGCACCTCATGGAGCTTGTGGGTGATGATGATGATGGCCTTGCCGTCCTTCTTCATGTTCTTCATGACGGCAAAGAGCTTGTCCGTCTCCTGGGGCGTCAGCACGGCGGTGGGCTCGTCCAGGATCAGGATGTCGGCGCCGCGGTACAGCACCTTGACGATCTCCACGGTCTGCTTCTGGGAAACGGACATATCGTAGACCTTCTGGTTGGGGTCGATCTCGAACCCGTAGCGGTCCGCGATCTCCCGCACGGCCTTGGCGACGGCGTTCTTGTCCAGCTTGCCGCGCTCGCCGGGCAGGCCGAGGACGATGTTTTCAGCGGCGGTGAACACGTCCACCAGCTTGAAATGCTGATGGATCATGCCGATGCGCAGATCGAAGGCGTCCTTGGGCGAGCGGATCTCCACCTTGCTGCCGTTGACGAAAATCTCTCCTTCATCGGGATAGTAGATGCCGGACAGCATGTTCATCAGGGTGGTTTTACCGCTGCCGTTCTCGCCGAGAAGGGATAGGATCTCCCCCTTATTCAGGGTCAGATCAATGGCGTTGTTGGCGACCACACTGCCAAATCGCTTGGTGATTCCCTTCAATTCGATGGCAGGGACCTCAGAAGGGACTTGCTGATCGATCGGGCTGGGGATCTTGTCATCTTGTTTTGTTTCCAAAGACGCCGTCCTTTCTTCTTTGCGTGGGAAAAACACGGAAAGAACCATATTTATTCACAAATTATAGTAGCATATCAAAACGTGGATGTAAAGAAATATCGTCGCGTTTTATGCAAAAAAAGAGGACGGCCGTCGTAAAGACAGCCGTCCTGAAGGAGCCTGGGATGATTAGTTGAGCTCGGTGATGCCGTCGATCCTCAGAGAGAAGGAAGGCGCGGACTGGAAGTAGGACTCATGGTAGTAGCCGTCAAAGACCGCGTTGTCCGCATCGTTGACCCAGTCGCCGTCGGTATCGGTGGCAAAGGCCTCCTCGACCTTGACACCGCCCACGGTGAAGGTGTTGGTGTCGAACACGTTGAGCTTGCCGGCCTTGAAGGCGGCGATCAGCTCATCGACCTTCTCCTGGGTGCCGGGGGCGCAGGAGGGACCCAGCTTGGTGACCGCGACAGCGTCATCCGCAAAGCCCTTGGCCCAGTTGGTGTCGAACTTCTCACCCTTGAGCACGGCGCCGATGGCGTAGGTGTAGTACTCGACCCACTCGTTGGTGGGGGAGGTCAGGGCGGCGGTGGGGGCGTTGGCCAGCATGTCCACGTTGTAGCCCACGGAGTAGACGGTGGTGTTCTTCTTGGTCAGGTACTCTTCGCAGGTGGCGGGAGCGCCGGTGGAGTCGGCGTGCTGACCGATGATGATGCAGCCGCGCTCGATCAAGGCCTTGGCAGCCTCGGACTCAGCGGTGATGTTGAACCAGGAGTTGGTGTACTGCACGTCCATGACCACGTTGGGCACGACGGACTTGATGCCCAGATAGAAGGCGGTGTAACCGGAGACCACTTCGGCGTAGGGATAGGCGCCGACGTAACCGATCTTGATGTTCTCGCCATCCTTGTTCTTGTCTTCCACCTTGCCCTCGTCGATGAGCTGCTGCAGCTTCATGCCGGCGACGACGCCGCCCACGTAGCGGGCTTCATAGATGTTGGTGAAAGCGTTGTGGAAGTTGGCAAGGCCGGACTTCTTGGCGGTATCGCCCGTCATGGCGACGAACTCCACATCGGGATACTTGGCCGCCGCCTGCTCACAGAAGCTCTGATGGCCGTAGGAGTTGGTGATGACCAGCTTCGCACCCTTGGCGACGCAGTCAACGCACGCATCGTAGCACGCCTCGGTCTCGCCGACGGTGTACTTCCAGATGACGTTCTCCTCGGAGAGGCCAAGCCGCTTCAGAGCGCCCTTGATGCCCTCGATGTGCGCATAGGTATATCCCTCGTTCTCATCGCCGACCAGGACCGCGCCGACCTTGAACGGGGCCTCTTCCTTAGCGTCGGACTTAGCACCGCTCTGGCAGCCAACGATGGAAAGGACCATCAGCAGGCACATCAGGATTGCCAATAAACGTTTCATTCAGATTCTTCCTCCTATTTTTTGGCTTTATTGCAGACCGTCATCGGCCTTACAATCCAGTGGCACAACGGTTCATTGCTGCGAACACACATGAAAAAAGTATCGCACAATAAAACGTTGGCACTATATTACCAGAAAAATACCGATTTGTACAGCCGTGTTTTTCAGATTCTTGCAAAAATGAGGGGGAACCGAGAGAATATATCATTTTGTCAAGGATTTTTTGGCGGCGGTACGGAAAAAGCTTTGAAAAAAGACGCACTATACAGTATACTGGTATCATCTTCAGCAAGGAGGCAGATTATGAACGGAGACTTTACGTTGTATACCCCCACCAAGGTGGTGTTCGGACGGAAGACGGAGGAGAAGGCAGGGGAGCTGGTGGCTGCCTTCGGCGGCAGCCGGGTGCTGATCCATTACGGCGGCAGCAGCGCCGTGCGCTCGGGCCTCATCGACCGGGTGAAGGCGTCGCTGGATCGTGCGTGCATATTCCATGTAGAGCTGGGCGGCGTGGTGCCCAATCCTCAGCTCTCCAAAGTATATGAGGGGATCGAGCTGGCGAAACAGAACGGCGTGGACTTCCTGTTAGCCGTGGGCGGCGGGTCCGTCATCGACTCGGCCAAGGCCATTGCCTATGCGCTCGCCGAGCCGGAATATGACGTGAAGGAGCTCTATGAGCATACCCGCAAGGCCAAGGCCTGCTTCCCTGTCGGCACCATTCTGACCATCGCCGCCTCGGGCAGCGAGATGAGCGACAGCAGCGTCATCTCCTACGAGGACAAAAAGCGGGGCTACAACAGCGACCTGTGCCGGCCCAGATTCGCCGTCATGGACCCGGAGCTCACCATGACATTGCCGGACTATCAGACATGCGCGGGGTGTTCCGACATCCTGATGCACACCATGGAGCGGTATTTCACCAACGGCAGCAAGCTGGAGATCACGGACGCCCTGGCCGAGGGGCTGCTGCGCACGGTGATGAAATACGCCGCCGTCCTCCACAGGGACCCCTTGAACTATGAGGCCCGGGCGGAGATCATGTGGGCCGGGAGCCTGTCCCACAACGGCCTCACCGGCTGCGGCAACGACGCCAACGACTTTGCCTCCCATCGGCTGGAGCATGAGCTGGGCGCTCTGTACGGCGTGACCCACGGGGCGGGGCTCACCGCGGTCTGGCCCAGCTGGGCGCGGTATGTGTACAAGAACTGCCTGCCCCGATTCGTCAGGTTTGCCGTGAACGTCATGGGCGTGGCTCCCGGCGCTTCCGACGAGAAGACCGCCCTTTCCGGCATCGCCGCCATGGAGGAATTCTTCCGCTCCATCGGCATGCCCGTGACCATCCGGGAGCTTCTGGGCAAGGAGATCACGGAAGAGGAGATAGGGCTCCTCGCCAAGAACTGCGCCTTGGCCACCGGCGGCAAGGTAGGCAGCGCCATGGCCCTCTACGAAGAGGACATGGCCAACATCTTCCGCATGGCGAGGGCGTAAGGTAGAATCGTTCGGAAAGAGGCGCTTGACGGCGCCTCCTTTTCGTTATCTGTATATGCGCTGCAATCCGTTTTCCGTCAGGGTGCAGAGGATGGGCGTGACCTCCTCGATAAACTTTCTGTCGTGGGACACAGCCAGGATGCAGCCCGGGAATTCGGAGAGGAGCTTTCGCACCGCGGGGCAGGAGAGGGGGCTGAAGTTCCGGGTGGGCTCGTCCAGAAGCAGCACGTTGCTTTTGTCCAGAATGGCCTTGAGCAGCAGGAGCTTGGCCCGCTGGCCGCCGGAAAGGTCGCTGACGGCGTGGTTCATCTCGTCGGTGGTGTACTTCATGCTGCCCAAGTAGATGCGGGCCTTGGTGACGCTCTCCTTGTCCCCGTCCGGGGCCAGGAACGCCTCGGGCCGCATGGAATAGCTCACGCCCTCGCCGTAGCGCTGGGGCATATAGGTGCAGCGGATATCCTGGCGAGAGAGGAGCTCCCGGGCGATCCGGTCCATCAGCGTGCTCTTGCCGCAGCCGTTGGGCCCCAGGATGCAGATCTTCTCCGGGCCGATGATCTTGAGCCGCACATCCCGGGACAGAAGCCGGTCGCCCACCCGCAATTCGTCCAGGGCATAGTCCAACACCACCTTGCCCCGGCTCAGCTCCACGCCCGGCTCCCACTTGGGCAGGATGGCCCATTCCGCCTCGGGGAGCTGCGTTAGCTCTTCCTCCTCCTTATCAAGGCGCCGTCCCATGGACTTGACCGCGTGCATCTTCTTTTTCAATAGCCGCCCACCGGAGGGATTGCCCCGACTGATGGAATCCTGGGCGTGCTCCACGGCATTGTAGATGGAGAGATACCGATCCTTCTTCTTCCGAAAGTCCGCCTGCTCGAACCGGGCCTGTTGCTCCTGATGGGCGAACTGCCGTGCACGCTGATCCATATAGGCCCGATACCCCTCCCGGGACACGGTAGAGCGGCAGATGGTCTTTCGCCGCACCTGCTCCAGATGTATGATGACGTCCGCCGTCTCCTCCAACAGGACCTCGTCGTGGGAGATGTAGAGGACTGCCCCGGGGAATGCGTTCATGAATTCGGACAACCATTCCAACGTCTCGATATCGAGGTCATTGGAGGGCTCGTCCAGCAGCAGGATGTCGCACCGGCTCAGCAGCAGCGCCGAGAGCTGGACCTTCACCCGCTCCCCGCCGGAGAGAGTCTCCAGGGGGCGCGCCTCTTCGAAGAGGGCGGGGGAAAGGCCCAGGCGGCAGGCCACATCGTTGATCTCCCTGGGGGACAGGGCATAGAACCCGCAGGCCCCCTCCATATAGGCGCAGACGGGCAGGGCCTTCTCCTCAGGCGGCAGCTCCTGGGGGAGATAGCCCATCTTGCCGTCGATGATCCGCTGGCCCCGGACCTCGGCGTAGCCTTCCACCATGGCCGGGTCGAAGATCCATTTGAGCAGGGTGGACTTGCCGTTGCCCTCCTCGCCGATGAGGGCGGCCCGCTCGCCCTTGTGCAATGTGAAAGAAAGGTCGTCCGCCAGCAGACGGTCGTCCTTTCGGGAAAGGATGGTCACATTTCGAATTTGCAGCATATCTGCCTCCTGTTTCCGCGCTCATAAAAAGCACGTCCGGCAGAATAAAAAAAGCCTGCGGTCGTGATCCTTTGAGCGCACACACTGAGCGACACTCTCGTGCCGCAGGGGATGTTGTTGCGTTCAAAATCGATCAGTTGCGCATGCCTTACTTGAAGTGCTCCTTTGGTTGATACAGTGAGTATAAAGGAGGAAAGAGGAAAAGTCAATGAAAAAAATCAGGAGACGGTCAAAAGCCGTCTCCTGCAGGGGGACCGTCAGCCTTTTTTGACGATGGGGAGCCAGATCTCGCAATAGTGAGAGTTGTTGACCGCCTCGTTCCCGTCCTCGAAGGGCCAATGGATCACGCCGATCTCCGGGGCTTCCCGCAGCATGTAGCCCGAGGACGGCAGCCATTGGGTGACGGCTTGCCGACGAAGATCGTCCACCAGCTCTATGGGAAACTTGCAGCGCTCGGTCTCGCATACGAGATAGGTCCCGGCGGGGATGGAAAGGTGTTCGTACCGCTTGGCAAACTCGCCCAAACACTTGTCGAAATCCTTCAGCGCCCAATGGGGCAGCCGGTAGGCGATATAGAAGTCGTAGCCCTCCGGCGTAAAGTCGATCATGACCGTGTAGACGAGCTCATGCTCCCGGCTCATCCCTTCCAGCACGTACTGCTCCACCCGGGTCTCGCAGGCAAAACAGTGGTCCTGATCCTGTTTGTCACAGGGGTCGCCTATAAAGCGGCGCTTGAAGCCGGTCAGAAGCATTTCCGGCTTTTCTTCAATGCGATAGTTCATGATGTTGCCTCCTTCCAAAGTGACTTTGATGAACAGGGGGGAGAAGGACTTGAGCTTCGCCCCGCTTTTGTGGGCCTCGGACGGCGTGATGCCGTGAAACTTTTGGAAGGCCTTGGCAAAGCTGTCCGGACTGTCGTACCCGTACCGAAGGGCGATGTCGATCACCTTCTCCTTCCCGGCGGCCAGCTTCGCTCCGGCGATGGACAATCTTCGGTTGCGGATGTATTCGCCCAGGGTGTATCCGCACAGGATGCTGAATATGCGCTGGAAATGGAAAGGAGAGGACAGGCTCTCCCTGGCGATGCGATCGTAGTCGAGATCATCCTCCATGTGGGTTTCGATGTAGTCCAGCGCGCGCTGTATGCCGGTGATCCAATCCATGGCTTCCCCTCCTGTCAATGACATCATAGCAGAGTCCGCGGTTTGATGCACGACTTTTTGTGCTATCGCATGTCAGATGGCGAAGAAGCACGCCCCCCAGGGGCTTGAGCGCCCGTCTCTCATACTACACTATATATCAAAAGAAAGACATAGGGAGCGTTGGGAGACGGTATTACGGTGAATTGAACTATGGCAGAGGACAAGATTATCGGCAGCATGCCGCAAATAGTGATTGCTTTCGACCCATATTGATGCTACAATTATTTTAAATGCTGACAAAGGTTATTTTATTTTCAAAGCCAAATGATTACCTGGTCCGCAATACCATTTTGTGATCGAGGAAACAGCATGCAAGGCTCAAAGGACAACGAGACGTTCAGACTCGATACGAAGGCATACGAGATCGCAGTATTCACAGATATCGGGGACAGGGATGAACAGCAGGACAACTATGGGCTGTTCACTGAAACGGATAGCGCTTTCTTCGTTCTTTGCGATGGCATGGGCGGATATCAGGGTGGAAAAATCGCCAGTCGCATGGCGGTAAAAGCCGTTTTAGACGCATATGAGAAACAAACGGAAGGCGCGGATCCCGTGGCTTTTTTGCAAGAAGCGACCAGAAAGGCGGATGAGTTGGTCTCCCGGTACATTCCGGAAGATGGTTCCGCTTTCGAGGGGGGGACCACCTTGGTTAGTGTGCTCCTATACAAACGTTTATTATTCTGGAATTCTGTAGGGGACTGCCGTATCTACCTGTTTCGGAATAAAGACAATTATGTGCAGCTTACGCAGGATCAAAACTATCGGACCGTGATCGACGCGCAGCTTCGTAGAGGAACGATCTCGGAAGACGAGTATCATCAAAAAGAGAAAAAGGCCCATGCGCTGATAAATTATATCGGCATCGGGGATATCCAGCTAATAGACTATAATCACACACCTTTTGTGGTAAAGCCGAATGATCGACTGTTGATTACCTCGGATGGTTTGTATCGGTATTTGACCGATGAGGAGATCGCGAAGGAGGTTCTGCGGCAGGAGGATGTGAAAGAAACGGTAAACAATTTGTTCGGCAAATCGTTGCAAAATGCAAGGAAGCGGTCCAAATCCAGGGATAATCTGACCATGATCCTTATCAACGTCAAATAACGGAGGATAGAAATGAACAAGATCCAATGCCCCAAAGGCCATTACTACGATGCAGATATGTTTTCCGAATGCCCTCATTGCAAGAGGAAGAGTGAATCAAAAACGGAAGTGATCCCACCTCGCCTCAAGGATGGCATCAAGGATGCCTCTAAAAAGCTGTGGCACGTGAGTGAGCCGCCGGCGGATCAGGCGGAGAAGACCGTGGCCCTCCAGGCTCAGGAGGTGAGCGGCAGCAGCGAGGAAAAAACGGTCGGCTTTTTCGAGCGTCTGCAATATGGCGATTCCAAGAATGATTCGACGGCAGCGGAGACGAAGCAGGCGGAAAGCAGATCCCAGCATTTGGAAACACCGGTTCCGGAGGCTGATTCCGAAAAGACGCAGATCCTCATGAATGCGCACCAAAAAGAACAGGCGGAACCCGAACCGGACG
>JAEEGL016048004.1_pt1 | contig 11598 bp, 12 predicted proteins | sample 9134231 | NCBI WGS metagenome assembly JAEEGL01 (sample SAMN16246548, study PRJNA631951) | gut metagenome | biome: gut microbiome; feature: rumen; material: fiber-attached | host: Bos | place: Iran: Karaj | collected 2018-10 | reverse complement strand
CTGAAAAACGGCGATATCATATTCGGGTTGTGGACGCCGGTGGACGTATGCTGCCGCAGGGCCGGACTGGACATCAACGAGGTGACGCCTTCCATCCCCAAGCAACCCAACGGGCTGCTCGCCTGCCGCGGCAAGTGGAACAGGGAGCGCAAACAGTATGTGCTTGCGCTGTGCGGAGCGTAAAACAACGGGGAAACTATGGACATAGCCGGAAAAAGCCGCAGCGTCTGCTCAGCGCCGCAGTCCACGATGCGTGGGTTGCCTTCACGGCATATCCATGATAGTATAGCAGCGCAAGGAGGCGAAAGAGATGGACAGTTATATTACGGGGGCCGTGATACGCAGGCTGCGCGAGAGCAAGAAGATGACGCAGGAAGAACTTGCTGAGAGAATCTACGTAAGCAGCAAGGCAGTGAGCAAGTGGGAGACCGGTCAGGGGTTCCCGGACATCAGCCTATTGGAGCCGCTGGCAAAAGCGCTGGATATTTCCGTGATCGAGCTGCTGTCCGGCGAGGATGTCCGCAACCGGAACAGAGCGTCCAATATAACCAAAGTGAAGTATTATATCTGCCCGGTCTGCGGGAATGTGATCCAGGCGATCGGCGAAGCGGTGGTCAGCTGCTGCGGCATAACGCTGCCGCCGGCGGAACCGGAAGAGACGGATGCGGATCACTGTATGCGTGTCGAGACCGTGGAGGATGAATACTACGTCACGGTGGAACATCCCATGGAAAGGGATCATCATATTTCGTTCCTCGCCGCGGTGTCGGACCAGGGGATACAGTTTGCGAAGCTGTATCCGGAGGGAAACGCGGAAGCGAGATTCAAAATCAACCGCGTGAAGCGGCTGTACGCATACTGCAACAAACATGGGCTGTTTCAGTGTGACCCGAGGCGTTCATATTACTGATGCGACGGCAGGGCGGGGCAAAGGCTATGAAGTGTTTCGGCAGGACGGGACGCGGATCAGTCGGAAAAGGTGCGTAAGGAATGAAGGCATACTATCATTTACCTGGATTGTTTGAATATTATGAGCTGTACCGTGCATTTCTGCCGCTGTTCCGCGAGCGCAGGGAATTCTTTTACGATTGGTGCGAGATCGGTTCCATCTATGGTGCCCCCGCGGACTGTATCTGGGGCGGGGGCCGCGTGGGGTTCGGCGAGGCGCGCCCGGAGGACGTGGCGCTGTTGATGCGGGACTATGGCGTTTCCGCGCGCCTCACCTTCAGCAATTCCCTGCTCCGGGAGGAGCACCTTTCCGACAGAAAATGCAATTACCTTTGCGCGCTGTTTGAGAAGAACGGAACGCCGGAGAACGGTGTGATCGTCTGTTCGGACCTGCTGCTTCGCTACCTTCGGGAGGAGTATCCGGGGTTCTATTTTGTTTCCTCAACGACGAAGGTACTGACGGAGTTCCGACAGCTCGAAGAGGAATTGAATCGCGGGGAATTCCGGTATGTCGTGCCGGATTTCAGGCTGAACAAAGCATATGGCAGGCTGAACGCGCTGTCTGAGGAACAGAAGAAAAAGGTGGAATTCCTGTGCAACGAATGCTGCTGGTACGACTGTCCCGACCGGAAGAAATGCTATGAGAACGTCAGCCGGAAAAACCTGGGGGAGGACTGCGAGGATCATATCTGTCTTTCGCCAACGGCCAGCAGGGGCTACCGGTTTTCCGACGCGATGAAGAACCCGGGGTTCATCGGAATTGAGGATATTCAAAGGGTTTATCTGCCGTACGGATTCTCCCACTTCAAGATCGAGGGGAGGGGGCTGGGCAGCGCCGTTATCTTGGAATTCTTGCTGTATTACATGACGAAGCCGGAGTATCAACTGATCGTTCGGGAAGAGATATACCTGGACAGCACACTGGATTTGTTTTAAGAATGAACCCGGGCCGCTCGGCAGAGGACCCGGGTTTCTGGCGAAGATTTGTGATTATTTGCGATCCGGTCAATCGGGAACGGGATCGTATTTGACCGCGTCGATCCATTCTGTCAGCCACTTTTCGCTCTCCAGGCCGATACCAATGACGGAATTTGCCTCGAGCATCATGCCGCCCAGGCGCTTTTCCTTGAGCATCTTCAAGCCGAACTCGCAGTGTTTTTCCATCATGTCCAGGGGGACCGCCCGGTCCGTCGTGAAATCGAACATGTATACCCCAAGGATCTTTTTCTGCTTGGGGCACCGTTTCTCAATGCGCTCGAAATGCTTCTTCAGTCCGGCCAGATCCTGCCAGCGCCATGTCCACAGCGTAACGGAATCGATGCAATCCAGCACCTCTTTGGGCGCTTCCAGATTGTAATACCAGGTCACATTGATCTCCGGTTCCCGCTCGGAGCGGTCGAGTTCGCTGCGGACCTGCCTGAGGATTGAAACCGTGTCGTCCGCGCCGCGCTGCCCGATGAAGTCATCCGAATATGTTCCCACAATGTTGGGACCCTGCTTTGCAAGTTCTACGATGAACTTTTCTTCTTTGCCGCAGTGGAAGCCCCGAGCCCGCTGCGCCTCCACATGACCTTTTTCATGCGGCTGAAGCTTTCCACGCAGCCGTAGGACTCCAGGGATAGGGCACCGGCACGCCGTCGCAGATGATGAGCGCCATGTTGGGCACATCCCGCATCAAAGCGTTTTCCGGAATGATTTCCCCGATGCGCGAAATGCTCCAAACCCAGTTTGACATGCCGGCTGCGGTGTGATACACTTAAGAGGCGGTATTGTTATTTTACGTGCAGAACTGAGCAAGAAGACCCGTACCCATGGAAGGGAAGGAGCGCGCCATGGTCCTTACCAATTGCAGAATCATACTGGAAAACAACATCTTTACGGGGTCCGTCTGCGTGGAAAACGGGAACATCGCCTGGATCAGCGGAGATTCTCCGATGGAGGGCATCGACCTGGGCGGGCTGTATCTTTCTCCCGGGTTCGTGGATGAACACAGCCACGGCAGCGGAGAATTCTGGTTCTTTGAAAACCCGGCGGAAGCCTCGGCATGGCACCTTCAGCAGGGAACCACGTCGATCCTCTGTTCCCTGTGGCGCAACGCGGGCACCTATTCCTTCCACCGGGCGATTGAAAACGTCCGGGCCGCCATGGGGGACGGATGCAACATTCGCGGCATCCACATGGAGGGCCCCTACCTGGATCCGGACTACGGAAGCGAAGGGGGCACCGACTGGCCCTTCGACCCTATGGAATACCGCGCGCTCATGGCGGAAGGCCGGGGCCTCATCCGTCAATGGACATTCGATCCTGCCAAGGAAGGGGCGCGGGAATTTGCCCGGGAAGCCCAACAGGAGGGCATTCGCCTGGCCGTGTGTTATTCCAAGGCGCCTCCGGAGATGCTGGAGACTTACATTCCCTACGGCCTCAGCATCGGTACCCACATTCTGTGCGGCACCGGCGAACCGAAAACCAGATTCGCCGGTACCCGGGAACCAGGTTCCGATCAATTCGTTTTGGTGGATGACAGGATGTACGCCGAAGTCATCGCGGATTCCCTGGGCGGGCACGTCCGCCCGTGGTATCTGAAATTGATTTACAAGTGCAAAAGGGCGGATCGGATCTGCCTCGTTTCCGACTGCTGTGCCGGCGGGGAAACCTGCAATTCCGACGTGAACATCATCGGGGGCGAACTCTACGGCAGTCGCCTGACCCTGTCGGTGGCCATCCGAAACATGCTCCGGCACACTGGCGCTCCGCTGGTGGAAGTGATCCGCATGGCCACAGCTACGCCCGCAAAAGCCATTGGCCTGTACGATCGGCGTGGTTCCATCGCCCAGGGTAAGGCCGCCGACCTGGCCGTTCTGGACGACGACCTCTCCGTAAAGGGAGTTATGTTGGGCGGGAAGTGGATCCGTAGAGACTTCTGAATACCCGCAACGCCGATTCGGTCGTTCTGCCTGGACGGGAGGGAATATCTGTCCTTTCCCTTCGCGTCAGATTGATACGGTAGAAGGTTTTACTTGTATCAGACTTTCAAGAGTTGTTTCCAATGGATGACCGCGTGGCGGTGATCAGCATCATCGTGGAGGACGGCGATGCCGTGTGGGCGCTGAACGAGCTGTTGCAACAGTACGGGCAGTACATCATTGGCCTTTTGGGATTACCTTATCACAAGAAAGATGTCAACACTATCTGCGTGGCCGTCGACGCCCCCAACGACAGCAACAACGTCCTCACGGGCGCTTTGGGGCGCATCAACGGCCTGGACGCCAAGGTGACCTGCTCCAACTTAAAGAAAGACAACAGCGCAAAGAATCGAATGGCAGCCACCCCCCTGACGCCGAAACCAGGCTTTATGCGAAAGAAACGATGCGCGCCGTTTTGCCTGCGCGAAGCCGCCGTATCCTGTCACGGGATGCGGTGGTTTTCATATGGGAGGAAACCATGTACATGAACGAGACCCTGTCCGCTTAGAGGACGCACATCGGCTTTTTCGGCTGACGCAACGCTGGCAAGGCCAGCCTGGTGAATGCCGTGATCGGCCAGGCGCTGGCCATCGGGTTCGACGTCAAGGGTACCGCCATCGATCAGGTGCAGAACGAGACGGTGGCGCAGTATCGTGTGCGGCTGGCGCTGGAGCGGGGCCGGTTATCTGCCGATTGCCCGCAAATGCTCAATGAGATGGCGATAAGATTCTGAAGCTTGAAAGAGGAAAGGGCCGTCCCCCTGATCTGGATGCCGTTTGCCATGCGCGCACAGCAGTAATTCCCGGCGCATACTACCCTTGACAGCCTCGCCTCTTCCGGGTATCAGTTACACGTGTGGTCCGCCAACTTGCCGTGGAGAACCCCGTGGCAGGCATTCCCGCTTCCTGCCGGGATGCGGCGGCGCTTTTTATGGACATGATGTGAGGGAAAGACGATGACGATTTCCACGAAGGAACGGTACGTCGCGCGGATGCTTCTAGACATTGCGATGCACCAGGGCAACGAATACGTTCCCATGAAGGATGGCGCGCGTCGTCAGCAAATACCCAGGAAGTACCAGGAGGTGTTTACCGCGCCTCTGGAGACGGCGGGCATCCTGGGCGTCAGGAGGGGAAAGACCAGTGGCTGCCGGCTGCTTGCTTCGCCGGATTCGCTCACGCTGTGGGATGTGATGTGCCTGGCGGAGGCCCTCTCCACGCCGATTTCTGTCTGGAACGGAAGGCAAACCAGCGTGCCCGCTGTGGGTTCTGCATCACTTTGCCCACGCGGTAGGGATTGGATACGACCGTTCGGAAACATCAGCAATCGGTTACACTGGGAAATCTGATCGACCGGATAAAGCCTACGCCGCAGAATCTGTAGGACTATCCCTGCGGGGCATATGCACGCTATAGGAAAACGGTTTGCCGCTTTGAACGACAGGCCGTTTTTGCACACGATACTGCCTGGCGTGCTGCGGCAGGCCGCTTCGCGCATGTCCGCGTTTGTCAGGCGCGTTATGTTAAATGGTTTCGGGGATATTGCCATTTTTCAGGATGTGCGGTATACTGCATATAATATCTGGATATTTTGGAAAAAACGATGTGGCTCCGTCGCGCAGGCACGGAGCGATCCAGAGATGCGGAGACACGGCGCCGGACGACGGAACAGCGCAGACGATGAACTTACTGCGCAGGCATCCTGAAACAGTCAGGCCGGCAACGCCGGAGAAAAGAAACATATGAGTTTTAGCGATTTCTTAGGAAGAGGTGATCGCACATGCCGATCCGGATCAATGAACAAATGCCGGTTGTCCGCCGGCTGGAAGCCGAGCAGATCTTTGTCATGCCTGAATCGCGGGCCGCATCGCAGGATATCCGCGAACTGGAGATTGCCATCCTGAACATTATGCCGAACAAGCAGGACACGGAACTGCAGCTCCTGCGGCTCCTTTCCAATACGCCTCTGCAGGTCCGGCCGACCTTCCTGCGGCTGGATTCCCATCAGTACAAGCACGTGCCGGAGGACTATCTGGAAAAGTACTATCATTCGGTCTCCTCGGTGAAGGGAAGATGCTTCGACGGGCTGATCATCACAGGCGCCCCCGTCGAGACGATGCCCTTTGAGGAAGTCGATTACTGGCAGGAACTGGTGGAACTGATGGATTGGGCAGATCAGCACGTCACGGCGGTCCTGCATCTCTGCTGGGCGGCGCAGGCCGGCCTGTATCATCACTATGGTATCTGTAAGCACGCCCTGCCGACCAAGCTTTCCGGCATTTATTCCCACAGGACAATCTACCGTGAAGAGCCACTGACACGGGGCTTTGACGACGTGTTCCACGCGCCCCATTCCCGGTATACCGGCATCCTGAAGGAAGACGTGCTGAGCCGCCGGGAGCTGGACATCCTGGCGGAGTCTGACGCCGCCGGCGTCTACCTGATCCATGACCGGGAAAAGCACCGGCTGTTCATAACGGGTCATCCCGAATACAGCAGAGCCACGCTCGCCAACGAGTATACCAGGGATGTGGCCAAGGGTATCAACCCCGCGGTACCCGTGGGGTATTTCCCCAATGACGATCCGGCGGCCACCCCTCTCTTCCAGTGGAAAGCCCACGCCAATTTGCTGTTCACGAACTGGCTGAACTATGAGGTGTATCAGATCACCCCATATCGCCTGAGCGACATAGGGGAATAGGCAGCGAGAGGAGAATTATCCAGGTTCCTATAGGGAAAATCTATAGCAGAACATCGAACTCTCGTATTGGACAATAACTCGCTTCGTCGATACAATATACATATCAAACGCAAGGGGGTTCGGCAATGCGATATCAATACAGATCCTATGCCGTACTGCTGAGCCGAAATCGAATGTGCGGCGCTGTTGTCTGATGGAAGAACGAGGGTTCCCTTTTTCGATTTCCATTTTGTCTCCAGGCAATACCTCTGAATCAGCAAATGAAAGGAAGGAACAAACATGTCAGATATAAAGAATCCCGCAAACTGGTCCTTTGAAACCAAGCAGCTCCACATCGGTCAGGAGCAGGCTGATCCTGTTACCGACGCGCGCGCCGTGCCGATCTATGCCACGACTTCCTATGTGTTCCACAACAGCGATCATGCCGCGGACCGCTTCAGCCTCAAGGACGCGGGCAACATCTACGGCCGCCTGACCAACCCGACCCAGGGCGTGTTTGAGGAGCGCATCGCGGCGCTGGAAAACGGCAGCGCGGCGCTGGCCGTGGCCTCCGGCGCGGCGGCGGTTCACTACACCATCCAGGCCCTGGCCAAAACCGGGGAGCACATCGTCGCATCCAAGACGATCTACGGCGGCACCTATAATCTGCTGGCGAACACACTGCCCCTGACCAGCGGCATCACCACCACCTTCGTGGACCCGGACACGGAGGGCAGCTTTGAAGCGGCCATTCAGGAGAATACCAAGGCCATCTTTATCGAGACCCTGGGCAACCCCAACAGCAACATTGTAGACATCGAGGCGATTGCGAAAATCGCCCACGCCCACAACATCCCGCTGGTGGTGGACTCCACCTTCGCCACACCGTATCTGGTGCGGCCCATCGACTGGGGCGCGGACATCGTCGTCCACTCCGCCACCAAGTTCATCGGCGGCCATGGCACGGCCATCGGCGGCGTGATCGTGGAGGGCGGCAAGTTTGACTGGAAGGCCAGCGGCAAATTCCCCTGGATCAGCGATCCCAACCCCAGCTACCACGGCGTTTCCTTCGCCGACGCGGCGGGCCCGGCGGCCTTCGTCACCTACATCCGCGCCATCCTGCTGCGCGATACGGGCTCAACGATCTCCCCGTTCCACGCGTTCATCTTCCTGCAGGGGCTGGAGACGCTGTCCCTGCGCGTGGAACGCCACGTGGAGAACGCGCTGAAGATCGTGGATTACCTCAGCAAGCATCCGCAGGTGGAGGCGGTGCACCATCCCTCCCTCCCCACGGAACCCAGTCACGCGCTGTACAAGAAGTACTTCCCGAATGGCGGCGGCAGCATTTTCACCGTAGAGATCAAGGGAGACAGCGAAACCACCAAGAAGTTCATCGACAATCTGGCAATATTCTCCCTGCTGGCCAATGTGGCGGACGTGAAATCCCTGGTGATCCATCCCTACACCACCACCCACAGCCAGCTGACGGATGAGGAGCTGCTGGATCAGGGCATCAAGCCCAACACGATTCGCCTGTCCATCGGCACGGAAAATGTGAAGGACCTGATCGCCGCGCTGGACGCCGCTTTTGAAGCGATCCGGTAAGAGCGCACGCGGGGACGCGCATGCAAGCGTATCCCTGCGTTCAACTCCGGCTGCGACGACCGGAGCGATGACATCTATCAGGTATAAAGAAGGACCTGCCGCCCTGTGAGACGGCAGGTCTTTTCTTTTTAGTCATGTTTCAAGACCGGTATTACTTGTTCCGAACGGACAGGCGGCGAGGCAGAGCCCGCAGGCATTCTTTCGTCCGAGTCTGGAGATAGACGCGCTGCGCATTCGGTTGCAGCGATGATAGTCGATGAGTTCGGAACGCAGCCTGGAAGCATCCCATTTGACGCCATAAAGCGCTTGACACGGACAGGCTTCTACACACCGAAAGCAGTCGCTTGGGCAGCCACTCTCGAGGATCGGCATGGCGCAGTGCAGCGGCGCGTCGATCAGGATTGCCGATAAGCGTACCCGCGGCCCGTATCGTCGGGTGATTACCACATCGTTTTTGCCAATCCAGCCGATGCCTGCCCTTGTCGCGGCATATTTGAAGGAAAAGGGCGCCAACAGCTCCGTTTCATTTTCCTGCGTGGCCGGCGGCGCAACATGCGCCGCGCCATGCTTCTGAAGCAGCGCTTCCAGCTGTCTGGAAATGCGCTCGAGCCGGGTTTTCGCGGCCCGAATGCCATCTTCAAAGCCCTGTTCGGTATACGTATCCAATGTGAGCTGCTGTCCATACGGCACTGCAAAAATGAGGGCAGTCCGGTATTTCCGCGCGAACGGGCTGTACGAAACGTCAGCAAAGCCATAGATTACATCAGCGTGAAGGGTAAAAAGGTCTTCGATCGCGCATTGCAATTCCACCTGTCGTCGCCTCCGTAGCTGCACAGAACTCTTCAATCAAAGCCCGCAGGGATATCCTTCGGAATCAGTGGGCCGTGGCTCTGCCTGATCGGTCGGTCGCTCTGGCGCGGTGGATTGCAGGCGTTCCCGGGCGCTTGTGTCCAGCCCGTTCCCTGCGAACAGAGCCACGCAAAAGCCATCCCGGAAGCAGGCGCTTCCAGGGCGTTTCCGACAGATACATCATCCGGGTCATCGGCATTGGCCCCTGCGCCGCCGCAGTTTGTCCGGAAGGCCGCTTCAGTCCAGCTCCGTATGCGTAGTCGCATTCAGCCCACCTTGAACAGGTCGACCATTCTGTGTGCCGCCTCACAGGTATCCTCCAGGCTGCCGAAGGTGGAGAAGCGGAAGTAGCCCTCTCCGCAGGCGCCGAAGCCCTCCCCCGGCGTGCCAACCACCTGAATCTTTTCCAGTAACAGGTCAAAGAGCTCCCAGCTTCCCATGCCGTCCGGGCAGCGCATCCAGATATAGGGCGCGTTCCGGCCGCCGCAATACCAGAAACCCAGTTCGTCCAATGCGCTCATGAGCACCCTTGCGTTGTTCTTATAGTACCGGATGTTTTCGCGGATCTGCCGCTGACCCTCCGCAGTGAAAACCTCCGCGCCGCCCTTCTGGATAATATAGGAAACGCCGTTGGTCTTGGTGGTGCGGTTGCGCACCCACATATCGTTGAATCGCATCCCCCTGCGCTCCAGGGCTTTTGGGATCACGGTATAGCCCAGGCGCGTCCCGGTAAAGCCCGCTGTCTTGGAGAGAGAGCAGATTTCGATGGCGCAGGTCTCGGCTCCATCCAGTTCGAAGATGCTGTGGGGGAGCGCGTCATCCTCAATGAACGCTTCATACGCTGCGTCAAAGAGGATCACCGAACCGTTCTCGTTGGCAAAATCCACCCAGCGCTGGAGCTTCGCCCTGTCAAAGACCGCCCCGGTGGGGTTGTTGGGCGAGCACAGGTAGATCAGCTCCGCCCGAGCCGCTTCGACCGGCTCGGGGCAAAACCCGTTTTCTTCTCCCGACGGCACGTGGACGATTCGCCGTCCTGTCATGACGTTGGCATCCACATAGGCGGGATAGGCTGGTTCGATGATCAGGGCGCTGTTGCCCGTGTCGAACAGGTCCAGCAGGTCTCCCAGTTCGTCCGAGGCGCCGCTGGAGACAAAGACCTCATCCTCTCCCAGCCGCACCCCGCGGCTGCGGTAGTATTCGGCGATGGCGGCGCGCAGGAACGGCGCGCCGCACTCCGGCATATAGCCGTGAAAGCGCCCTGCGTCCGCCTGGTCATCCACCGCCTCGTGCAGGGCTTGGATGACGGCGTCGCAGAGGGGGAGGGATACGTCCCCGATGCCCATACGGTACAGGTGCGTGCCCGGATGTTCCCGCAGATACGCGGCGGTCTTCTGGGCGATGCGGAAGAACAGATAGGAATCCTTCAGGTTCGCATAGTGCATATTCGGTGTCAGCATACGGGCGCCTCTCCTTCATATACGAATGTGGCCGGTCCGGTCATTCGGACAGAATAATCGGGGGCGACTTCGATCTTCAGCTCGCCGCCGTCCAGTTCCATGCAGATTGGAACCGTGGGAGAGCAGAATCCCTTGGCAACGGCCGCCGCCGCGCTGGCGCAAGCGCCGGTGCCGCACGCCATGGTAACGCCGCTGCCCCGCTCCCACACCCGCATCCGCAGCCGCTGGGGAGAAAGGACCTGTACGAATTCCACGTTGGTCCCCCCAGGAAAGGCCGGGTACTTTTCGATCTGCGGCCCCAGCGTGGTGACCGGGGCAGCCTCCGCGTCGGGCGTGAAGAGGACGGCATGGGGATTCCCCACGGAGACCGGCGTGCAGGAGATGGTTCCTTCCGGCAGCGCCAGTTCCATATCCGGCAGTACGTCCGCTTTTCCCATGTCCACCGTGACGCTCTCCACCTTCCCGTTCGCCGTGGACAGCTCCAGGGTTTTGATTCCGGAAAGCGTCTCAATGGTCAGCTTGGGCTTGTCCGTATAGCCTCTGTCGTAGACATATTTCCCCACGCAGCGAATCCCGTTGCCGCACATCTTTGCCTCGCTGCCGTCCGCGTTGAAGATGCGCATGGAGAAGTCCGCGACCTTCGACGGCGCGATAAAGATCATGCCGTCCGATCCGGCGCCGAAGTGCCGGTCCGAAAGCTGTCGGGATAGCTCAGCCACATTTTCCGGCACCGCTCCGTAGACGTACAGATAGTCATTTCCCAGCCCTTGCATTTTGATAAAGCGCATGATGACAGCTCCTTTCATTCCGCGTCGATTGGGGAGGCGTTCGGTGAGAAGCCCTGTGGGACATCCTTTCTCATGGCTGGATCTCCGATAGGCGCTGTTCAAAGCGGTCTCGCCGCACGTCAGTGGGCACGTCGGTGGGGTAGTCGCCCCGGAAACAGGCGTCGCAGAAACCCATGCTGCCGGTCAGTTCCGGCAGCGACTCCAGCGGGAGATAGCCCAGGGAATCCGCGCCGATGATCTTCGCGATCTCCGGCACGCTGTGGTGGTAGGCGATCAGGTTTTCCCTGGAGTCGACGTCCGTCCCGTAGT
>JAEEGL015592094.1_pt1 | contig 11598 bp, 8 predicted proteins | sample 9134231 | NCBI WGS metagenome assembly JAEEGL01 (sample SAMN16246548, study PRJNA631951) | gut metagenome | biome: gut microbiome; feature: rumen; material: fiber-attached | host: Bos | place: Iran: Karaj | collected 2018-10 | reverse complement strand
TAAAAGACTTAAAAGATATATGTATCACAATAATGGTTTTGTATTTTCACTTAATCATTATACCGGCCACTTATCACTTGATATATCTTTTTTTAATGGCGAACGTTTAATAGATAATAAAAACACAGCATTTAATAAAGACTTCGGTGATGAAGAAGATACTATATGTGAAGGTGATGATTTTAGACTATATGACGCTAGAATACCTTTAGAGCATTATCATGAAAGCTCAGACATACCAGGTCTCAATGATTTATTAAATTTATTAGATTATAACGAACATATTCAGCATGAACATAAAAATACAGAAGTATTAGATGCTTTACAATATGTAGGTATTAGAACACAAATAGATTTAATACTTCTTGAAGATTTACAGAATAGAATACAAGAATATACTGACCAAGTTAAATATCGTCGTAAAGAAGCACTAGAAGCTAGAAATGAATATACAGATAGACTTGTAATACAGTTAGAACTTTTAAATAGATACTTTAATGAATTAAAGCAAGAAGTAATAGAAAAAGCTGTTAACTGGATAGGCTTATCATATGAATATGCTTATAACTTATGTACAGAAACATTAAACCTAGGTATAGATAGAATACTTCCATATAAATCAGATGAATATGCTGCTATAACAGAAGCTAACTTCTTGAGGATGGATAAACTATTATACGAAGGTACATTTGATTTATTAACTGTATATTCTAGTAATAGCTATAATAGTGCTACTACATCTACAATAGAAAGTTCTAATCCTGGTATAACAATATATCAGCAAAATACTTCTCCTAATAAGAGAATAAAAATGTATTTTCAATATAAAAACCAGCTTGGTCAAACTATACGTACTACATTACCATTTAAATTTGTTACTGCTGATAAAAAACAATTTATAGTAAATGGCAGATATAATGCATTAAATGGAACAATGGAGGCTGGTATAAACTGTGCTCAAAATATACCAATAAATTTAGACTCTCCTAAAAGAGTATATTTTGAGGACACCCATGATGTTTATATACCGGTTTTAAATTTTGTAGATAATAGTTTGCAAACCACTATAGATACAATTAGTCAGTTTGGAGCAGATATACCTGTTTTAACAGAGTCGTTACACGCTAATTTAGAAACTATTTTAAATCAAATAAATACAGAAGATGGTATAAGTGCATATAAAGATAGAGCTTATTTAATAAACGGAAATTACTATGCTCAAAATAAAACATGCTATAAAACTTTCGATCAGCAAACAGAACAATTAACTTATTATGACTCAAGAATAAGCCAAGCTGAGAAAGATGGATTAATAAATAATGGTTTTATTTTGATGAAAGTTGATGATAACGAACCAAAGAATTTAGATTTAACAGAACAAGATGATTATTTTGAAGATATAGGTTTTATATTACATTATAAAGATATACAAATAACAGAATATTTTCAAAGCCCTAAGATATACTTTCAAGTATTCGGAGGAACCCCTCAATGATGAATTCTTTAGATTTAATAAAACAAGATATAGTAGATAAAGTTGTTAATAGAATGAGTAAGTTTAACTTTACTACTAATTTAGAAAAAGAAAATTATATAAATCTAATAAAGAATGCTGTTAATAATAAAAGCTTAGCTACTACAGTAAGAGAACAGTCTGGTATAACAAATGCTGATGATTATAATAAAACAGCTTTTGAAATATATTTAGATATACTTACAACATTCGGTTATCTTGATGAGTTAAGTAAAATACTTGATAACCATCAAAAACTTAATGAGTCTATTATTAATAGTTTATATTCTACAATTGGTAATCTTGAAGATAGATTAGAAGAGTGCAGTTCTATTATAAGCATCAATGGATTTCCATATTGTAAATTAGAAAACTTTAGAACTCAAAATAATCAGGAGTGGGATAGAAAATATTACACAGAAAGATATGGCGAAAGAATACCTTTACAGACTTTCGTTATGTTTAATCCTAATCAGGAAAATATTACTCTTAATTACACAAGACAACAAAATGTAATTATGTATAAGTCTGGTGTACAGTTAGGAGAAATATCTCTTACAAAACAATATGGTTCTGGATTTATTACAGCACGTAATTCCGAGACTAAATTAGAAAATTGTATTAATACTTCTCCTACTTCTTATTGGTCAGAGACTATATTATCAGATGCAGAAATTAAAATAAATGGTTTAGGCTATGACAGTACAGATGGATTAGAAAAATATAATAGAAGTTTTTATGATTTACCCAGAGGAGCTTTATGCGAAATATGCATAACCTTTGAAGCATTAGCTAAAATAAACGAAATAATACTTAAGCCATTTGGAACCTTCCCTATAGATATAATAGCTATAAGATATGCATTATCTGATTTAGAAGATGATGATACTTATGATGTAGTATATCCAGGCAATGATAAAGAATGGCTGGTATCTACTTCTATTAATAAAGAATATGCTTTCCATTTTCATGAAATAACATGTAAAAGATTATATATATTAATAAATCAATTACATTTTATTAAAGACACATATATGATTGACTCTAATAAAATGTTTAAAAATGAGTTATGGTTTAATTCTACATATAATCCAACAGATGATATTTATATGGAAAATACATCTGTATTCCAACCTAATTATATAGATAGAGGTCTTGAAAGCCCAATATGGAGATATGTTAATAATAAATTAATAACTAATAAAAATATTAATATAAATGATTTATTAATTAATAATAAAAATACTCTTGTTCCTAAAACAAAATATCAGTACTCATATGGCTTTTATAATATAGTTCCTAACTTTGTAGAATTCCAAAGAGCCAGTGTATATGTCTCAAAAGAAATAGAAGTTAATGGCCCTATAGATACTATTACTCTTACTTCAGATGAAACACATTTTAGGACTACTGATAATTATATAGCTACTGATATAGAGTTTTATATTACTACTAAATCTAATCCTACTTATTTGGATTGGAAACCTATATGCCCTAAAAATAAAGATTATATTCATAAAGAATTATTACAATTGGATTATGAATATTGTTATTTAAGACATAAAGCAGTCTGCGGAACAATGACTGTATATGATATAGATGGCAATGAGTCAATAGTAATGGAAAGACCTATTGTTTATTATAACGATATTATTCTTACAGAAGATGCAGATTACATTTTAAGATATGCAGATGATGGTACTGTATATGCAGTAGAAATATCTAATATAGATAAATTTGCAATATACACTGTATCTTATACACCTACAGACTCTTCAAAAGAAATATCTCTTATAGGTGACGTTGATAATCCAGTGCCTAATAATACATTTGAAGAAATAATGGGTGACGGTTCTAGTTTTTATAGATTAGAAAATTATCCATATTATGATAAAAAGAATCCAGAAAATACAGTATCTTATGTAAAAATAATAGATATAGAAAACAATGTTATTTATGCTCAAAGCAATAAAGAAAATAGCCCTATAGTATGTATTACTAACAAGAATAACAGTGCTGATAGCTATAAGAACCTCGTTGCTAACACCGGAAAAATACAGTATTATACTAATGGAAGGTATATTTATTTCTCTCAGCCTATTAGTAAAACTCAGAAAATAGAAGTTAATTATCCTTCTCTTGATTCTAAAATAAGAGTAAAAATAATCTTAAGAAGAAACACAAAAAGAGACATGTGGTTAACACCTATACTAAACAGTTATAAAATAGAGATGACAACTTTATAAAGGAGGAATAGTATGCCACTTACAACTGAGCAAAAAACAGAAATCCAAAATGCCATATTTACTTTCGGCAAAGATTTCTATAGACAAACAGAGTTAACACACATATATAATCTTATTACAAAAGACCCAACTGAAGATGGTGTTAATGCTGCTTTTAATTATCTTAAATGCTTTGCAGGTATTTCTTTCGGTACTTCTTATGCTAATTTTGTTACTTCAACAACCACAAGTCTTTCAGAAAATTCCCTTAGATTAATGCTTAGTCAGGTTTCTGCTATCCTTAGAAGAATTGCAGCAGAAAATGAAAATAACGAAGAAGAAGAAAACGAGGAAGATAATACAGATCAAGGTTAATTAAGAAAGGATAATTACAATGGCTTTCACAACTGAACAGATTAATAAAGTATGTGCAGACGTTAATGATGCACTTAAAGGAATAGCTAATGTTAATATTCAAAGCTTTTTGTCTACACCTATTATCAATGGAATGACAAATAATGATACAGCTGACCAAATAGCAGATGCTTGCTATGAGTCAGTTAAAGGAATACATTATGACCTTGTTACAGACTCTAAAGAATTAAATATACTTCAAATAGTATCTGGTGTTATTCATACAGATATAGCTGAATTCTTAGCAGCTAATCCTCCAGAACAAGAAGAAACAGTTACTATTACAAGTGTTACTTTAAATAAATCTACAACAAGTATAACAAAGGGTGAGTCTGAAACATTAACAGCAACAGTAGTAGCTTCTCCAGACGAAGCAACTAATAAAACTGTTACATGGTCTCTTTCTACAACAACAGATAAAGTTACAGTTGTTGATGGTGTAGTTACTGTTGCAGCTGATGCAGATATAGCAGAAATAACTGTTACAGCTACATCTACAGTGGATAATACTAAGTCTGACTCTTGTGTAATTACTATTGTTTAATAATTAAGGAGTAACAAATGGCTATTACAAATACAAAAAAGAATAACGCCATTAAAATTATACAAGATTTAAATCTTGATAGAATGACTGAAATAGGCGTTATAAATTTATTAGAATCAGATGTAACAGCTAATAAGACTGCTATAGAAATAGCTGATGATATATTCGATAAACTTGAAAAAGAAAATCTAGGTAATGTTACAATGGCTGCCGGTAATAATTTGTTTATAGATAAACAATCACTAAATATTTTAAGATCCGAAATTATTGAGGCTTTAAAATAATGGGTAATCTATTACAATATACCGATAAATCAAAAATAATAGATGCCAAAATAAATTCCATGTTGGCTCAATTAAACTATGAGAAAAATAATGGAATAATAAAAACAGAAACAGAATATTATTACAAGCTAAGAAATTTATTAAATGACTTTTATTTAACTCTTAGTAAGCCAACATTTAAATTTAGACCGGCTGTAAGTACTCCTATTTCTAATGACTATAATAATATGATTAAAGAGTCAGTAGATGATATGGAGTATATTATTAAAGACTGCGAAAATCTCAAAAGTTTGATATCGCAGTCTTTTTCAGATGCAGATTTATCAAGAGTAATGCTACAAAACTCTTTAAATAATATTAGCCAAGAAATATTGTCTCTTGAAAATAGTATTACTACTAATCAAGGAACAAATACTGTTACATTTACAGAATTATTTTCTGATACTAAAAACCATGGGAATATAGATGATGAAAACTCTTGTGCTATAAATACAGATGATGGAATACTTACTTTACAGTCTACAGTAAGACAGAAAGTAAATATAAATAAAATATATATAGATAGTAGCTATTCAAATGGCTTTCCTGGTAATACTCATGTAGCAGATGTATATAGCTCAGAAATACATTTTGCAGGCCAAGAGAATTTACATCATGATATATCTAAAATAATAGATAATAAAAAAGATACATGGTTTGAATTTGAATTATTTAATATTACTGATAATACAAGAAAAGCATGTAATTCTTATGGCTTTGATTATGATGAAGGTGTTAGTTGGGCTACAAATGATACTAGATTAAAGTTAAGACTAATACTAGAAGTTAATAATAAAAGCAAATGCTCATGGATTAGTATTAATCCATATTTATCAGATATTAAAGGTGTTAAAAATTGTATATTAACAGAATGTCATGTAATAACAACAGAGAATAATATATATAAAGTTGCTAGTAATATAGACTTAAATGAAACAAAAGTATTTGCTTTTCCTACACATGAGGTAAATAAAATAATATTTACTTTTGAACAAGATTGTAAATATCTAACTAAAGTAGGACATTTTTATTATACCTCTGCAAATACTTCTTCTGTTTCGTATTTAGACAAATATACACAAGCAGATAACTTTACTAGAGTAGATGGTATAAAGCCTTCTATTAGCTATTTAAATTGTAAATATAATCCTAAAACACAATGGATTGAATATCCTACTTCTGATGATGAATTAATAGACGACTCTTATACATCTGATGGATTATTTACAATGGTTCCTTCTACTATAGATAAAAAGTCTTGTGAAGAATTAGTAGACGCTTATAGATACATGATTGGTATAAGAGATATAAATATAAGCTCTCATGTATTTAAAGAATATGGTGTATATGTGAGTAATGTATATACTACACAAGAAGAAATAACTTCTGTTACTTTAGATGTAGAAGAATATATTCCAGGAGACTCAGTAGATGTAATTAAATATTATATTTCATTAAATGGCGGTAATACATGGCATGAAATATATCCTACACATAGAGCTTATGATGGAATATATAAATATTATATTAATAACGACTCTATAGAAAATTCACTTAGTTCTGATAGAACAAATAAGAGAAGCAAAAACCTTTCTACTATTGGTCAAGCAAATACTATTCAATTAAAAGTAATTATGAAAAGACCAAAAGAAAATAACAAAGATTTATTATATGCTTCTCCTATTTTATATAGTTATAAATTAAAGGTTACTACTGGAGGTAATACAATTGAGTATTAGTAGTGTTCAATATGAAAATAAAAAGCAAGAAGCTATTCAATCTCTAGTTAAAAAAGGCATAGAGCCTAATAACTATGAGGTTAATACTATTATTGCCGAATATTTTGATACTAAAACACTAGGTATACCTGTATATTCTCCAATAGAACAAGAACCTTATGAGCAATCATCCAAAGATGATTATAATCATAATTTCAAAACCTTTAATGAAGATATTAACACTGCATTTCAAGTAGATACTCAATTAAATAATAAAGCTGTAGCAATACAAGAATATTATGATAGAGAGAAGAATAAAATATTTAATGCTTTAAAAGAACTAAGCTTAAAAGTATTAAATACTCAAGATGCTATTAAAAATACTTCTTGTGTTAAACAATACTGTGAGTCTTTTGATGATATGTATAATATAGAATTTTATGGCAACATCGAAAGAAATATTCCTTATACTACTAGCTTTATAGATTTAATGCAGAAGAATGTATATACAGATAAAACTAAGGCACAGATAAATAGACTATCAATTCTAGACGCAACTATATCTGTTAATAATTTAGATATATTTAATTCATACGAAAAAGAGGGTATTAGCTCTAATATATTATCAGATATTATATCCGATAATTATATTATTCGTGCTAAGTCAACTAATAGTGATAAGAAAACAATAGATTTAGTTGTAGACCTTGGTAAACAATTTGAATTTAATACAGTATTATTTAAGTTTTCTTGCTTAAGAGATTTAAATTGTATTTTATATTTATCTGATGATAATAAAAACTTCTTACCGGTATATGACCTCAGTGGATCTGAATTAATAGAATGGAATTTTACAAAACAAACAAAAAGATATATTAAAATAAGTATTATTAAAAATACTCCGGATGGAAGTAATGTAGCTGATACTGATGTAGAAGTTTACGAATATTATTATATATTTAAAAATATATCTATAGCATTAGAAAATTATCAATCTAAATCTATATTCGTTTCTAAACTTATAGAGTTTGATGATTTAACAAGTACTATAAAATTAGATGCAGAAGATATGATTTATAATCATACCAATATAAGTTATTTTATAGGCTTTGATAACGAGAAAGATAAAATAGGTTGGGATACTATAGAAAATCATAAAGACTATGATTTATTCATGTTCCAAAAGTTAGGTAATATAGCGAATATACACCTTGAAGAATTCGGAATACATGATGATATAATAGATGCTTATTCTGTATTTGAACTTCCTAAGAAAACAAATTTAAATTCTTTATCTGTAATACCTGGATACAATAGATGGCATGTAGCAAGATATAATAGATTAACAGGAGACTCTAACGAAGATGGATTTTCTATTAATACCGGAGACTTTTCGGATTATATAGATAAATGCTCTAAAACAAATCTATTTATGGATTGCGAAAACTACGATTCATTTAAATTACAATCCAATGTATTATATATATTTACCCAATACGTATTATTAAAAGAGCCTAAAGCATTATATAATACTTATATAAAAGTAATGGACAATGAATGTAAGATTAAATATAAAGACTGTGAAATAAGAATTTTTGTTAATGGATATGAAATAAATACAGGAGATAATGATTTATATTCATTTGCTTTAAGAAAAGGTACTAACAAAATTCAAATAGCTATTTATAATCCATTAAATACAGCTGTTATATGTACTTTATTACATAATATAAATTTCAAAGCACTTACACATGATGTTTATGCATTGCCTAAAATGAAATACACAAGTAATAACGTATTGGATAAAGTGCTTGGAGAAAATTATGAGTATTATACGATAAAAAATAATAAAGTATATGTGAAATGTAATCCTAGAGACATGATAGTATCAGGACTAGAAGATATGGGATATTATATTACATTCTCATGTTTAAAGCCTGATATGATGGACTATTTTAAAGATAATAAAATCAAATTTAGGATAATGGCTATTTTTAATTCTGATGATATTAATTTGTCGCCTAAGTTATTAAACTTTAGATTAACAGGGAGATAAATATGGCTGTAAAGACTTACGGTTGGTGTAGAGTAGAAGGTACACCTATAATAGACAAAAGACAATTATACGGTGACTTTACTAATCTTCCACCTAATGTAGATATATTCTATGGTCAACCAGAAGTGCAAATATTTAATAAAAATACAAACCCTGTGTTAGCACTTACAGATGGTATAGTATATCGTCAAATATTTATTGAAGACTTAGAGCATGGAAATCAATTTGAAACTATACAAGAAATAGATGCATCTTATAATTTATTATTAAGTGATATTAATAATATAAATAAAAGAATAAGCACTTTAAATGACGATATCTATTATCATGAACCATTTGCAGTTACTAAATCCAGTGTTATATTCTATGCAGGCTCTTCAGAATTAAATTATAATAAATATATAATAATATACGTAGACACTATTAATACGCCAAAAATAATTGCTATTACTTCTAAATATAATGGAAGTCCAATACCAATTGATGACTCTTTTAGTTTAGATAATCTAGAAGTTAATGCTATATATGAAGATGGTAACAAAGCTATTATAAAGCAGGGTTATAGTTTAACCCCAAGTAATAGAGTTGTAACTGTTGTAGGTAGTAACCCATTTGAAGTATCTTATATAACTCCTAATGGAAAGAATTTAACCTCTGGATTTATAGTGCAAGGCATTAAAGCATTAGTAGGAGTTTCTGTTACTTATGATGGCCCTACATTAGCTTTTACACAAGAAGCAGAAATAAAATATTTTTTAGTAATAGCTACTTACTCAGATGGATCTTCTGCTACTGTTACTGATTATACTTTCCCAGAAGGTAGAGTAGTTTCACAAACAAATAATGGTGTATTAAGAATTTACTATAAAGGGTTCTATGCTACAGTCACTGTACCAACTTATGATGTAACTAACTCAAGATTAATAGCTTGGTATAATGGCCCTAATGTAGAAATAAATAATGAATGGCAGCTACAATATGCCAAAGTAAAAATATATTATCAGGGTAGTAATAGTATTAATTCATATTATGAAGAAATAGATAATTCTAATTGTGAATTTGATACTATGATGATTACCCATGAGGGTATCAATCAAATATTAGTAACCTATGTAGGTAAGCTTGGTCCAGTAACAGCTTACATGGCAATAAATGGTTTTAAACCAGATGTTGTTTTAAATTTCATAACAGCTGAATATACTGGCCCAAATATAGTAATAAATAAAACTTTCTCTCCAGAAAGAGTAATAGTTAAAGCACATTATTCTAATGGAGAAATAATACAAGTCAAAGGATTTACTATTAGTACTACTACTGTTACTGAAATAGGTTTAAATACATTTGATGTATCTTTTTCAGATACAGATGGCAATGTAGGACATACTACATTCCAAGTATTAGGTCTTCCAGCAGATAGTACTACAAAAGATAGCTATTATCCTATAACTCTTGATAATAACTATCCAGAGGCTACTAAATATAATAATAGATATAGAGGGCCTGCAGAAGCTAATAAGCATGATAAATACGCTTATATGATTAATTTAAATATTAGATATTTATATTCTATATTTGAAAATCTAGAAAATAATTTTAATAATTTAATTAATAAAATAAATAATGACTCTAATAATAAATACGAGTCATTAAGTAGAATAAATGAAATAGAAACTACAAAAGATAAATGGATTAACGACGAGAGATTTATATGAGCCAATTTCATAAATGCTTAGATAGTAATGATAATACCAAAAGCCATGCTATAAGAGATGAAGAACATATCTTTACAAGAAGAAATACACTTGAATTTAAAGCACCTTTTATTGTTGAAGACGATGCTGTAAATAAAAAGACTAAAATAAGTATAAATGATGATGGTGCTTTGGATTTAGATAAATTTGAACCACCAAAAAGAACAGCACCTGGCATAAGTAAAATAATTAATCTCGAAGATATAGGGATACAAAACCCTGTTGATGGTCAGATGCTAGTTTTTAATGGCACAAGTCGTAAATGGGTAAATGGAACAAGAACTTATAGTGCTGGCGAACATATAATAGGCAAATGGATAGATAATCAACCTATATATGAAAAGACTATTACTAATTTAAATATAGGTGTTCAACAATCATCTGGTTGGAAACAAGTATTAGATTTAACTAATTATAATATTAATACTTTAATAGATATAAAATTCAAATGTGATGCTACAGTTATATGTAATTTTTATGAAATACGTATAAATACTAGTACTAAGTATTTAGAGGTTTATCCAGCTATTTCAAGCACTGAGTCATCCATAGTAGTAATAAAAGAAATTACTATACAATATACTAAAAATATATCTTGATAATAGGGAATAATAATGAGTGAAACATTAATTACAAGAGATAAATTACAAGAAGACCTTGAGGATTTATATAATTATAAAATAAAGCCTTATCTTAATGGCGAGGGAAGAACAGTACTTGTTAGAAATGGTTTTATAACAAAAGAGTCTCCTGTAGTTACCTTTAGAGATTTGCCTGTTACATACGAGAGTATGTTTGATGTATATACATCAGTAAATATAAATTATGTTTCTGTAGATAGGTCTGTTCCAGGTGAATGTACTGTTACATATGATGCAAATGATATAGATGCAGGGCAAGAAATAGAAGTAGTTTTAAGAACAGAAATGCTTATTTCTACCGGTACTAATATAACCGGAATAGCTATAACTCATATGCCTAGAAAACTAACTTATAATAAAGGTTATGAGTTAGATTTAAATGAAATAGAAATAACAGGATACTTCAGTGATGG
>JAEEGL015281166.1_pt1 | contig 11598 bp, 12 predicted proteins | sample 9134231 | NCBI WGS metagenome assembly JAEEGL01 (sample SAMN16246548, study PRJNA631951) | gut metagenome | biome: gut microbiome; feature: rumen; material: fiber-attached | host: Bos | place: Iran: Karaj | collected 2018-10 | reverse complement strand
TTATGGGAATGTAAAGATTTAGAAGAAGCGAAAAGTTATTTCACAAAGTATCTTACAAATGAGGTAAAAATGATAATAACTGTAAGACCAATGTTTGATACTTACCAGATTTTAAAGAAAATTTGTCCAAATGCCAAAATGTGCTCTTATGCAAAATTTTAAAATTTTATTTAGTTTTTTACATAAAAATAGACATTTTACCGAATATTATTTGACAATTTTTAGTGGTAGTGATAAAATAAACATACATTAGATTTTGAAAAAAGGTGATTATTTTGGCTATGCAATTAGATGAATTTGATAAGAAAATTATCAAATATTTACAAGAGGATGCTTCAATTTCTAATATTGATTTATCAAAGAAAATAGGACTTGCTCCATCATCTTGTTTATTAAGAGTTAAAAACTTAAAAGAACAAAAGGTTATTAAACAATTAACTGCGATAGTAGATGAAAGAATATTAGGTTATGAAATTACTTGCTTCGCTAAAATTGCAATGCAACCATTAAATAGAGAAACTTCTACAAGATTTATTGAAGAAGCTAAGAAGATACCTGAAATTATTGAATGCTATACAATTACAGGTGATGCAGCCTTCTTATTAAAGATAGTTGCTAAGAGCTTCCAATATTATCGTGATTTCATATTTGATAAATTATTATCTATACCTGCTGTTTCACATATTGAAACATCTATTGTAGTTGGTACAGAGAAGAAGACTAATTTAATGCCTTTAGAATAATAAAAATGCCATTCGATTTAATAGAATGGCATCTTTTTTTTATTTATTGATTTTATTTAAGATATCATCTAGATCAACATCTTTTGAATGATCTACATTGATCATTTTGAAATCATCATTTTTATATCTTGGTACTACATGTACATGGAAGTGCATTACAGATTGTCCTGCAACCTCACCACAATTATTGATAATATTGAATCCTTCAGGATTTAATTTATCATTTAAGATTTTAGCTACTCTTTTCGCTCCAATCATAACATATTGATAAGTTTCATTATCGATATCTAATAAATTATCAAAATGCTTCTTAGGTATTACTAATGTATGACCAATTGTTGCTTGACTAATATCAAGAATAGCCATTACATTTTCATCCTCATAAACTTTTTTTGATGGGATAGCTCCATCTACAATTTTACAAAAAATACACATAACTAAATCCTCCTATAACATCAGTGCTAAAAGTGCATTTATTACATCTGAAATTGTTCTTAAATCCATAATTAGTATTATTATTGTCGCTCCATATAAAGAGAATAGCATTAAGAATAAGAACATATAATATAAAGCAAATCCTATATTTAATACCTTGAATCTTCCTCTTATTCTATAATTAAATAATAGGAAAGGTATGGCCGCTACGAACATATAGATACAGGATCCAAATCCATATCCTTTGGACGTTGGAATATATAACATTATTATATAATCTACTAATGATATTAATGTTATTGTTACTGCGATTACAACTGAGAAATCAAATACTGCTCTATTAGAATCTTTATATACTGAATAATCAGTATTTTTCTTTTTGTGGAAGAAGTTATAAATGTTTTCACGATATTTAACAAATAATGTCATTACAACAAATAATATTAAAGCTCCATATGCTTTAAATGATAAGGCCGCTCCAATAGCGATTGGTAAGTTATTTTCTATATATCCATTTTTTGTTATACCATGTAATACCATTGATGTTATTACATATAACACAGGTAATATTGCATATAATCTAAATTGAACTATATGTCTTTTATAATAACCTTTTTTAGGCTCATAATGAATGAAGAAGTAGAACAAAGCTGCTAGGAACATATCAATATAAATGTTGATTGATAAATATACTGATATGATTGATTGAGATGCAGTATCAATAGCTGTATTAATGTAATAAACTACAAGTGGTGAGAAGTCTGCAGACTCAACAATGAAATTTATAAAAAAAGAAACTAATGTTCTAAATATTACTAATTCTAATAAATAAGCTATAAACGATATGAATCCAAACCATATTACTGTCTTTTTCATATCAGCTTCTTTGGATTCTAATCTTGCAAATAAGCCAGTTAATAAGAATACCTGGGCTACCTTACCGATTGCCATTACCGTTTTAATTTCTTTAGCGTTTTGAATTAACTGTAATTCAGTAGTAAATGTACTAACAATTGATTCGATGCTACCGGATTCAACAATTCCAGCCAAATCTACAGTCGCGATAAGAACGAAAATTATAACTGCTATATATATTTGGGATATACCAAATATTAGATAACCGAGTATTCTTAGCGTAGTTGATGATAGAAAAGGTTTATATGTTTTTAATGTAGGTATTGCTGTTTCCATATCATCACACTCCTTGTTAGTATTTTAGCATTTCTTTAATATTTTAACAATAATTATATTTATATATAATTAAAAATATGATATGATAAACATAGTGTTTGTGAGGTTTTAATTATGAAGGAATTTATTAAAAAATATTATAAGGATTTATTATTAGTTGTAGGCTATACAGGAGTTGCGATTGCAGTATATGTTGTATGGTTTGAGTCAATGTGGCATTTATGGTATGTTGATTTTATTACAGCTATTTTAATTTTAGGCTTAGGTGCTCTAATTGGATATTTTTATATGAAGAGTGTAGTCGCTGAGGCTAATAAGAAAGAAGTTAAAGAAGAACCAAAGGTTGAAGAAGCTACTACTGAAGCTGAGGAAGTAGTTGAGGCAAAAGATGGAGAATAATATTGAATATAGTAATTTAGCTTTAAAATTAGATAATATTTGTAAAGAATATAATCATAATTTCGTTTTAACTAATTTATCAATGAATGTTCATGAAAAGGATATTTATGGATTAATTGGGGAAAATGGTAGTGGTAAAACTACTATTATAAGAATTATAACTGGATTGATTAAAGCTAATTCAGGATCATATTCTTTATTTGGTGTTGATTCAAATGATAGTAGAATTTTTGATGTTAGAAAATCTATTGGAGCGATTGTAGAAGCTCCATCTATTTATCTTAATATGTCTGCCTTAAATAATATGAGACAAATGGGTATTTTATTAAATATTAAGGATGATGAAAAATTTAAGGATACTTTAAGATTAGTTGGATTAAATGATGTTATTGATTCTAAAAAGGTAGCTGGTAATTTTTCATTAGGTATGAGACAAAGATTGGGTATAGCAATGAGTCTTTTATCTAATCCAAAATTATTAATATTAGATGAACCAATGAATGGATTAGATCCAGAAGGTATTGTTGGCTTAAGAAATTTATTATTAGATTTAAATGATAAAGGAATTACTATTATTATTTCTTCACATATCTTATCTGAATTATCAATGATCGCTACACGTTATGGAATTATATCTAAAGGTCAAATGATAAAAGAAGTATCAAGTGAAGAAGTAAAGGAAGCTGTAACTCCTAAATTAATATTAAAGGTTAATGATATTGTACGTTCTTATGAATTATTAAAGAATGATTATCATGTTTTAATTAAAAATGATTCATTAGAAATAACTGGTAATTATGATTTAAATAATATTATTTCATTATTACAAAAAGAAAATATTTATATTACTAATATTAATCAACAAGAAGAAAACATTGAAGATTATTATATGAATTTAATAAAGGGAGGTCATTATAATGCTTAATTTATTAAAAAATGATCTCTTAAGAATTATTAAGGATAAAACTATTATTGTTATTATTTCGATAGCAGTAGCTTTAGCATTTTCTAAGCCATTGATTAATGCTTTACCTGTATATATATTTAATTCTTTAAATCCTGAAAATGCAGTTAATGTTAGAGAAGAGGCAGCCGCTTTTGATTTATTCTTAAGCTCATTTAGTGTTACAAGTGCGGTTGGATTACTTACTCCAATATTCATAATTATATTAATTGCTAGAGATTTAAATTATGGAACTATTAGAAATAAAATAGTTTTAGGTTATTCTAGAACAAAAATATATTTATCTTATTTCTTGACAGCATTTATAGCTATGGTAGTTGTTATGTTTGGATATGCAATATTAACATTATTATTTTCTTTTGCATTCTTTAATCCATTCCCTAAGAATGTAAATGTTGGACCATATATTGGATATTTATTCTTAATGATGTTTGTTTACCTTATTTTATATGTATTTGTTGTATCATTTGTTTTATTTGTAAGAATATCACTTAAGGGTAATGCTTCAACAATAGCTATTTATATTGTTGTTATATTATCTTTAGAGTTATTAGGATTAACTACATTTATGATTAGTGAGTTATTTATTAATATGAATGGAGAAGTATCATTTAATTTCTTTACATTCTTGAGTAAAATAAATCCTATTTATTATGTTGGTGAAACAACATTTGTAGATAAATTTTATTTATATGATTTATTATGGATGATTATACCTACAGTATTATATGCGTCATTCAATATATTTATGGGACTTTTAATATTAAATAAAAAAGATATCAAATAATCTAAGGATGTGTTATTTTGAATTATTATATTGGTTTAGATTTAGGAACCTCTGGTGTTAAGGCTGTTATATTTGATAAGCATGGAATTGAAATAAATTCATTTTATAGAGAATATGATATTATTTCTAAAAATCCAAATGAGGCAGAAGAGGATCCTAATATTTGGTTAAGTAAAACCTTAGAAATAATTGAAGAAATAAAAAAGCTTGATATTAAAAAAGATATCAAGTCTATGGGTATTTCTGGTCAGATGCATGGATTAGTATTATTAGATGAAAATGATAAGGTATTAAGAAATGCGATTATCTGGTGTGATAATAGAACTAAAAATGAAACTGAATATTTAGCTAATACCTTAGGTGAAGATTATATTATGAATATAACTGGTAATATTCCAGTTTCAGCCTTTACTATTACTAAATTATTATGGGTTAAAAAGAATGAACCTAATATTTATAACAAAATAAAGAAGGTATTATTACCTAAAGATTATTTAGCTTATATGCTAACTAATACCTTTTATACAGAATATTCAGATGCCTCTGGTATGGGAATATTAGATATTGAAAAATTAGAATATTCAAAAGAATTATTAGATAAGCTAGATATAGATATTAATTTATTCCCTAAATTAATTAAATCAACTGATATAAGAGGTAATCTTAAAAAGGAATTTGATTTTAATATTAATATAGTTGGTGGAGCTGGAGACCAGGCTGCAGGTGCTGTAGGTTCTGGTGTTGTTAATCCTGATGAATTATCAATTGTATTAGGATCAAGTGGTGTTGTTTATTCACCTTTAGATAAAATATCTAAAAATAAAAATGTTCAAATATTTTCAACATGCGAATATAAAACATATCATATTATGGGTGTAACTAATGGTTGTGGAACAAGCCTTAAATGGTTGAAACATAATATATTTAAAAAGGATTATCAAGAAATGATGGATTTGGCTTCTGATTCTAAAGGGGTTGAGGCAGGTCTGTATTATTTACCATATATTATGGGAGAAAGAACACCTATATTAGATAATGATGCTAAGGGTGTATTCTTTGGATTAAAGAACACAACTAATGAGAATGATATGATTAGAAGTGTTTTAGAAGGAATAGGCTTTTCTATTAAGGATTGTTTTAATTTAATTGATGTTAAAAAGAAAGAAGTAATCATATCTGGTGGAGGAGCTAAATCAGAATTATTTAGAACAATAATTGCTTCAATGATAAATAAAGAAGTTAAAAGAATTAAATCTGATGAGGCACCATCCTTAGGTGCGGCTATATTAGCTATGGTTGGTAATAAAGAGTATAAAAATATTAATACTGCTTGTAAGAAGATTATTAAGATTAAAGATGTTACTAAGCCAGATAAAAAATTAGTTAAATTATATGATGAAAAATATCATATTTATAAAAAAATTTATTTAAACAATAAAGAGCTTTTTAAGGAGATTTAATATGGAATATTTTGATTTTAAAGAAATTAAATATGAAGGAAGAAATTCTAAGAATCCATTTAGCTTCAAAGATTATAATAAGGATGAAGTAATCTTAGGTAAGAAAATGGAAGATTATTTAAGATTCGCAGTAAGCTGGTGGCATACCTTAACAGCTTTAGGTACTGATCCATTCGGTGGACCATCTATGGAAAGAAGTTGGATTACAAATGACCCAATTGAAACAGCTAAGAAAAAGATTGATGCTGGTATTGAATTTATGCAAAAGCTTGGAATCAAATATTTCTGTTTCCATGATAGAGATTTAGTTGAAGAAGGAAAGACTTTAGCTGAAACTAATGAAAGATTAGATATCGTTACTGATTATTTAGCATCTAAGTTAAAGGGAACTGATATTAAATGCTTATGGGGTACTGCAAATCTATTTGGTCATAAGAGATTTGTTCATGGTGCTTCAACTTCATGTAACGCAGATGTTTTTGCTTATTCATGTGCTCAAGTTAAAAAAGCAATTGAAATAACTAAAAAGCTTGGTGGAGAAAACTATGTATTCTGGGGTGGAAGAGAAGGATATGAAACTCTTTTAAACACAGATACAAAAAAGGAACTAGATCATTTTGCATATTTCTTAAAGATGGCAAAGGATTATGCTAATAAGATTGGCTTTAAGGGACAATTCTTAATTGAACCTAAACCAAAAGAACCAACTAAACATCAATATGATTTTGATACACAAACTGTATTATCTTTCTTAAGAAAATATAATTTAGATAAAGATTTCAAGATGAATATTGAAGCTAACCACGCAACACTTGCTGGTCATACATTCAATCATGAATTAAATATGGCTAGAATCAATGGAGTATTAGGCTCTATTGATGCTAACCAAGGTGATATGCTATTAGGATGGGATACAGATCAATTCCCTACTAATATTTATGATGCTACACTTGCTATGTATGAGGTTATCAAAAATGGTGGATTACATAGTGGTGGTTTAAATTTTGATGCTAAGGTTAGAAGAGCATCATTTGAAACATCTGATTTAGCTTTAGCTTATATAGCTGGTATGGATACATTCGCTAAAGGCTTAAGAATAGCTGCGAAGCTATATGAAGATAAGGTTTTAGAAAACTTTATTAAGGAAAGATATTCTTCATATGATTCTGGAATTGGTAAATCAATTGATGATAAGAAAACTTCATTTGAAGAATTAGAAAAATATGCTCTAGCTCATGATAATATTGTCAATAAATCAGGTAGACAAGAAATGCTAGAGGCAATATTAAATCAATATATTTATAATGATTAAAACTAAGAGGTGATAGAATGCTTAAAAATAATTATCATACACATATGAAATATTGTAATCATGCAGTTGGAGAAGTAGAGGACTATGTCAAAGCTGCATATGAATTAGGCTATCTATCATTAGGTATGTCTGATCATGCTCCTATTCCTTTAAATTCAGTGACAAAAGAGGAATGGAATCATAATTATTGTGGTCAAAATATGACTATGGATACTTTTGAAATATATTTAAAGGATATTGAAAATGCTCAAAAGAAATATCCTAATATTAAGGTATATAAGGCACTTGAATCTGAATATTTAACTGGATATGATTCATGGTATAAAAACCTTAGAGAAAAATTGGATTATATGATTTTAGGTATTCATTTCTTTAAGGATAATACTGGTAAGGTATTAGATACATATGAAGATTTAAATTATAATAATTTAGATTTATATTATCAAAATATGGAAGAAGCCGTTAAAACTGGTTTATATGATTATTTAGCTCATCCTGATTTATTTTATTTTGATTATAAAGATAAGAATGGTAACCATACATTTGATGATAAATGTATAGATATTACTCATAAAATATGTAAGCTAGCCTTAAAATATAATTTACCTTTAGAAGTAAATTGTAATGGATTACATTTTTCTTCTGATAAAGAAAATATTAAAACCTTTAGATATCCAGTTTATGATTTCTGGAAGATAGCTAAAGAATATGATGGTTTAAAGGTTATTTTAGGTGTTGATGCTCATAATCCTAATCTATTAGGTGGAGAATGGATATCTAAGGCAAAGGAATTTTGTAAGGATTTAAATATAAAATACTTAGAAAAATTAGATTTTTAAGGAGTATATTATATGAAGTGTTTGATAAAAGATATTTTATCTGATGGCTATGTTTATGGTGATGTATTAAAATTTAGTGGTACTGAAACTAATGAAAATACATTATCTTCTACAGAAGAAACAGAGCTTTTGGATAAAGCAATCAATAAAACTCACAATGAAATATTAAAGCTTAAGAATAAAAATCCTGATTTAGAAGAATATCTAATTACTGAAGATTTAATCGCTACTGATCCTAATTTAAGAAAAAGAACAGTAGAATTAATTAGTATTGGTCATTCAGCTAAGTTTGCCTTAAAAACAGTAATGGAAGGCTACATGAATGATTTATTAAAATCAACATCTTATTATTTAAGAGAAAGAGTACAAGATGTTAAGGATGTAATGGATAGAATTCTTAAGAATTTCTGTGATGATGTTGATTTAATTAATAATGGTAAATATATTTTATATTTAACTGAATTATATCCTTCATTATTAATTCAACATAAGGATAATATTTTAGGTGTAATTACTAATAAGGGTGGATATACTGCCCATTCATCAATTATTGCTAGAAGCTTTGATATTCCAGTAGTAATTATTGATGAAGATAATTTAGATATTAAATCAGCTTTAATTGACACAAGAAAAAAATATATTATTGTTAATCCCGATGAAGAAGAATTAAAAAAATATAGTGTCGCTGATAATTTAAGAAATAAATTTGATAAGAAAGCTATTCCTCATGATGATTATTTATTCTTAGCTAATATAAGCTCTAATTTTGATTTACAAAAGGTTTGTGATTATGGATTTGATGGTGTTGGTTTATATAGAACTGAAATGATTTTTATGAATTCTAATAGACCATATACCTTCTTAGAACAATATCAAATCTATAGTGAGGCTGTAGATGCTTTAGGTGAGAATAGATTCATCTGTTTTAGAACATTTGATGTTGGTGATGATAAGAAGATTTCTTATTTGAACACAAAGAAAAAAGGAATTGATAATTATATTAGAAATCCTGAAATCTTTGAAACTCAAATTAGTGCCATTATGAAGGCTAATAAATATAAAAATGTTAGATTGATGTTTCCGATGATTACATCTAATTCTGAATTTGAATATTTAAGAGATTGGGTATTAAGAGTTGCCAAGAAGAATGGATATAATACTCCACTTATTGGTATGATGCTTGAAACAAAGAGTGCTTTAATGAATATTGATACATTTGTTAAGGCAGACTTTATCTCAATTGGAACAAATGATTTAACAAAAGAGCTTTATGATATTAATAGAGATATGTCTATTTCTGAGATTGATAAATATTTATCTAAGCTTTTAATAGATATTAAATCAGTAGTAGATTTTTGTAATAAAATGAATATTTGTTTATCAGTTTGTGGTGAGCTAGCATCTATTAAGGATGTCGCAGTAAAGTTTTATGAAATAGGTATTAAAAACTTATCTGTTTCTCCATCCTTAATAAGAACATTGAATATTAGTTATGAGGAATTTAAAAACAACAAATAATATTTGTTTTTTTATAAGAGTTTTAGTATAATGTAAAAGGTTGAAAAAAGATATGGAGATGGTTATATGTCAGCTTTAGTAGTAGTAGGTAGCCAATGGGGCGACGAAGGAAAAGGAAAAATAACTGATTATTTAGCACAAGAATCAGATGTTGTTGTAAGAAGCCAAGGTGGAAATAACGCAGGTCATACAATAACTTTTGGTGGTGAAAAATTCGCTTTAAGAAGTATACCTTCAGGTATTTTTAATCCTAAAATTAAAAATGTAATGGCAAATGGTATGGTTATTAATCCAAAACAAATGCTAGAAGAATTACATGGATTAGAAGAAAGAGGAATTAAGGATTATCAATTATTTGTATCAAATCGTGCTCATATAGTATTACCTTATCATGAGCTATTAGATGGTGCTTATGAACAATTCAAGGGTGATAAGAAGATTGGTACTACTAAGCGTGGTATAGGACCAGCTTATGCAGATAAATCAAACAGAATTGGTATTAGAATCGCTGATTTAATTGATCCAGAGGCTTTCAAGAATGCATTAAAGGCTACATTAACAATTAAGAACATGGAGCTTAAGATGTTAGGTATGGATCCACTTGATTTTGATACTATTTATAATGAATATGTTGAATATGGTAAGAAGATTAAACCATTTGTTTGTGATACATCATTATTATTAGAAGAAGAAATTGAAAAGGGCTCTAAGATTTTATTTGAAGGTGCTCAAGGTGTTATGCTATGTCTTGATCATGGTACATATCCTTATGTTACTTCATCATCTCCAACTGGAGCGTCAGTTCCTCTAAATAGTGGTATCGCACCAAGATATATCAATAATGTATTAGGTATTTGTAAGGCTTATACAACAAGAGTTGGTGAAGGTCCATTCCCAACTGAAATTGATGGTGAGCTTGCCACATACATTAGAGAACGTGGTCATGAATATGGAACAGTTACTAAGCGTCCAAGACGTGTTGGTTGGTTGGACTGTGTTGCTTTAAATTATGCTAGAAGAGTATCTGGTATTAATTATTTATCATTAATGCTATTTGATGTATTATCTGGCTTAAAGGAAATCAAGATTTGTTATGAATATAAGCTAGATGGTAAAACAATCAAGACTATGCCAGCAACTCTTGAGGAATTACAAAGAGTTGAGCCTCAATATATTACAATGCCTGGCTGGGATGAGGATATAACTAAGGTTACATCATTTGATGAATTACCAGTTAATGCTCAAAACTATATTAGAAAAATTGAGGAATTAACTAAATCAGAAGTAGTAATTTTCTCTGTTGGTCCAGATAGATTACAAACTATTAGATTAAAAGATTTCTTTAAATAATATGGAAAAATTAATTATTTCTGCGTGCTTACTTGGTAAAAATTGTAAGTATAATGGAAAAAATAATTATAAAGATGAAATAGAATTATTAAAGGATAAATTTGAAATAATTCCGATTTGTCCTGAGGTATTTGGTGGTTTAGGTATACCTAGATTAAAAAGTGAAATTAATAATGATAAGGTTATTAATGAAGAAGGTATAGATATTACAAACTATTTCGTATTAGGTGCGAATAAGGCGTTAGAGCTAGCTAAGGATTCTAAATATGCTTTATTAAAGGATGGTTCGCCATCATGTGGCTCTAGTATGATTTATGATGGAACTTTTACTCAAACTAAAATAAAAGGTATGGGTATTACTGCTAAATTATTCAAGGATAATTCTATTATTATATTTAATGAAAATGAAATAGAAAAGTTGTTAGATGTGATTTTGTAATCACATCTTTTGACTAATTATTTGGAGGTTTCATATGAAGCTAAATTTTGATGATATGTTAAATTATGTAAAAAATATGCTTGTTGAAAACAATGCTATAAAGCCTGATAATCCTTTACATCAATTTCGTTCTAGATATTCTCATACCGAAAGAGTATTAG
>JAEEGL014904091.1_pt1 | contig 11598 bp, 11 predicted proteins | sample 9134231 | NCBI WGS metagenome assembly JAEEGL01 (sample SAMN16246548, study PRJNA631951) | gut metagenome | biome: gut microbiome; feature: rumen; material: fiber-attached | host: Bos | place: Iran: Karaj | collected 2018-10 | reverse complement strand
CACCTTATCGCCGATGAATCTTTGTGCGCCTTGATATGGAACAAGCGCCTAAACCTCCGCCGAAGTGCTTTATAAACTGTTTCTATCATCATTATGCCATATTAGATAACTGAGATAAGAAAACTTCATATTCACTCTCCTCTCCTGCAAGGAAACTATCATAAGCAGTCATCATCGCCTCGACCAATCGAATGTCTTCACCCGACAAACTTCCGGCAATATGCGGTGTAATAAACACTTTCCTGTTCCATAGAATAGGCGACCAAGGGAAAACGGGTTCGTGCCTTGTCACATCCAACACCGCACAAGCATTCTTCCGCCTCAGAATAGCCTTAGAAAGATCTTTCTCCACCACTTGGGCACCACGGCCAGTATTGATGAAAGTAACATTGTCTTTCATCTTAGAGAACAACTCATAGTTCAACAATCCCTTAGTTACTGATATATCTGGAAGATGATTAGATATGACGTCGCATTCACTGAATAATTCATTTAAGTCCGTACGCATTACGCCCAACTCTTCAAACACAATATCACTCACATATGGGTCATATGCGACGACTTTCAACCGATAAGGCTGTAGATAACGGGCTACTTGCCTCCCCACTGCACCAAATCCAATTAGACCAACCATGGACCCACAATTCCCCATATGCGCTTCGGAAAAACGCCTTGACCTCCTGAAAGCCAATAATCCCATTAAAGACTTATAACTATGCTGTGCAAGAAAGTACCCTTTGTTTGCCAATATAACCTGTGCTGCCACAAACTCTGCCACTGGAACTCCGTTCGCATTCGCTGCAGAAAATACTCGAATCCCTCTACGCAAGAATGGCTCGGCAAAATACTTAACCGTACCGGCAGCATAAAAGACAGCTTTTAGACAAGGGAAGAAGGCGGCAATTTCATCTTCTGACAATTCAGGCATATACCAAGTTGAGAAGATAACTTCAACATCCACAAACTCTTTTTGAGAGTCGACAACATCATCTTGAGTAAAACACCGGATACTATTCAACCCTTTGTTCAGGCGCACTATTTTATCTTTCAGCCTTTTTCCCTCAGTCGGTTTCTTTGTCAGAATGATTTGTTTCATCGTTTCAGCTGTTTTTCTAATTCTATTGCATATGCCGATGCATATACAAAAGCACATGAGGTATATAGGTCCTTAACGATAGCACCTTCTGTACAATATGAGAAGATGCCACCACGTCCTGGCCCTTCAAAAGCCGTATGAGCACAGCACCAATCATATGCTTTTTCTGCACTATCACGAATCTGTTCATCTCCTGTCTGAGCGAACCAATCCATCAAGTCCTTTGCAATTACCGAGACGGCCTTGCAGTCCTCGCCCATCAATTTCCTGGTCAAATTATAAGCCCATCCGCCATTCCGATTTTGTTGACGTATGAGATTCCGAACAGTCCTATCGATAACGTACCTTAACTCGGTAGTTTGAATCAGGTTATAAGCTGGAATCAGCCCTTCTAAAGCCCACGCCTGTCCACGTGCGAACATCCCTCCCTGTCGGTTGTTATTCTTGTCAACACTGGTACAAAAACCATCTTTTTCTTTAATATAGAATAGTTCAATATATCGTGCTACAAATCGTTCCAAGAATAATCGATACCTGTCATCGCCAGTTAACTCTGTCAAATGAGCAAACAGACCAGCCGCGAATCCAATATCAACAATCACATTATCAGTCTCCCATTTCCCATCACGGACATTGTATCCCGTATGAAGGATGCCATCCGGGCGAGCCGTCTCTATAATCCAATTCGCGCATTTTATTGCAACATCAAGATACTCTTTTTCTCTGGTAGCCTCATACACCGAAAGAACAGCATTGTTAGCAATGTAAGCTGAATCGTTCGGAGCAAGAACGGGGATTGCACCAATAGAATCATAATCATTGCGAACAATCCAACCGCCACATCCCTGCTGGTATGCAATTAACCTATCACATAGCAATCTGGCTTTTTGTATTTCCCCAATAGAACAGTACATCCGCACACTAGCCGCATTAGTCCATATCCAACTGGGGAGGCACCATTCCATACAATCAGCGATATATCCGGCGAAGTGAAATCCATTAAAATCTGGGGTTTTAATCAATGAACCCTCCACAAAACCGCGCCAGTGATTCGGTGCTTTTTCTTTCGGGACGCCTATTCTTATGCATCTTCCCCTTCTCGCCGGAGACGGCAAACGTTGCTTGCCGATCAGAGATTTAGCAGCCCGATGAAGCAAGCCATAGAACCGATAAACTATTTCCGACATAACTATTTTACGAGGTTATAAAACGTGAAAGCAATTCGCCGTATCCGAGTCTTGAAATGTAGGGGACCATATGATTTCGCCTTTTTGTAGTATTCATTGGCCATATGATCCCGTTTCTGGGCCATAGCAGCCTCGGCGATAGAGATACAATTCCAGTAATAGACATAATCCCTATCTTCTTGAGACATTGAATCAATAATGTGCCGAAACTTATTTAAATACTGCTTTCTAATAGCAATCAATTTATCTAAATTAGGGACATTAATATTTTCATTATTCTTGATAACCAAGACATCGTTCAAGCCTATTAAGGAATACCTTTCAAACAGTCTTACTAAGAATTCATAGTCTTGCTGTCGCAGAAAAGCCGGATCGAAACCGTTCAACTCATCGATAACTTTTTTACGGACAAAAACATTGGACCCAGTACAAAACATAAACTTGCATGCCAAGGTTTCTTTGAGGAACCTTCCTGTTTCCACACCAGTATATCTGTTATAAACCTTTCCTTTGCGACGGAATTCGCAACCGCTATACACTCCTGCAATATTAAACGGAGCATTGCACATAGTGTCATAACATCGCTGTAACCGCTCGGGCAAATACTCGTCGTCACTATCCAGTAAAGCAATATATGCGCCTTTGGCGACGGCAAAGCCAGTATTCCTTGCGGCTGCCCCATTCTTGTTACATTCGTGCTTGATATACTTTATTCGGCTATCTTGAGCAAGAAATCCGTTGACTATTCTCTCTGTTTCTAACCTTGCCTCGGTATCGGGGTTGTTATCGTCAACAACAATCAACTCCCACTCCGACAGAGTTTGATTTTGAACGCTTGTAATAGTCTCTTTAAGGAAATGTGGCATTCCGTATGTTGGAATGATTACTGATACTTTAATCATATTTCCATTTGCTAATACAGACCTAAATCAAACCAAAACGAATCGATAGGATCCTTGGCTTTTAGAATATTGGCAACAACAGAGCCATTTGTTATTCCAGAAATGATATAATCACACCTCCCAAATAAAAGAATCCGAACGAGATAATTAAGTCCCCTCTCATAAGCATCGTTCGTGAAGGCAGACTCAACATAGTGTGCTCCTTTAAACGAGTTAATAAAGTAGCCATCAGAAGAGAACACCATTTCTCCGTAAAGCTTTTTCAATTCTGAAAAGTAACCGGAATCTTCAGTTACAACGAATATCTTATCAATATCATACTTTGACTTGAATTCGTTAATCTTTAAGACAACATCTATTAACTCTGGCTGACGAGCATGACCTTTAGGTTTTAACTTCACATAATCAGTTCCCCTGATAAAGACTCCCAAAACCTTTCCTGAAAACAGAGACCGATATTTATCTTCAACTAAATCAAGGATGTATTGTTTCACAGGGCAGATAGATTTAGCTATCTTTATTATTTTGGGATCTTTGTCACTCTCCGGCCTTTTAGGGATTGGAGAAGGACCTTTACTTTTGTTCCAGGACCAGCCACTATAGATTACAGTATGAGCACATGCGATGTCCTCTTTTTTGATGCTGGAAGGTTGTTCAAAATAATACTCCCAGGCATTCTTGCTTCCATATATTGTTCGTCCTGTATAATACTGGCATTTTTCACTTTCAAAATCCACATATGGAATAATCGCATTATTTAAGGCCCACCTAACATATTTTAAGACATATAAATAACTTGAAAGGAGCCCTTGCGTTTCTGTCTGAGGGCGGATTACCAAGATTGACTTATCCTCTAACCCAGGATGCGAAACGTGCTGTCGACCCGGCCAGTGGCAGAATACTAGATTACATTTCTCGAAGATCGGTCTGAGAGAAGATTTGTTAATCAATATCCCAACACGACGTTTTAATGCACTTATTATACTCATTCCTTAACCAATTAATCCAATCCTGTTTTCGTATCAGCGTAATGCCTGACAAAATATGAAAAATATGTGTCTTTGGGGATACGGAGTTCCGCTCGAATAGTATCCAACGACCAATCCGTATCAGATAGTAATACAAGATTCCCTGACAACACACTTTTATAAAGATTCTTTTTAAGTATAACAGTTCTATGATAAAGCATGAAAGATTCCAATTTAGAGCAATAGACAGAAATATCCTTTTTAAGATCCTTGAAGTTCTTTTCCTCAAATCCTCGATATAGACTTTCGCTTATATATGGAATTCGACTAAATCCACGTGGATTAAACAATGGTTCAATTCCTACATAAGTCGAGAAAGAAATCGACGTGGTCGGAAACAATGTCGTGGGACAATCATTATCGAATGCTGAGACTGAACAGTAACGACGATTCTTGTCCTCTCCAATAAAATAATTGCCAGGTCGATGGTCCTTCTGATAACAGACCATATCTACAATCCACAGTGAAACCAGATTCTTCTGCAAATAAGGACTAATTTCTTTAAGAGCAAGTTTCCTATTGAATAAACCAGGATCTTCCCCGTTCGCAGACTCGACAACAACTCCGACCCTTTCTCTACCGTCAAACTCTAGTTTCGCATAATAAGTTCGAGGAATTAGTTCGCCGACGCCCAGGTAATCAGCAATAAACTTACTAACAATACTCTTACTGGAATTAAAAGTCTGATAACAACCTGGTTTAAGATTGTGGCAATAGCGATGTTCCATAACTGGCCCCCATGCGAATTGAACTAGTTGCAATAACTGATCATAAAACCATTCCGGGAGTCCATCTGGGAAACCGAGCAAATGATAGTCCCCAGTTTTACGAAACCTCGTTATTTTCGAAAACTTCGCCGTCCCTTCTCCCATTTTATAGAAGCGTTTCCAGTTCAAGTCTGAGTCGAGAAAGCTGAACAGTATTCTTCTACACTCTTGACTATGGGGAGTCACATACACATAACAACAATAATCATTAAACAGTTCGCGAAGATATTCCTTAGGGTTAAGATGGTTTCGACACTCTCGGAAATAACCAATGCTTGTTTTTGTCTCAAACCGAATGATTGTATTTGGGGTGTTAGCATAAAACTTGATGGTTTCCGCGACAATTGATGGCAATGAATCAATTCTCGGCAAGAATGATTGACCTCCTGCATATGCCCCATAGAAGGAGATTATTCCTCGCTTCAATACTTCAATTATATACGAGACGAACACCATTATTCTTCAAGTTGAGGTTTATTATTGAAGAAGAATAACAATTTGTAAAGGGCCATTATAATGACGATCGTGAATGGGAACGACTGCATAAGAAATTCATTATTGAAAAACATTTCCAAAACAGCCAAACCCACACATACATAACAAGCTACATCTAATGCGGACTTCGTGACCTTATACCTAGAATATATCTTTTTAACGAATAATCCTAATAGAATTGATGTGATGATTGAAAACCAATACCCAAAATCTTTATAATTGCAGCCGATATAAGTAAAAGTATTAAATGTTGAATAAGCTCGCATTCTATACGACGATTCAAAATGATCATCCAGTTGCAAATAACCCATCACTGGCCGCAACAACCATAAGCCATATGTCCTTTCATCTTGAGTCTCTGTGACATACTGTAAATTTGCCCACGGTGTCGTTAAATACATATAAGGCATAAAGAGCGCATCTGGGGAATCCCATTCAACGTTACCATATTGTTCATAATAGTCCACTGCTTCAGACGCAGTTCTCGTACCGCGATCCTTATTCGCAAATGTAAACGCAAGTATCATAACCAAGACCCCCATCACAGATAAAACAGCCATGAATTTGCGATCTCGTTTGGTTTTGATATAATACTTTTCTATTCCTATTAATAGAGCAACAATATATGTTAGCACGGCTGATTTTGATAAAAAACCAATACTACTACCGACAAATAATGCAAACACGGTAATGATAAGGATTTTCTTCTTAGATTTCAGAGCGCAGATAATAGCCGGGACAGAACACAGCTTCAGAATAGAAGCCAAGAAAAAAGGCTGGCCGATTAGATACTCAAACACCTCTGAAAAAAGGCCAATTGACATGAGAATCAAGGTATGCAAAACAAGTTGCTTGTCAGATGGTCCCTTACAAGTTTTCAGTTGTTTGAAATCTCCGGAGTAGTACACCGACAGAATAAAGGTAACCATATTAATAATCGCCAACCCCCATGTTTTGGAGGATAGCTCCATCATGAAATTACTACTAATATCAACATAAATTAATAGTGAAAGAGGAGTCACCGAGAAAAGATAATATGGATTCAAGAAAGACTTCTCCTTACTTCCTAACACCAAGCACAATCCCACAAGAAAAGCGACGAAAAACCTCGACGCTACTATAGATCCACTCAGGACTACCAAAAGAGCAACAATTGTTACAAATATACCAAAAGCTTTTTTCATACTAAAATTTCAGATACTTCTTTGATAATTTGCGGGTCAAAATGAAGAAGGACTGGATAGTTTTCCTTTTCGATTTGTGCCATGCAAGTTTAATGTAATCATAATCTACAGACTTATCTCGCGCAACAATTGTATTAAAAAAAGCTCGAACAAGCGCAAGGCAATAGAAAGATTCGCCTTGATCTTTAAACTCCTCACCAAATATTGAATAATGCAACTCTGATTCTGCTATAGTAATAATACTATCTTTAGAATGCTTCTTCTGAGTCCAACCTGTTTCGTTACGCCGATATACGCTCATAATATCTGACATCCCTCTAATCTTCCCGTAGTGTGCACATAGGAGCAAAAGAGGGACATCGGTAGCCACAAATCCTTGGTCAGAGGCAACCGTTTTGTACATTTCAGAGTCCCTAATCCAAGACCTGATCATAAAAGAAGCAAACTGTGCCGGTCTATTCCTATACCATTCAATACCTGAATACTCACGATTTTCAACGAGTGAACGAATTCTATCAAGATAGTGACGCCCCTCAAAACACTCTTTCACACTATGAAAACACATGGAATAATCCGGATGGCCATCAAGGAAATCTACCTGTTTTTGCAACTTTTCAGGGTCTATCCAATAATCGTCTCCCTCGCAAAAAGCTGAGTACTTAGTCGATAGTTCTAGATGAGAGAAATATGAATTTTTGGACTTCCCAGCCTGATAGTGATTATACTTCAAAAAACAAAGTAAAAAATAACAGTTACAATTGGTTTTGTGTCGCCCAAAATAGTAAAACGCAGTAGATGATTCAGAAGGCCACTCTGGATAATTCATCAAACGGAAATTCTCCTTAAAATACTCTTTAATCACTTCTTGGTTCTCATCAGTAGATGCATCATCAACGATCACAGCTATAAAAGGGAAATCCGTATTTTGCATCGTAAAACCATCTAGCGCATCAACGATATACCGGCTATGGTTATAAGTATTACAACGAACATTAACTTTGTATTCCATCATATATCTTTGTCCATTATATTTACCGCACGCGACGAAGATCACTTGCTACTCTACCATACTTTCCCTGGAAAAGGACTTTATAATAATAGGCTTCTCGTTCCTCTGGATTAACTGTAATATATCCCCTTGCCATATCATCTTCTGAAATTTCATGAAATGCAAGATAACGGTGAGATAACTGGCAAAAAACCAAACAGATAGGGGTAGAAGTGGCATTGTTAAATCTCACAGTTACCTTTTCATCTACTGCAACATCAGCATACGTGTTGACTACATCAAAATAAATGCTGGGAGAACGAGTCGAGTCCTTCTTCAGGATATAAACTTCATAGTCACCACAGGGTAAACCAGATAAAACCACGCTATTTCCTGATATTTGGACGGAAGAAAACAACAAATGATCTTTCATTACTACTAATTCACCTTGAGTCTCCTTGAAAATATTAACGAGAATGGAATCGCGTTCAGCATAGGTAACACGATCACCTTTAGCGGTAGATAAACAAGGGTTGAATTCAAATGTCTGACCCAAAGCAAAAGAGTCATTAGAGCCATCTGCTGTTGTTTGCTTTATCTTGGAGTATCTCAATAATTCCCATTTTACCCTGTTCCATTTCGAGATAAACTGAGATCGACTATACTCAGTAATCTTGGTTCCTTCATGGACTGATTCAAAAACAGACACATTGCTAATTCTTCCATTTCTATCTCGGATAATATCGTAAATCATCCCCACATGACCTTCTTCAAGCAATAAGTCACATAACGAAATATCATCATCAAAAACCTTTGAAACAACGGAAAAAAAAGGCAGTTGCTTATACATATATGTCGTGTACTGAAAACGCAAGCCTAATGCATAATCAACAGCCGCACTGCATACAGTGCCATAATATGTCCGACATAGATCGCCTTTGTATGGAGGAACTGATAAATCCTGCGTATATAGGTAACTATAAGGATTATTAACTGCAGACAAAAAAGTGTAGAATGAAACATCTTGCCCAACGAATGTGCACATTTCTTGCCCAGAAGAATAAGGAACACCGAGAACAACTTGTCCTGCTGGATAATATGATCCAAGCATGTTAGGAACAGGATTAAGGGGGATCCAGTGTAAATTAACCATTATGTTTGCTCGCCGAAGAATGTTGGAAACACTCTCACACTGCGGGACATCATGAAATAACAATTCTTCTGCTCCAGGTCCTAGTTCATTCGTCTCTTTCCGAGAGCAACTGGTCGAAGAATAGACTATAGCTATTAATGCAAATAGCCAAGCGCAATTCATCACGATGCTTGATTTCCTAAACGACTTCAGCTGGGACTCCAACCGTTTTAGTATTTGTAACATCTTTCGTCGGAATGGTTACGGCCCCAATACTTGCGCTCTTCCAAATACAAATAGAAAGAAAAATAAATCGCGACTAGGCCTCTGTGCTTTCTTCAGCAATTCTTGAAATAAAAGTGAACAATCTAATAATTCATGAGATTGTAGTTCTCGCTTATGCGCATCATACATAGAAAAACTAAGGTGATAATGCTTTATAGAATCAAGCTTAGGTAGTGAGCATAATCAAAAACTGAGTATTACCCCACCCCAACTTAATCCAACGCCAAAACCGGCAATCATTACTTTGTCTCCGAGTTTGATTGTATGAGCTTTAAAACAATCTTTTAATCCTATAAGGACCGTAGATGACACAGTATTACCAGTTTCATCAAGATTAACATAAAACCGTTCTTTGGGGAGCATACAAACCTTACGAATCGTGTCCAGCATGAACTTGTTAGCCTGATGGAAAAGATAGTAATCCACATCGTCCTTTGTAATCTTGTTCTTTTCAAATACCTCCTTCATCATAGATGGGACTGCGTCTAAAGTAAAGTTGAATACTGCCCCGCCGTTCATATAGAGATAGTCGTCATACCATATGTGCCCTTCATCATCCTCAATACACGTTCCCGTCGCTTCTTTTTGCCTTGCTGCACCAGTCTTAACAATTAAACTATTGGCACCACTTCCATCGGTACCAAGTACAAACTCTCCAATCTTTGCGAAACCATCTGTAGATATCAAGCAAGCAGCCGCCCCGTCACCAAAAATACTCCGATTGCTTTTATCCGATGGGTGGATGTATTTGGAATATGTCTCAGCAGTCAAAAGCAGAACGTTCTTTGCAATTCCAGCAGCAATCAACCCTTTTGCTAGGGCTAGTCCGTAAACACAACCAGAACAGCCCAAATTGAAATCAAAAGCTCCTGCTGATGTCGAGATTCCTAACTTATCTTGTAGTATACAAGCCGTCGGAGGAAGAAAAAAATCTGGGCTTTGAGTACAAAGCACTAAGAAATCTATTGATTGAGGAGATATCTTGTACTCATCAAACAGCAAACGGGCAGCTTTCTCTGCCAAATCGCCTGCAGTTTCATTATTAGCAGCCAAATGACGAGAGTGAACGCCAACTTTTTGGGCGACCTTTTCCACGCTCCATTCTGGAAACTCCTTCACGAGCTCCTCATTGGTCACAATTCGCTCTGGCAGATAATATGCTAGAGCTTTAATAAAAGCCTCATTCATAAACTAGTACTTCCGCCTGTTAAATCAATGCAAGTATTTGTCATCCATGATGAAGCATTAGATAACAGGTATATGGTCAAATAGGCAACATCCTCTGGCTTTCCATAGCGGCGAAGTGGATAGTTTTTTTCCGATTCTTTCAGTTGCTCTATTGTCACTGCGTTTTGAATTATCAGATCTGTCCACACCATCGCAGGGCAAATGCAATTAACTCGAATTCCACGAGGAGCTAACTCTAATGCAAGACAGCGAGCATATGAAATCAAAGCTCCTTTTGAAGCACTATACACAGAATTACCCAGACTTGGATACTCTGCCGCCTTCGATGCTATGAATACAATAGAAGAATCCTTTTTCATCTTCTTTCTCGACAACAAGGCCGCCTGGAGTAGAACTGCGCTATTGAAGTTGACTCGTAGAACGGTATTAATGTCGTTTTCAGTAAGCATCTTAGCAGGCATACGGTACCCAATACCTGCACAATGGACGATTCCATCAATCTGAGGAACTTCATCAGCCAGTTTGGAGACATCCTCACTTTTAGTCAAGTCTGCGACTATGATACTATTCTTATCACCATCCATTTGCGAGAACGTATTCTCGAGTCTGACAAAACTACGGCCGCTTAAAATAACACTAGCACCCATCTTTGAAACAGAAATCGCCACTGCTTTTCCAATCCCAGAAGAGGCACCAGTCACCAGAACAGTTTTTCCGTATAGTGAGAAAGGATTGAACTCCTCCATTTATTATTTGTTTATTAGATTATAAACATCATGCACCGTAACACACGACTTTAAATCTGTTCCAGTGATAGTCTTTCCATACTCTATCTTGGCCATAGCAATAATGCTCATGGCTGTCAATGAACTCCACTCATCAAGATCGTGGAACGATGTCTCTGCCTGAATCTCAGAAGGATCCGTATCGTCAAACTGATTGGCAAAATTAATCACAAATTCACTTAATTCCATAATTTTTAACAACTTAATTGTTTAACATTCTTTTAATATCTCCCATTCTATTGATGAAATACTTCTCGTAGAGTATCCGATATCTACCTATATCTGTCCGTTCGCTTTCTGAATACTTATCACTTTCAAAGGACTCAACTTCCTCCGGCGTAAAGAGAAACCCAACAATCTTAGCGGGATTACCAACAACTATTGCATAAGGTGGAATTGCATTTCTGACAACAGAGCCTGCGCCTATTTGCGCGTAGCGTCCAATACACTTTACTTCTTCACAGATCATCGCCTTTTGCCCAATCCACACTCCATCTTCAATAATAATTTTGGTAGGGACAGCCGTATAACTAGTAGAACCCGGGACAAATTCGTGACGAT
>JAEEGL014121292.1_pt1 | contig 11598 bp, 8 predicted proteins | sample 9134231 | NCBI WGS metagenome assembly JAEEGL01 (sample SAMN16246548, study PRJNA631951) | gut metagenome | biome: gut microbiome; feature: rumen; material: fiber-attached | host: Bos | place: Iran: Karaj | collected 2018-10 | reverse complement strand
TACCTTTGCAGTGGCATAGACATCGTCTGCTTCTCATGGTGTTTCTGATGCTATGTTGTGATTTGCTAAAAAATTAGTACCTTTGCAGTGGCATAGACATCTCAACGCTAATGGTATTGTTGATAGTAGCAGTTGTGATTTGCTAAAAAATTAGTACCTTTGCAGTGGCATAGACATCGGTATCAGCCACAGTGGTTATTACATGGTGTTGTGATTTGCTAAAAAATTAGTACCTTTGCAGTGGCATAGACATCAAACGGAATTGATATTGCAAGCATTAACACGTTGTGATTTGCTAAAAAATTAGTACCTTTGCAGTGGCATAGACATCAAAAGAAAAGCGATATAAAAGAAAAAAATAGTTGTGATTTGCTAAAAAATTAGTACCTTTGCAGTGGCATAGACATCAACACTTTTTAATTTACCATTATCAAATGTGTTGTGATTTGCTAAAAAATTAGTACCTTTGCAGTGGCATAGACATCATTTTTCATAGTCCAACAATTTGTAATACTGTTGTGATTTGCTAAAAAATTAGTACCTTTGCAGTGGCATAGACATCGTCTGCTTCTCATGGTGTTTCTGATGCTATGTTGTGATTTGCTAAAAAATTAGTACCTTTGCAGTGGCATAGACATCGAAATCACTAAATTCATCATAGACTTCATGTTGTGATTTGCTAAAAAATTAGTACCTTTGCAGTGGCATAGACATCTAAACGATGGGTTATGGAAGTCAAATGGCTGTTGTGATTTGCTAAAAAATTAGTACCTTTGCAGTGGCATAGACATCTCGCCTGCTGCTTCTGTTGTTGTTGTTCGGGTTGTGATTTGCTAAAAAATTAGTACCTTTGCAGTGGCATAGACATCTGTTCGCTTGTTCCAACAATGATCTGTACCGTTGTGATTTGCTAAAAAATTAGTACCTTTGCAGTGGCATAGACATCATTCGTTTTCAGTATTGGACAGCCCGCCATGTTGTGATTTGCTAAAAAATTAGTACCTTTGCAGTGGCATAGACATCGAAACACGGTCATAACTACGCTTTAAATGCGTTGTGATTTGCTAAAAAATTAGTACCTTTGCAGTGGCATAGACATCGACTACGAGTATTCAGACCGTAACCAATACGTTGTGATTTGCTAAAAAATTAGTACCTTTGCAGTGGCATAGACATCCTTATTGAGAACAAGACGAGTATGTGTACGTTGTGATTTGCTAAAAAATTAGTACCTTTGCAGTGGCATAGACATCAAGACCATGAGACGCCAATCATCGACAGCAGTTGTGATTTGCTAAAAAATTAGTACCTTTGCAGTGGCATAGACATCACAATTTTGAAAAAATACTGAGAGTCAATTAATTGCAAAGAAAAATAGAAAAGAAAAAATGCCACAGGGAGAAAGGAGAGTTCCACCAGAAAGATGGAATTCTCCTTTTCTAAAATAGTTCCAGTTGCTGGCCAGGAGCATTGGGCTGTTGGGGCTTGGTTCCAAAGAATAGTTCGATATTGCCAAATTGTTTGTCCGTGATGCACATGATGCCAACTTTTCCAAACTCAGGCAAGATTGCTTTTACTCGTTTGCGATGCACTTCTGCATTCTCCATGCTGGCACAATGGCGAACGTAGATGGAAAACTGGAACATGGTGAATCCGTCCTGCATAAGTCGTTTGCGGAACAAAGTGTATTCACGGATGTCTTTTTTTGTTTCCGTAGGCAAGTCAAACAATACCATGAGCCACATTACTCTGTATTCGCTAAATCGTTCCGCAATCATGACAAGTCAGGATAAGCAATCTTTCGTAATTCTCCACTGAAGCATTTGTAAAGTGAGGCTGTCGTCTGTGCCGTTGCTATCATCAGTGGACTTCGCTTGCCACCTATCACAACGTCGAGAGTAGGGATTGACAGCAGTTCTGCCTTGATGTCCTTTGAGAGTTCAATGTCCACTCCATAGTGCTCAGTTATTTGATATACAAGTCTGTCGACGTATGGCCGGTATGGTTCCATGATGTCATCGGCAAGACAGTAGGCATTGTAGCGGTTATGATGATGAATGCCAAGGGTGGGGAGGAGACCGCTGGCTACCAATGAACGGGCTACGATGGCACGAAGGATGGCATAGCCATAGTTTAAGAGGTTGTTAGGGGCTACACCTTCGCGGTCTCTGATAAAACCAGGAATATGCCCAAACAGACTTTTCCAATAATAGACGGCTGCACGAGCCTCATAGTTGTCTGGGTCTCCGCTACGAACATCGTTGGCCCACGCTTGCATACATTTCGTTTCTGCATCAGAGCATATGCTGAGCACAGCGGCCTGGTTCCTTATTTTGTATTGTATGGTCTGCTGCCATAGTTGTTTGCGCAGCGGTTGTGAGGCATCGAGCTGGTCGCGGAATCTTTCATTTTGGGTGGTGTTGCCCACCAACGGCAGAAGCAGTCCTACAGGAAGATGGCTTGAATCGCAGGTGATGACAGCACAGTTGTTTTCGAGCAGTGCCTCCAAAGCCCCTTGGGTGATAGTAATCTGCTTGTGGTCGAGCACCACCACACCAATATCCTCAATGGGGCGTGTCACCTCTGTAGTCTTTTTAAACTCCTCAGTCAGGTTGGCTGCTTTCTCCACTTCAGGGAGTTTGATTACTAGCTGGGCATCGCGCAGGGACAGGTAGGCGGGATTGCTGAAACAAAGTGTCTTCTTAATCATAGGTTTATAGTTTTACACCATTAAATTCTATGATATTGCCTAACCTATCTACCTTAATAGGAATGCAGGTTTCCTTTATCATTTCGCCAGTAATGGCACGTGGACTTTTTGAACCTTGGCTTCCAAGCCCATATTCGTCTTGTATTGGTATTTCTATTCCTATTTTCTTTTGGTCGGAAAACTTTGTTGAGAAGATTGTCTTGGCGCAATTAAATGGTATGAAGTTACCTGTATTCATACCAGGATCAATATATTTGTAAATCCGTTTTCTGTCAACAATTCCAATCTTACTTTGGATTTCTTCTTTGGTTGGTAAATATACTAAATCGTTGGGTGATAGAATGAAAAGCACTTTGTCTTCGGCATTTATTAAATCTGTCTCTTTGAGATATGTTTCGATATTCTCTTTCCACTTAGAGCCATACTTCTTCTGGCAATCTATCATGATATTGAGGGGTATAGTCAGATAAGAACGAACAATAATTGTTTCTCTTGTTTCATTATTTATTTTCTCCGTTCCAATAATAGCCCAGAAAAGGTTCGTTCCTTTCGCTGCCTCTACAAATTTTTTCGTTTTGTTGCCTGTTTGGCCTACGGCAAACTTGTCGGCTTTCTCGTAGACTCGTACTTTCAGAATTGGCTGATGTAGCTTTCCGTTGTTAAGTGCAACAATATTACGGTTCATCTCATCGGTGCCATCAGGAGAGAATGCTTGTTCAGGGTTGTTGCCCTTTGTGTCCAAATGTGCCAAGAGTATCTTCTGTATACCAGTGTCCGTTACGCTCTCCACAATCTTTTTTTTGTCGAAGCTGCTGTCAAGAGATTTACGAGTGGCAAAGTATCGTTCTTTGGGTTCACCATTCCGTTTCTTCTCGTCTTTTGTGAAATAGTATACTTCAATCTTCGCGGTATTGATATCAGCCCATACATCTTTGTGCTCTTCGACATACTTCTTGATGAACTTTGCATCACGTCCTTCTGCCAATAATTCCAGGACCTTCTTCTTGAAGTCCTTATTGACAATGTTGATTGGTTTTCTGATAGCCTCATTCAGAGAGATGGTCTTCTTCTTGCGTAGATTAACTTCTCCAAATACAGTGTCCTTATGCATCGATTTTCGTACAGCCCAACTGTCGCCATTTTCTTGTTTGCGAGTCTTCTTCTTTCCACTCTCATCATAATGCAGATAAGCGTTCGTCGTCTTGTTGATGACCCTTAGGTTTTGTTTGAAGCTGACAATGATGTTTTGTAGTGTTTGCAATGCATCAGTTGTGAACGAAGACCATGGGCTTAGAAACTCTTTGTAAATGTTTCGCTTTTTGCCATTAATGACAATCTCTTCGCATTTGCGTAGCTTACGTGAAAGGGCATGCTTCATTTCTTGGTGTTTGGGCAGTGATGCCTCATTGTTAAGCAGGTTAACATGGTCACGTGTTGCACAAGCTATCACAATAGCATCCATCGCATGGTGACGATGGTCAATACGCTTTTTGTTGAATCCTCTTTGCAATTCAAAAGGCATATTTGGTATCTCGTGCCCTTCTCTATTCAGCGTTGTAAAGCAATCCTTGCCTGTTATTTGGTTCAGTCGCTGGAATCGTGGTAGTATGATGTGGTTCCAGACGTCATTCATGCCCCAGTCTTTTTTCAGACGATCTGTTATAGAGCCGTTGCAAGAAATAAGGTTCTTCGATACCGCTTCTTGCTCATACTCTCCATTCTTTGTTTTTTCTCGTACGATATTAGAAAGCAGCCCTTTTACTACTTTACTGATATATCTGCTATCGTTCAGCTGTCGTTCGATGAATCCCTCTGGAATGTCGTCCATCAGTAGCTTTTTCATTTTAGTACGATTATTGGCATAGTGGTCTTTCACCAGTTTCTCGTAATTTGTGATGGAAAGTATTTCAACGCTGTCTCCCTGACTGAGTTGAACAATTTGCCCTGCATAGTTCTTAATGAACTCATAGCCGAGTTGACGGTCTTTCAGCTTGTTTACTTCGGCTTCACATATAACCTTATTGCTGAAAGAGTCATCGAAATAGCGCGATTGCGGAATAATATGCTCAATCTCGTATGCAGGAGTGAAAAGCTTAGCCAAAGGAATCATTCTTCCTGTATAGGGAGAGCGATACTTCTGTTCTAGCCAGCACTTGTATCGAATGATGTCAGACTTTGAGGGCTGTGCCATCTTTGACATCTTTGTGACGAACTCATATTCTTCATCCTCCTTTTTGAGGTTGTCAAGTGCGTTTTCTTCGTATATTCGGAGAATGTCCTGTTGGCCAGGTGAGAATGGACGAACGTTCTCAATACCCATATCGGGGTTCATAAACTCCATGAGCATGGCTTTGATCCGCAGATTAGTGTTTTCGTTTTGCTGAATGCGTTCAGTCATCTGCCTACGCTTGTCTGCTGGATTCTTCATTTCGCGACCCAGCTCAACATGGATTTCGTCTATCTGCCCTTCTTTTCTCCATATATCTCGAACGGTACGAAGTGTTTCTGTGATTACCTGCTCAACTATAGGATTGCGTAATGAGTGCTGTTTGAAGTTGCTCAAATAGCGGTCAATGTCTTCAGGCTTTTCCCATTTCTCTATTTCTCTTGCTTCTGAATGGCGGTCGTACACGATATAGCATGCCAGCCATACAGGTAATCCTTTGAAGTGATTGATGTCTGTAAGATTGATAGCTTTCTCACGGACGCGATTCTTGATATTCTCGTCGTATTCGCCTGTGATGATTTTCTCTATTCGTTTTTGTGTTCCAGCATCAATACTATCTTCGTTCCAATACTTGCCCATTCGTATTAGAGGAATCAACTTGCGAATTGCCTTTTCTGAATAGGAACCATATTCTTTCTTAAAGGGCTTAAGCTTGCTGAAGACTTCTGCGAAGTTTTCGCCAAGAGAGTTTTTCTCGGCAAAGTGCTTCAATGCCTTGCTTATTTCAATCTTATCTTCTACTGAGTAGAGGATGTGCCACAAAGCCATTTCCTTTTCGTGAGAAAGAAAACCAGCATCGATTCCGCATTTACTCAGCCCTGTAAGCATTGAGGCTCTTGTCTCGTTACAAGGATACTCTTTGTCCTCGACATAATTCCATCGGAAAGGATAATTGTCTTTTCCTTTTTCCTTTTTTATCTTGAAGTAGGAGTTGAGTAGCGTGTCCTGCTTGATGGAACTCCTGTCATTCAGCCACTCAAACAACTTGACGTAGTCTTCTTCTGACTTGAGCAATTCTGCCGTTACGTCAACATCGGTTTGTAGCTTACCCGCTGGAGCGGTACTGAATAAGTCCAATTGCCCGTCGTTAACAATCTTCTCTCGTTGGTAAATCCTAAGATTCTGGACAAACTGCCAAAGTCTGAATTCCTGAAAGAGCGGATTTGATTTGGCAATACACTTCACAGGATAAGAATTACCATCTTTGCCAAGATGGAACTCGTAAGGACAATTATCAATGAGTGACTTCTTGCTTTTTAGCGGACGCTGATAAAACAAAATGTCGTTTACGAACAGATTGACAAAATCGGGCTTGGAGATATTGTTACGATGGGCTTCATTACTTGGATATAGCTCTTCTATACATTTCTTATATATAGCTCCGTTTTTCAGCTCTGGAACCAGCTCTTGTTGAACTTGCAGAATTTTGATAAGTTCGTCTTTGTAGAATTTGCGTTCTACCGTTCGGACAAGTTTTCCAATAATCTTTTGATCTGGCTCTTGCAGGAGTGTGTCGTAAATATAGCTGCCAACAGTCTTGTGGCTGTTCTCAATATCTTTTTCTGTGCGGAGTTTTATCTTGGCATACATCCTTGCCTTCTTCTGTGGATCCATCCTTTCTATTTCATCTGTAGTGGGTAGGAAGGATAGTTCACACTTTGTGTTTCCGTCTTTCAGGAATGTTGTTTTTAAGACGAAGTCTTTAGTTTCTCCTTGCCACCCCGATACATCATTATAAAATGTAGCGCGATATACCATCCCATTGTCGAGATTCATTTCGTACCAGAACTTCTCATATTTCTTATCCTTTTCCTTCCTCTCGACAGAAAGTATTTTAGCACTGATAATCTCAATGACCTCATTAGATTTCTCTTCTTCCTCTTCGCCGCGTAGCTGATAATAACCACGTTTTTGGTTGAACTGAAGCAAAATCCACGCAAGCTCCTCTTTAGAAATTCTCTGAGTTAGAGCCTTCTTGCGGAGATAGTAAATAGTCCAGTCGTAAGGAACTTTCTTACCGTCTGCTATCAGTTGTGGCTGATGTTTGGCAAAGTCCGCCAACATCTCGTTGAATGTATCTTGAAATAGGAATGCATTTTTTCCATCAGCGTTCTTTCGCCAGGCTAATTTGGGTTCACTATCATTTGTGAATTTCCCATTTGTATCAATTTGTGATGCAAAGTGCTCTGGCAAGAATCCAAGATAGTTCAGTGTGCGTAGCATTCTTTCGCGTCGTAAGAGATTACGTTCACGAAGACGGCGAACCATTCTTAACCTTGTCCTTTCTTTTGTTTGCGAAATGGAATTGCCTTTGTCGAAATCCCCTAAGATGTCTGCAGACATAGGAATTATCCTGCTTCCTGCAGAACTGATGCTATAAGGCTTCAAATATGTTGTTGCATTATCGCGGGCGGTTTCTTCTGCATCAATCACAGCCCAACCTATACTGTTAGTACCCAAATCAAGACCTAATATCTTCTTCATAATATGCGTTTTTTAGTTATTTTGCCACAAAAGTACAAATTTCTTTTGAAAGATTTGGCGTTTTCGCAGAAAAAGTTTATCTTTGCACCACTAATTTTTAGCAAATCACAATAAGGATTATTCCGTTGTGAAAACATTAGGTCCCGGTCCATCGTCCTCAACGGTGGACTTTTTGTTTTCCCCCAGACGTTCCAACGTTCGTGACCATAACGTCATCTCGCCATTTCTTTTTTTTGTAACATGTTGTATGTCAAAGGTTAAGGATATAATGGTGAGCAGGCGGCAAGAACTATCACTGCTACAGGAAACATCAGTTCCCCAAAGGCAGAGGACCAAGTTCCTGTCACTACAGAATGAAAACATAAAAAATGGCACTACTCGCACTACTGAGCGTCCTATCTTGCTGTAATACAGGCATGTATCGGTAGTGCCATCCATTCGGATGGCACTACTGTGGCACTACTACGCACTACTGACAAGTAGATGGCGTTGACTGTCGTTGACTAACAGATACCAATGCATTGACTATCGGATACCAAGCATAGACTAACGGATACTAAGCATTGACTAACGGATACCAAGCATAGACAAACGGAAACCAAGCATTGACTTACGACTGTCAGTCATTGACTGGCGGGGGCAGGCCATTGTCTGACGGGAATAAGAAGGCCACTTATGATCGTTCGGCTATAGGCAAACGATTGTTCGCCTATACTCAAACGATTGTCCGACAGTAGCCGGTTTGAAACATAATATAACTTTCGCATGATAAGAAACTACCACAGATTTAGCAGATGTCACAGATTTTTCCTTTTGGGATTAAACGGCAAACGTGGCGGATTGCGCAGGTTGCCTCGCGCAGCCAAACCATGTTATCCGATATAATCGTATGGATAGTCAAAACCTTGCGCAGAGAAAGTCTGTTTAATCCGTGCAATCTGTGGTAGAAAAGAACTTGAGAAACTTGAAAACGCAATAAAAAGCTCAGTAGTGCGTAGTAGTGCCACAGTAGTGCCATCCGAATGGATGGGACTACCGATACCTACCTGTATTACAGCAAGATGGGACGCTCAGTAGTGCGAGTAGTGCCATTTTTTTGTTTCCATTGTATACCAGCCGTCCTGCCTTCCTTCCAGCCTTATCATGAGCCGTATCGCCCCTCATACATCTTACATCATCCCTCTCGCATCTTCCCTCTTCCCTCTTCCTTCTTCCTTTTCAATCGACGTATTCGACGTATTCAGTCGATTAACGCAAATTCTTTCAGAAAAATTTGTTTTTGTCGAAAAAATCCCCTAAATTTGCAACAGGAAATTGAGATGGCTTATGAGCAAGACCGATTACATCGACATCCTGCAGGGTTGCAGCAATACACTTAGAAACGACTATGGCATTAAGTCGCTTCGTCTCTTTGGCTCTGTTGCCCGTGGCGAAGACCACGAGGGCAGTGATGTCGATGTGTTTGTGGAAACAGAGACTCCCAACCCCTTCTTGCTGATGGATGCCAAGGACTTCTTAGAACGGCTTGTTGGCCGTTCTGTTGATATTATTCGCAATCACAAGAATCTTAATCCTCGCTTACGCAGCAGGATAGAACGGGATGGAGTCGCTGTCTTCTGATAATAAAGCGCTGGCTCTGGACATCCTTTATGACATACAGTCTGCCATAGAGCGAATCCAGGAAAGGACGAAGGACATTCGCTCCGCAGATGATTTTCTGTCCTCTCCTCAAGGGATGACCCTGTTGGATGCCACCTGTATGCTATTGATTGCTGTTGGAGAAAGCCTGAAAAATTTGGATAAAGTGACAGATGGTAAGCTCCTTCCTACTTATCCATCAATACCTTGGAAGCAAGTGAAAGGACTTCGCGACATTATCGCTCATCACTATTTCGATGTTGATGCTGGCCAGATCTTTTGGATACTTAGCAACGAGTTAGCACCCCTCCAGAAAGCCATACGGTCCTTTATAAACGTGCTTTCAGAATAGCCTTTTATTGTCAGCCTTCCCCTTCTTCCATCATCCCTCTTCCATCATCCCTCTTCCCTCTTACATCATACATCTTCCATCTTCCATCATCCATCATCCCTCTTCCTTCTTCCATCCATCGGTATCACAAGCCTAGACTGCTGTCCTTAAAATGCCTCTATATCTTCAACAGAGAGCCCCGTGACTTCTGCTATGTCTTCAACGGAGAATCCTTTGGACTTCATCTTACGTGCCGTCTTTTCCACGCCTGCTGCCATACCCTCATTCCAACCCTTTTCGTGAGCAGTGTCGATAGTGTTGATATAGTCACGATAATCCTTAACGCTGGCTTCATACTCCTGACGCTCTTCGTCACTGTATTTCGCAATTTCTGCCTGTTCAAAGAACTTATCAAAAATGCGGTCTTGAAGAACTTTGGGACGGTCGAGCAGGCGTGACAGATTTCTCAGAGCATACATCCACTTATCAAACATGGTTTCCAGTTCCTCCTCAGTCTTGTTGAACTTCGGCATCTCCAGATAGACGAAGGTCAGCTTATCGTAGAATACGTGTTTGTCGGCTACGTCCATCAGTTTGATTTCGTGTTGGAATTCATCAGCAGGATACTCATTGTCAGGGAAAGCGAAATCAAGAACCCCCACAGTGTAAACATTCTCAAGATGGTAGTCCCACTTACCCTGTGGAGCCTGTTCTCGTATAGGAGCCGTTGCATAATACAGACTGCGGTCTTTGAAGAAACGCTGTTCTGCTTTTTGCATTTCAACAATAAACTTCTCGCCCTTTTCGGTCTCACAATATACGTCAAAAACAGCACGGCGGTCGCCATAGCCATCGCCCAAGCGCTCGCTGTTTAGATACTTCACATCTGATATGACTTCCTTGCTACGGAAAAGTGCGTTAAGGAAACTCATCAGCAAGTCCTTGTTCATTTCAGTGCCGAACAACTTCTTGAAACCGAAGTCGGTGTACGGATTGATGTATCTCTCTTTTATATCCTGTGCCATAATCGTCCAAAATTTGCTGCAAATATACGAAAAATATTTGAAAGACGTTAAGTTTCTACCAATTTTCTTGCTTTTGACCACTATCTTTTGGTTAAATAATCCTTCTTTCCTCTTTCCTCTTCCCTCTTCCCTCTTCCCTCTTCCATCATCCTTCCCTCTTCCCTCACACATCTTACATCATACATCTTCCCTCTTCCATCATAATCACAAGCCTTGTGGAAATGATTTTTTTGGCATTTTCTGATGTCGCATCAAAAAGAGGTATAAGTTTTTACGATCTTAAATATGATGACGATATCAATAATGGTGGCATAGACCTTGATATTGATCTTTGCCACCATTTTGTAAGTTTTTCCAACACTCAATCTTTCTTTACCAATCATAGCCTGAACTGTGACTTGACCCCAGGCTATTTCCGTAAGAGTCGTAATAGGTTGTGGTATAGCCACCACCATAGTTAGAGCGTGTTGTTGACGAACCGATGCTACCTCCATACTGGTCATAATAGTTCGTGGTCGTGCCGCCACCATAGTTAGAACGGGTCGTTGCGCTTCCTGTGCTACCTCCATACTGATCGTAGTAGTTTGTGGTGTAACCACCGCCATAGTTAGAACGCGTTGTTGCAGAACCCGTACTACCACCATATTGGTTATAATAGTTGGTTGTTGTCCCGCCACCGTAGTTAGATCGTGTCGTGGCACTACCCGTGCTGCCTCCGTACTGGTTGTAGTAGTTTGTGGTATAGCCACCTCCATAGTTAGAGCGTGTGGTTGACGAACCGATACTGCTACCATACTGGTTGTAGTAGTTGGTGGTGTACTGAGCGTTTGCTGCGATGGCGAATGCGACTGCCATCAAGGTCATCATTAACTTTTTCATAATCGTTTTGTTTTTTAAATTATACTTGTTGTTTGCAAAATTACTTTTTATTGTTTACTTGCCCAAGCAGAATCACTTTCACAACCTTGTTTTTGACTCTTTTTCGGGCTTTCTTCATCCTTTTATACTAAAAAAGTGGAAAAGGTAACCTACTTTTGAAAATAATTTGACCTGTAAGGTTGAAAATGGCAATACTTGGTAGTTAAATAATCATAACAAGCCTTGCGCTGTGCATGGTCATCAGATGGGCTGAATTACCTAAAACCTTCGCAATATTCTGATTTCCAGACGCTTGTGTTATTGC
>JAEEGL013798157.1_pt1 | contig 11598 bp, 4 predicted proteins | sample 9134231 | NCBI WGS metagenome assembly JAEEGL01 (sample SAMN16246548, study PRJNA631951) | gut metagenome | biome: gut microbiome; feature: rumen; material: fiber-attached | host: Bos | place: Iran: Karaj | collected 2018-10 | reverse complement strand
TCCGCCTTGTACGCGCGCGCCTTGACCGTCGTCGTCGCTTCAAGGACAATCGGACCTGAGTAGAGGGTGCTCGAATCAGTCGGATCAGACCCGTCGAGCGTGTAGTAGACCGACGCGTCTTCCGTTTCGCACGTAATCGTCACGTTCGTCGACGGATAGAACCTGGTGCCAGACGCGGGAGCAAACACGGGGGCATCCACCTTCGCGACGCCGCCCGACTGGTAGCAGCCCATGGACGGCGGGTCGAGGAACGCGACGTTGTCGAGATCGACGTCTATGCCCGTGTACGCCACGCCCGCGCCGATAGCCGTAGAATTCGCACTCAGGTGGTAATCGTTGTTCGACGCGCCGACGAAAGACGGGTCGCCGCCGATGAGATTGTTCGAGGAAGCGGACGCGGGCGTGCCGACGACATTGTCCTCGGCGGAACCCACCGTGTTCCCCGAGACAATGCAGTTCACGAGCTTCATGTTCGGAGTGTTGAAGTACAGTCCGCCTCCCTCGAGGTTCGCGGAGTTTCCGGAAATCGTCGTATTGCGGATTGTAATATCCTGGAACTGAGTTCCACTGAAGCCGACACCGCCACCCCGGCCCTCGGAGGCCGTGCCTGAACCATTCTTCGCAATCATCGAATTTCCATAAACGAGACACGTATCGACCAGGATGGGCCCGTACATGGCACTTGTCGAAGTGTCGTAGTAAGAACCGATGCCGCCTCCCGCGCTCGTAAAGGAGTCAATATGGTTGAAGGCGACGATGGAGTGGTCGATCGAGCCCTTCTTGAAAGACACGCCGACGCCGTAGATGTTCCGCCCCGTGCTCGTGTTGTTGGAGACGCAGCACCAGGAAACCGTGCCGTCTTCGACAAGCACACCGGCGCCATGCTGCCAGTTTGCCGTCGTCTTTCCTCCTGTAATCGTGACGCCGACAAGCTTTGCCCCATCCTTGAGCGTCACGCAGCGGATGTTTTTCCCGGAAGCCGGCTTGACAACCGTGTCTTCCCATCCCTGGCCCGCAAGCGTGACGCCGTTCGTCACGTAGAGTTGCGAGTCAATGTAGAACATGCCGCTCCCGAGCTCCACTCTACCGCCGGCTCCCGCCGCGTCGACCGCGGACTGGATCGCGGCCGAGTCGCCTGCGCCGGACGTGTCGCCAGTAGGATTGATCGCGCCGTCGGAGACCATTGCGGCCGCCGACAGAATCGCCAGTAGCATTTGTTTTGCCTTCATGTTCGTTTTCCTTTTTTGAGAATGGTGCGGTGTCGTCGTTGAAATTGTCAGTCGATCGAGAAGAAAATCCGGGGACGAGCTGGCGGCTCTTCTCCTCCAGCCCCCCCTGCTGCCGCGGAAGCCACGAGGAAGGATGAAGACGCCTGGCCGTATTCGGCCTCCACCCAGTCGGAGGACGAGACTGCGTCTCGGAGGCGAAACTCGTCGAAAAGCCCCGTGAAGTGACCGTTGTAGAGACCGCCCTTCGTGCCGAAGCAGAGCTTGTTGTTGCTGACCTTCGCAGCAGTGATCGCGCCGTTCAGCACAAGCGCCCCGTCGACATAGACCTTCAGCGACGTGCCGTCATAGACTGCGGCGACATGCCGCCAGTTGTCCATCGCGGTCGGAATCGTTCCGGAAAGCGTGGCTCCGCCGTTGCCGCACGCCTGAAGCGTTGTCGCATCGGCGAGCGCAACCTCCCATTCCGGCGTGCCGCCGTCTGCGCTGCGGACAGCTATGCGCGCGAGCCCGCCGCCGTCGATCGTGTCGGTCATCTTCACCCAGCCAGAAATCGTGAAGTCGCTTCCGAGGTCAAGGAGATAAGAATCGCTCACGACGAGCATCGAACGCCCAGTCCCCTTGTTTCTTACGGAAGTGTTGACTCGGCCCTTGCCGAAGACACCTTCGCCCGCAACAGAATACGCCTCGCCGCTCCCGTTGGGCGAAGCCGCGAGCCCGTTGCCAGCTGCGTCCAAAACATCGCCGCTCGCCTCGGCCATATGCCAGACACCGACGTAATCCGCCGACCATGTGCGAATCGCCTTGACATCGTCGGACGACGTGCCGCCGTAGTACATCTTAAACGTCGTCGTCTTCGTAAGCGAGGGGATCTTTACCCAGACAAGCGAAACGCCATTCGTGTTCCATTCTTCAACATCGTAGTCCAGCGACTTGCCCGAGGCGTCTGCGAAGCGAAGCTCGTCTCCGCTCGAAGGATTCGCCATGTCCGCATAGCTGAACCCCTCGGGCGAATTGGCGGCAATGCGAACGGCAACCGGAAAATCCTCGAGCGTCGACTGCCCCTTGTAGCCCGAAGTCGTGAACGCGATCGAATGTGCAAAGCGATTCGTCTCGACGTCCTGCGGTACGATCACGACGGGGACACCTGGTTCGCACTCGCGGATGCCGCGCAGCATCGCCATGCCGATCGTTGCGTCGACATGCCCCTTCTTGCTGTCTGCCGGAACGTAGGCAGAAGCAAGCGAGGTTGAAAGAAGCGTGTCATAGTCGGCCATGTTGATCGAGAATCCCGCCGAAAACGTTTCAACGCCGGAGCCGGTGGAATCCTGCTCGACCGTTGGATTCGCGGCGAGCGACGCAAGGCCGCGCCTGAATACGACCTTTGAGAATTCGCCACCGCCCATTCCTGCGTTGGCGGCCGCCTGCTTGAACGTCGCAAGCTGTGCGCTTGTGATCTTGACGGTGGGGTGGATTGAGTAGACCTTCTCGTTGGCGTTCCACGCAGCCTCGGCGTTCGCCATCTGCCCGTCATCCAGTCCAATCGCGCGTAGGAGCGTCCGCGCCATAACGCGGTCGCCGGCAGGAGCCATGTGGACGCCGTCGATCGTCGCCTTGTAGTGGAGCTGGTATTCGAGATATGGCGTCGCGGAGCTGTTCTTCCAGTCGGTGATGGCCTGCCATGTGTCGCAGAGCGGAACGGAGTAGGTCGACGCATAGCCGCGCACCGTCGCCGCGTAGTTGCTCGTCACCTCGCTGTTCTCGGCGTTGAACACAGCGAAAGTCGGCGTCATGACGACAGGGGTGATGCCCGCCGCCTTCGCCATCTGGATCATCGACTCGACGTCCTCGGGCCCGCTTGAGGGGCTCTGGTCGGCCAAGGCGACGTCATTCACGCCCGCGCATATCGTCACGACGTTCGGATGGTTGTCGACGACGTCGCGCTGGAAACGCGCGCGCATCTGCGACGCCTTCTCACCAGGGACGCCGCGGCCAATCCACTGAACGTTGATCCCGTTCGCCGCTAGCCCCTGGACGGTGAGGTTCACATAGCCGTGCGGACGCTCGGCGCCGTAATGAGTGATCGAATCGCCCATGAAGACGATCTTGTCGCCGTTCTTGACGAGCGCCTCGCCGCCATGCGCGGCAACAACGGCCACGAGCGCAAACGATGCGGCGAAAAGGCTTTTGGTGCTGTCCATGATTCTTTTCTCCATCTGCGTCATAATCACTTGAGTTCCCAAGACGGCGGAAGATCGGCCATGACGGCAACACCCTCAGGCCAGTTGTTGCCGCTGTCGACAATCGACACCTTCTTGGACGAGACTGCTCCAACTGGCGGGGCGGCGTGCGTGACAACCACCTTCGCCGCGCCAGTCCACTTGATTCCGCGCAGAGCAATCGTGCCCGGCCGGAGGTCGGGATTCTCCTCCGCGGGAACGTTCGGCGGAAGCTGAATCGGCCTCAAGTCCTTTATGTCGACGAGGCTTCCCTCCCCTCCGACCTCGCATCCGTCGAAGGCGATGCGCCCGACCGTGTATGCGCCGAGCTTCAGCGCAGGCGAGCTTCCGCGCGTCCTGATCGTGCAGTTCGTGAACAGCAGGTCCGCCGGCTTCTCCCACCAGTTGCCCTCCACGGCGGCGCCGTCGAGCGTGCAGCCGGACATGCGCACCTTCGCCTCATGGATTCCGGCGATGGAAGAACCAGCGAAGACGCAGTCCTTCGCCGAGACAGATCCGCCGGAGAACTTGTTGAGCGTCGATTTCTCAAATCGGCAGCGGACCCAGACGTTCGACTGGTAGAAGCGGCTGAAGGCCGAGTCCTTCACGACGACATCGACCCAGAGCCCGCCAGGGAACGGGAGGAACGAGCTTGCGTCCCTGCATGACTCGAATGTGCACGAATAGGCGTTGGCGATGCTTACCGGCATGTTCCTGAACGTGCAGTTCACCATGCGCCCCGCCGGCCCTACGTCAACGGCGAAGGAATCCTTCCCGCCGTCGAACGTCTGCCCGGACAGCACGTAGTCCCAGTTGTCGGGCCGCTCCTTCTTGTCGTTGACTCCGAGATTGACGCCCTTCGCGTACGTGTTGCCGTCGAAGCGACCGTAGCCAGAGCGGAGGCGGGAGTCGCAGCGGAAGGCCCCTTCTCCGACCACATTGCCCCTGACGCACGGCGAGTGCGTTCGCCCCCAGAGGTAGACGTCGCCTTCATTCCCCTCGAGGATGAAGTTGTGGCCAGCGCACGTCAGGATCGAGTTGTTGCGCGGGTTGTCACGGAAGACATTCTTGAGGAAGTAGACGTCCTGCATCTGGTCCCAGCCGTCTTCGGCGTCAAAGGCGCAGCATGCCGCGCTCTCGCCCGAGCGCGTGAAGAAGTTGCCCTCGAAAAGCATGTTCTTCATGGCGGACGCCGCATAGCCGACGCATCGGCAGTTGTCGAAAGTGCAGCGCGCGACGGTGCAGTTGACGGGGAGACGGAACGCGCACACCACAAGGCCCGCGCCGTCAGCATCCGCTGCGCTCTCCGCCTCGACCGAGACGCGCAGGAACGCGGCGCCATCGGGAATCCACATCTCGCGGTACTGCCAGCACGTCTCGGCCGCGAGGAACTTCTTCTCGGCGTCGTACCACGCGGCCGTCATCTGCCAGGAACGCGTCGCGACCCCCTGGTAGCCGAGGAACTTGGAGACCTGAAGACGGCGATTGCCGGCGGCCAGGATTTTCCCAAGGTCCTTGAAGTCAGTCGTAAAGCGGAACTTGTCCGACGAGTCAACCTCGCCGGTGCCGCGGTCGAGACCGCCCGGCGCAAAGGCAGGAAGCCCTTCCTGGAACCGGCTCCATCCACCAGGCGCGTCTGCGTTGATTCCGTTCTGCCCGCCGTATCCCGTGATGTCCACCACCTTCACGCCGTCCACCGAGCAGTACCACGAATCTCCGCCGATCTCGAAGCCCGACGGCCACTCCGAGTTGTTCGGCGAGCCGGCGTAGTTGTGGGTCCAGTAGTCGCCTTCAAGCGTGCCGCCGACGAGATGCGCGTCGGTCGCGCTGAGGATCCGGACCATGCACGACCGTGCGCCGGTGAATCCGTTCTGCTTCAACGTAGCCTTGCCGAGGTCAAGCGTCATGCCGCTGGGGATGCTCAGCGAGTTCGTGTGCGACATCCGGTACGTCCCTGGCAGCAGCACGACTTTGCGGAATCCCGCGGAAGCCTTCTCGTCGATCAGCTTCTGGAGGCCAACGACGTTCTCGGCCGACGTCTGCTCCACCGCCCCCTTGTTGTACCCTTCGTCGTAAACGACCTTCGCCTTCTCGTACGCCTTGAACGGAACCTTGCCAGTCTTGGGATCGAGAACGACGGTGACGGTATAGCCCGGAACGTTACTGCGCTTTTCCTTCACGACCCTCAAGGTGCCGTTCGTTTCCTGGTATACGACTTTCTCCACATCGCCGTCGTTGCGGATCCCGTACTTCGCAAGATCCGCCGCGGCCATCGTGTAGACCCTGTCGGAGGGAATCACGAGGTCCGCTGCGGATACGACGCGGAAATCGTGGATCACGCGATGCGACTCGCGGCCCTTTGCGTCCTTCGCCCATACGCGCATCTCGTACTCACCGGCGGGGAGGATGCCGATGTCGAACTCAGCGTCGCCGCTCTTGAGGTTCTCAAGCGTTAGCGTCTTCGACTTGCCTCCCTTCAGCCGATACTCGAGAAACGCCGTGAAGCGGTGCGAGTCGTCGAGGAACCGTATCTTCGACGACTCGAAGTCAGTGACGAAGAAGCCCACCTTCACGGGCTCGTCCGCCATGACCGTCGGCTTTACGTAGTAGGTCGAGACATACGGGTACTTCAGCATCTCCGGCGGCTCGTAGCACGCCCCCTTCTCCACGTCGCTCCTCGCGGCAGTGGGGTCGGTGAGGTACCCAGGAACGACTGCCTGTGCGAAGAGCGGACGGGCGATGCCCACCGCAATGCAGAGGGACGCGATAGACAGAGCTGAATTGCCGTTTGTCATGCCAGTATCCTCAGGGAGCCGTGGTGGATACGACGATGCGGTAGAACGCCTGCGTCTCGCCGGCGCCGAGCGCAATGGAAAGCTCACCGGTCCCGGCAATCAGGTCGGAGCCCTTCGTCCAGGTGTCTGTGTCGACGACAAACGGCTCGGAGAGGTCAGTCGTCTTCTTGAGCGCATACCAGCAGTCCGCCGAGGGATTCTTCACGCCAACCTTCACCGTAGAGCCTACGACCGTAATGGAGATGGCCTCAGGGGCATCCGGCGACGACCCGGTGACAGTCACGGTAATCGTCCCGTCTCCGTTGTCCCTAACGGAATAGCCAAGGTCCCCGCCAATCGCGAGGGTATGTCCGTTCGTCGCGACATTGTAGTCGCCAGCGGCGGCGGGGTCCCAGCTCGCGTCCCAAAGGAGTGTCACAGCGTCGTTTCCGGCGTCTGCGACCGCCGCGGCGACAGTCGCGTACTCCGTGTCGCCGACCTTCGCGAGGTTCGAGTCAAGCCCCTCGAACCGGTAAGCGCCGTCGAGCGCGGCAACCGACGCAGCTCCTGCATACTTCACGCCCGAGACGTATGCGTTGCCGTTGGCCCGCGGGAACGGGCCGAAGTCCGTGCCGCCGATCGTGTACGTGACCTCGCCGGCGGCGAGATCGAGCAGCGTCGTGACTGTCACAGGGCTCTGCACATTCGCGACGACGTCGAGGTTCGTCACCACGCCCGAGCCCGCGAGAAACGCATAGCGAGAGACGTTCTGCACCTTCACGACCTTGACGCCGGCTAGAGCCGAAGGATCGAACGCATCGTCGTTCGCGCCGCCGAAGTCGAACGTGGATACGACTGTGACGACCGCGTTGGCGGGCGAAGGCTTGGCCGCCGTGAAAGTCGCGTTGGAGACGCTGATCTTGCCGTCTTGCGCGACGAACCTGTCGCCGGACCACGTGCCGGTGTCGCCCATATCCGCCGCCGTTTCGCATATCCAGCCCGCATCCTCCTCGACCTTGAGCGTGCCCTGGGCGAGCGTGACGGACTTCGTGTAGTTCACTCCGTCGACCGTGAGCGTGATGACGCCGTCATACGTGTTCCCCGCCGTGACGACATCAGCGGGAACCGCGAAAAAACAGGCGCCCTCTCCGACAGTGCCGGGATAGTCCACGCCGCCTATCGTCACCTTGGCGGACGCGGCCGCACCGTCGGGGATCTTACCCGTGAACGTCACGTTCACCGCGCTGCCGTTGTAGTTGGTCGATGGACGGGCCGTCGGAGTGCCGAGCGAGATCGCCGGCGCGGATCCAAGCGCCGCGACAAGGATCTCCTGGAACTTCGGCGCGAGCCACGTCTCGTTGTAGAGGTCGTTCGGATGGCCGAACGGAGAGTTCGCGTTGGAAGCAACGTTCTCCCAGTCGATCGTGTAGGTGCGCGCGAACGATCCCTCCGCAGTCGTGTTGTCCTCGATGTGGTGGAAGTCGAGCGGATCGGAGGCGTTCTCCGTCAGCCAGTCGTGGAACTCTATGCCGCGAAGCTCGGCGATGGCGCGAAGCGCGTTGTTAGCGTTCTGGTGCTGCGCATAGCCCACTCCGTGGAAGTACAGGCTCCCGACGAGGATGAGCTTCGCCTTCGGGGCCTGCTGCTGGACGAGGTCGATTGCCGCGTTCATGTAGGCCGAAAGTGTGTCGCTGTCCGGGAATCGGTCAGTCGGGCTTCCATAGGTCGGCAGGTCGTTCACAGGCGGCTGCGCCAACGTCCAGTCGTTGACCGAGCCGAAGATCGTGACGACGTCAACATCAGACGGAATCGGGTTTTCGCGGATGCGCTCGCAGAACGGCTTCGCGCCCTGGGGGCTCTCCTTCTTGTATCCCGTCCCACCCACGGCGTTGGTGTACACCACCTGTATGCCGGTGTCGCGGGCGATGTAGTGGTAGTACTTTACGACAGCGCTGTTCGGCTGCGGATGCCCCGGGTCGGAGATCGAGTCGCCAATGACGGCCCACTTGTACTGCGACAGGTTGACGGCATCGGCAAACGCCGCACCGGCCAGGCCGAGTATCGCCGCGATAATCATGCATTTTGTCTTCATTGTTTTGCCTCCGAATTAAGATTGTCTTGGCTCGTCCTTACCAGATTGTGAAGATCGCGCCCTTGCGCTCCGCATCCGCGCCGACATCCTGCGCGTCTCCGTAGACGAAGATGTCCGTGCCTGACGTGTTCATCCCCTTGTACTCCGCGGCCGCGTAGTCGCCGGAAGCCGGGTTCGCCGAAAGGCGGAGCTCGTCCATGAAGCCGACCCAGTTCGACTCGTTGCCGGCGGCGTTGTTGCCGAATGCCAGCGGAAGGTCGTTGTCCGTTGCGGTCGTGCCGCTCATTGCAATGGGCCCCTCCTTTAAGCCGTTCACGTAAAAGGTGAGGTAGGTGCCCTCGTAAACTATCGCAAGATGCAACCAGTTTTCACGGATATCGGGCACACTCGCCCGGTGTCCACCCGCAGAGTCTGCGCCGCGAGCGACAACCGCTTTCGCGGAATTGGACACGTCAGTGCTGTACAACGCCTCGGCTTCCCATCCGTTCGTGTCGCCGTAGGCGTTCTTCCGAGAAACGTAGCGCATCGAGTAGTTCTTAAACGTATCAGTGGCCTTGAACCAGCCAGAGAACGTCAGGGAGTCCCCGCAGTCGAGCAAGGCATTGTCCGCAACTGAAAGATAGGAATTCTGCCCCTGCGCCGTGGCCATCTGCCGGCCGTTGCCGACCCGGCATGCGACGCCGACAGAATTCGACACCGCGTCAGCGCCGGTCGGCTCAGCCACGAGGCCGTGTCCCGTTGAGTCCTTCGCAACGCCGTTCGCCTCGTTGAGGTGCCAGACGCCGACGTAGCCGCTCCAGACATCCTCCGGGTCCTCGGACGAAACAACTCCGTTGCCGTAGTACATCTTGATCGTCGTGCTCGCGGCAGTCGAAGGCAGGCGCACCCAGACGAGCGATTCGCCTGTCGTGTCCCATGTGTCGACCTCGTGCGGGACCGGATTGCCGTTCGCGTCGACGAACATCATGTCCCCGCCGTTCGCAAACGTGAAGTCGTCGTAGTCGAAGCCGTTGATGGTCGATTCGCTCAGCCTCACGAGGACGGGGATACCGGTCGTGATCTCGCTTGTGCAGAGCGCGCTGCGCAGCGTGATTTCGACAGACTTGGCGAAATCTGTGAGGCTCGGCGTGGGACGCCTGAACGCATATTTCGCGGTGACGATTCCGCTGGGGCCAAGGTCCTGCGCGTAGGCGCGCGCCTTGATCGTCGTCGTGGCGGAGACCTCGATCGGACCGGCGTACGGCGTGCTGGAGGGAGTCGGACGCGAGCCGTCGGTCGTGTAGTAGATCGTCGCCCCCTCGGTTGCGCATGAGAGAGTCACGTTGGTGGCCGAATAGAATGTCGTTCCCGTCGCGACGTCGAACACGGGCCTGGCAGCCAGTTCTCCGTATTCGTAGCAGCCCATGGAGGGCGTGTTGGAGAACTCGACGTCGGCAAGGTCATTTCTGGTGCCCTCGTAGGCCTCGCCCGCGCCAATGGCGGGGGAGTTCAAGTCAAGACGGTAGTCTTCCTCTTCCGGCTCGACGAACTTCGGGTCGCCGACCAGGCTGTGCTCGCCGGTCTTGTCGTCGGCGACATCGAAGAGGCAGTAGTCCACGCCTCCGGCATAGTCCAGTGCAACCGTGGTGTTTGTGCTTGCCGACGTGTTCCCGGCGATGATGCAGTTCACCATCGAGAACTTGACTCCGCCGTCGTTGCGCGTGTACACGGCGCTGCCAATCGAATGCGAACTCGGTCCGTCGTCGGTCGCGTTCCCGGCAATCGTCGAATTGCGAACCGTCATGGCAAAGTTCTGGCTGGCGGAAGTGTGCTCGACTACAATGCCCGCACCGCCGCCGCCCGTCACTGCGCCGGTGCTCTCCTGTTTATTGAACACGAGGTTCCCGCTGATGAGGCATGTGTCGATTTCAACCGCGCCAGTCGGATGGCGAATGGCTATGCCGCCGCCGTACGAAGTCTGAAGTCCAACGACTGAGTTGCTCGCGACAATGGAATGGTCGATCCTGCCCTTTCCGTTGCCGAAGCCAACGCCGCCGCCGTAGTTGTTGGCGGAATTCTTGGCACCGGACGTGTTGTTGGTGATGCAGCACCAGGAGATCGTGCCGTCTGCGACAAACGCGCCGGAGCCCCAGCTCCAGCCGCCCGGCCGATTCACCACGCCGCCAGTAAGCGTAACGTGCTTGATCGTAGCGCCATTGTCGAGATACACGACGCGCGAATCCGCATCATGGACTGTCGCCGTCTGCTTGATGATCGTGTTGTCCCATCCCTGGCCGACGAGCGTGACGCCGCCGGTGACCATCAGCTGCGCGTCGATCTCGAAGAGACCAGCGCCGAGCGTCACAGTTCCAGGTTCGGCAAGATTCGCCGCGGCATCAATCGCAGACTGGATTGCCGTCGTTGTAGCGGCGGCGTTTGCAGCTGGCTGGAGCGGATCAGCAGACGCCGCGCAAGCGGCACTCGCGAACACGCCAACGAACAAGTGTTTTAGTCTCATAGCGAATCCTTTCCTTTTGACGGGGCATATTTTACAAAAAAAATTCGTTTTCAAACAATTACTCAAAAGCATACTGTTTTGCACATACTAAAGTATAGTGGCCAAACCGCTTAAAACTTGGTAGAATATCCCCATAATGAAACATGCGAGATTGATATCCCTGGCGTTGATTCTCCTCTCGACCGTCACAACGGCCGAAGAGTGCCTTCACTCCATAGGTGAAATCAACGCATTCATCGAGAACGACACCCCCCGCAAGGTTCCATTTGAACTGACGGGAAAAGTGCTCAACACCTTTAGCCTGCCCGAAACCCAGGAGATCATCCTTTCCGACAATTTCGGCGACCGCATGCAGTTCTACCGCTACCTCGACCTCCCCCAGCCGGAAGCCGGCGACTCCTTGACGGCAAGCGGCATCGCGGTAATAAGCAAGGACCACGAACCATACGTACGCCTCGATGACTTCAAGGTCCTTGGGCATGGAACGCCACCAGCCCCGCTTCCCATACGGCTCACCGAGACGAACACCCGTACGCACCACCTGATGACCATCCGCACCGAAGGCGTAGTCATCGACGTATTCCCCGACGAGATCGACCTCAGGTACATGATACTCCTTCTCAAGGACAAAGACGTCGTGCTGCCGGTCTCCTTCGCAAGAGACATCTTCGGCGACCGCAAAGACCTTGTCGACGCGACGATCCGCGTCACTGGCATCTACCGCCGGACTATCGAAGGCGTCCGCAAATACGCGTGGCCCAACATAACCCCCTTCACGCCCGACGACATC
>JAEEGL012623547.1_pt1 | contig 11598 bp, 8 predicted proteins | sample 9134231 | NCBI WGS metagenome assembly JAEEGL01 (sample SAMN16246548, study PRJNA631951) | gut metagenome | biome: gut microbiome; feature: rumen; material: fiber-attached | host: Bos | place: Iran: Karaj | collected 2018-10 | reverse complement strand
GAGTATACTTGATAAACGGACGTGCGAACGGGATATGGCTGCCGTTTGCATAGCCTATGGCATGAGGCGTGCCCGAATCGGGTATTCCGCATACATAGTCCACATCGGGGAGAGTGCCGTTCGCGATCTCGGTCTGTGCCATGATCTCGCCGTTGCGTGTGCGCATGGTCTCTACGGTAACGCCCTCGTATACAGAGTTGGGATAACCGTAGTATGTCCAGAGGAAGGTGCATATGTTCATATCCGTATGGCCTTCGCTGAGTACTTCACATCCGCTGGGAGTGAGCTTTACTATCTCACCGGGGAGAAGCTCGCGGTATGTCTCATAGCCGAGCTTCTGGAACGCGAATGATTCAAAGGAGCAGCACCATCCGTCATAGCGCCTGCCTATGACTATGGGAAGTCTGCCATCCTTGTCCCTTGCACAGATTATGCCGTTCTCGGTGAGGATCATCAGAGAGAGCGTGCCCTTCACCTTTTCCTGCATATAGCGGATGCCCTCCTCGAAGGAATCCTTCTGTGCGATGAGAGCGCCTGCCACTGTGCTCCAGTTCACCTTGCCGGAGCTCATTACTTCAAATGACTGGAGATGATCGCGCATTATCTCGTTGCGTATCTCATCGTCATTGTTGATGATGCCGACAGTGCATACTGCGTATACGCCAAGCTTGGAGCGCAGGAGTATGGGCTGAGGGTCTGTGTCGCTTATGCAGCCGATGCACAGGTTGCCCTCCATTGATTCGATGTCATCCTCGAACTTGGTGCGGAAAGGGGAGTTCTCTATGCTGTGGATGGCACGCTGGAAGCCCTTCTCCTCGGAATATGCCACCATGCCGCCGCGCTTTGTGCCCAGGTGGGAATGATAGTCGGTGCCGAAAAATACGTCATTTACTGCATCTATCTTGGATGCAAGTCCGAAAAATCCGCCCATCTCTTATTCTCCGAATATACGCTTCATCATTTCCTGATATGCTTCCTCTACGCCGCCCATGTCTCTGCGGAAACGATCCTTGTCGAGCTTTTCATGAGTGGTGCTGTCCCAGAAGCGGCAGGTATCGGGGGATATCTCATCTGCGAGTATTATCTGACCCTTGTAGCGTCCGAATTCGATCTTGAAGTCGATGAGGTCTATGTTGTGCTCCTTGAAGAACTTCTTCATGAAGTCATTTACCTTGAAAGCATACTCTGCGATCTTGTCGAGCTCTTCTCTTGTAGCAACGCCGAGAGCGAGAGCATAGTAGTCATTTATGAAAGGATCGCCGAGATCGTCGTTCTTGTAGCTGAATTCGAGTATGGGAGTGAGGAGCTCCTTGCCCTCGGGAACGCCCATCCTCTTGGAAAAGCTGCCTGCTGCAACATTTCTGATGATGACCTCGAGCTGAACTATCTCCACCTTCTTGACAAGAGTCTCACGGTCGGAGAGCTCCTCTACAAAGTGGGTGGGAACGCCTTCCTTTTCGAGAAGGGAGAGCATATAGTTGGTCATCTTGTTGTTGACAACGCCCTTGCCTCTGATAGTGCCCTTCTTTTCGCCGTTGAAAGCAGTCGCATCATCCTTGTAGTCAACGATAACGAGATCGGGATCGCTCGTAGCGAAAACCTTCTTTGCCTTGCCCTCGTAAAGCTGTGCACCCTTGGTAACGTTCATTTTTACATTCCTCCATAGATCAGTTCTTGTTCATCATTATCATATCCGCAGCTCCCTGCGGTGTATTGTATCTGTTGTATATGTCCGTCTGTATCAGAGAGACTTTATCTTTTCCTGCAGAGCGGCATCCTTCCTGACAACGCCGTCTATCATGTCCTGCTTTGCCTTCTTGAGCTGTGCCTTCAGCCCCTCGTCGGAGAGAGCGAGAATCTGGGCTGCGAGTATAGCTGCGTTCTTAGCACCGTTTACCGCAACTGTAGCAACGGGTATGCCAGAGGGCATCTGTACTGTGGCAAGAAGGGCATCGAGCCCGTCAAATGAAGACTTTATCGGGATACCGATAACAGGCAGAGTGGTGTTGCCTGCGATTACTCCCGCAAGGTGTGCTGCCATGCCGGCCGCACAGATTATAACGCCGAATCCCTTTTCTTCGGCGGATGCTGCAAATTCAGCCGCAAGAGCGGGTGTGCGGTGAGCTGACATAACTCTTGCCTCAAAGGGTATGCCGAAGTTTTTCAGTTCTGAGAGGCAGCCCTCAACAATAGGGAGATCACTGTCCGAACCCATGATAACTGCGACCTTTTTCAATGCCATCAATCCTTTCGTACGGAAAATAAAAAATGCGGACATTGCCCGAAGGACAGCCGCATATACACATCAAGGTATGGGAGAGCGGCGTGTGCCTGACACACGCACCGAGAATATGCAGTTGCACATACACTTCATATGCACCGACATGGTCTGCATCCTCCCTGAAAACGGACTTGCTGTCCGCATCTCACAGTACTATTCTAACCTATTTCGGGAGAAAATTCAAGTCCTAAATGAAAACATTTCTAAACAATGTGAGAACGAGTCAAAAAACACAGAAATTCAAGTAAAACTTTGTGCAACATTACTATAGAAAAATGGTGCTTTCGGAGAATTAGGCGTGGGTAAATGAGGTTTTGACGCTTTTGTACAAGTCGGCAGATTAGATAAGACTAACTGGCGCTTAGTTGTGTAAAGCGACAAAATTTAAACAGGACGCATGAAATTAAGAAAAAACGGTTGACATGAAAGGTTAGCATCTGCTATCATAATAAAAGAAAAAGATAGTCACGACAGGCGGAGGAAATGATGAAAACACTGAAAGATACTCCCATCGGCAGTACGGCGACAGTCGTCAAGCTCCACGGTGAAGGTGCTATACGCCGCAGGATAATGGACATGGGCATAACCAAGGGCACAAAGGTATTCGTGCGCAAGGCCGCACCGCTTGGCGATCCGCTGGAACTCACCGTCAGGGGATACGAGCTCTCGCTGCGCAAGGCGGATGCAGAGCTGATAGAAGTGGAATAAACTTGTATTTTATAAACGCCTCTTTGAAGGCGTTTATTTTCGGGAATTAGAGTTAGTTTAATCTAACTTATGAAAGGACAGATGCGGATGAGTATCCGAATTGCCCTTGCGGGCAATCCCAACTGCGGCAAGACGACGCTGTTCAATGCACTTACCGGGTCGAACCAGTTCGTGGGCAACTGGCCGGGCGTCACCGTTGAGAAGAAAGAGGGCAGGCTCAAGGACAAGGATGATGTTATCGTCACCGACCTCCCCGGTATATATTCGCTTTCACCCTATACCCTTGAAGAGGTGGTGGCGAGAAATTATCTTATATATGAGCGCCCAGAAGCGATACTAAACATCGTTGACGGCACCAACCTTGAAAGGAATCTGTACCTCACCACGCAGCTTGCAGAGATCGGGCTTCCCCTCGTTATCGCGATAAATATGATGGACGTGGTGGAGAAGAACGGCGACAGGATAGATATCGAAAGGCTTTCCAAGGAACTCGGCTGCAAGGTCATGGATATATCCGCCCTGAAGGGTACGGGCATCACGGAAGCGGTAGAGGCTGCGATAAGAGCGGCAGACAAGAACAAGCCAGTGCCGCATCATGTCTTTTCCGGGCCTGTGGAGCATGCACTTGCACATATCGAGGAGGCGTGCGTGCATGACCTCCCCGATGAACAGCAGCGCTGGTATGCGATAAAACTGTTCGAGCGCGATGCGAAGGTCATGGAGAAGCTTGGCATATCCGAGGAGACTGCGGCGCATATCGAAAAGGATATAGCAGGTGCCGAGCGGGAGCTCGATGATGATGCGGAGAGCATCATCACGAACGAAAGATATAACTATATCACGTCCATTACCGAAAAGTGCGTGGAGAAAAAGAACAAGGGCATGCTCACCACCTCCGACAAGATAGACCGGATAGTAACGAGCCGTTTTCTGGGTCTGCCAATATTTGCCGCTATCATGTTCACGGTGTATTTTACGGCTATGGTGGCTGTGGGCACACCCATGACGGATTTTGTGAACAACAGCGTGTTCGGCGATGGCTTCCACCTGTTCGGCATCGGCTCGGAGCAGTATGAGCAAAAGAGCGTTGAATACAGGGATGCGCTCAGGGCAGCGAATGCATACTGTAAATTTGATCTCGGAGCGGATGGGTTTGACCCTGATGAGGCGCTGTCACGCATGAGTGAGACCTCGGGCAGTGACTTCACTGCTATATCCGTGCAGGACGAGGAAACGCTGGGAACATCGGAGATGAAGGTATACTTCACCGAAGTGCCGGCAGATGCGGGCGAGGATGTGGTGCCCATATCCTATCTCGACAGCGTGGGATATTTCCGTGAGAACGGCTTTGATGCTCCCGACCCTGCGGCATACGGCACATGGGTGCCGAGCATACCCGCGATAATTGAAGGACTGCTTGACAGGGCGAATGTGGCAGACTGGCTCAAAAGCCTTATCCTTGACGGCATAGTTTCCGGCGTGGGCTCTGTCATAGGCTTTGCCCCGCAGATGTTCGTCCTGTTCCTGATGCTCGCATTCCTTGAAGCCTGCGGATATATGTCAAGGATCGCATTCGTGCTCGACAGGGTATTCAGCAGGTTCGGCCTTTCGGGCAAATCCTTCATCCCTCTGCTGATAGCATCGGGATGCGGCGTACCGGGCATCATGTCGAGCAGGACGATAGAGAATGTGAACGAGCGCAGGATGACGCTCATCACCACCACGTTCATACCGTGCGGAGCGAAGATGCCCGTCATAGCTATGATAGCGGGCGCTGTGTTCGGCGGATCGGCATGGGTGGCTACCTCGGCGTATTTCGTGGGCGTCGCTGCCGTGATAATATCGGGAGTCATACTCAAAAAGACATCGGCATTTGCAGGCGAGTCTGCGCCCTTTGTAATGGAGCTTCCTGCATATCATATGCCCACCGCAAAGAATGTGCTGCGCTCGATGTGGGAAAGAGGCTGGTCATTTGTAAAGAAGGCGGTATCCGTAATACTCGTATCGTCCGTTATAATATGGTTCACTACATATTTCGGATTCACGGATGAAGGCTTCAGGATGCTCTCTGTGGATGAGCTGGATATGTCCTTGCTTGCGGCGTTCGGCTCTGTCTTCGCATGGATATTCAAGCCCCTCGGATGGGGCACATGGCAGGCGGCTGTGGCTACGCTGACAGGCCTTGTGGCAAAGGAGAATATAGTCGGCACTTTAGGCGTGCTCTACGGCGGCAGGGATACTACCGTGTGGCAGACACTTGCGGCATCGTTCACCACTGTCACCGGGTATTCATTCCTTATGTTCAATCTCCTGTGCGCACCCTGCATAGCAGCGATAAGTGCCATAAAGCAGGAAATGAACAGTGCTAAATGGACATTCTTTGCAGTGGCGTGGCAGTGCGGCTTTGCATATTGTACTGCGTTCCTTATCACACAGTTCGGCAATCTCTTCACGGGAAACGGCAGTGTCCCCGGGACTATCGCCGCAGGAGCCATCACTGCAGTCGCTCTGTATTTCCTGTTCGTGAAGAAGCTGCAGGTTTCTCAGGAGCAGAAGTAACGGGAGGTCGGTATGATGATGTGGATAACGGCTAATATCGGGACAGTCGCCGTGCTAGTGCTGCTTGTCGTAATAGTAGGGTTTGCGGTCGCATCTATCGTGAATGACCGCAAAAAGGGAAAGTCCTGCGGCTGCGGATGCGAGCACTGTGCAATGAGCAAGTCATGTCATAAAACATAAGTAAAATAATAAAGCGCATCCTGTAAGATGCGCTTTGTTTTACGATCAACGAGCCGCAAATGCTTCCGTTCCCACGAATTCGTCAACGGGTGGGTGCAGGCTCAGACTTCATTGCTGCTTTGCCGTATGCACTATCGAGAGTTACCGAGCCGCAAATTCTGCCGTTTCCACAAATTCGTCAACGGGTGGGTGCGGGCTCAGACCTCCTTGCTGCTTTGCCTTATGCACTATCGAGAGTTACCGAGCCGCAAATTCTGCCGACCATGTTAATGCATCAACGGGTGGGCGCGGGCACTGCCCGCCTATTTGGCGGTGAAGAAGACTACGTTTGCCTTGTCCTCTGCGTGGGAAAGACCGAAGGGTATGTATTCGCCGTTTACATAGGGTACGACATAGAAGCCGTACTTCGTGCCCTTCTTGAGTGTGCTGCTCTTCCATGTGAAGGCGAGGTTGGTTGTTTCGCGGAAGTCTATCTGCTTGTAGTTCGCATTCACGAGTACTACCTTGTACTTGGTGGCCGATGCCTTGCAGTCGGTGTACTTGCTCCATTTGAGGGCTGCCTGTCCTGCCGAGACCGTTATGGTAGGCTTCATGCCCGCACGGGTCGTGCGTGTAGCGGGACGCTTTAGGGGAGTGAGCTTGCCATCAACGAGAGCCTTTACATAAAACTCCGTGGATACATTGTTCTTCAGCTTCGTCACGAGGAACTTTATCGCGGTGGTAGTACCTGCGAGGGTGTCTGTAGTCTGACCGGACTGACGGTAGTAGATGTAATATTTCGTCGCGCGGGGTACGCTCTCGTAGTAGAGCCATACCTTCTGATTGCCCAGCGACAGCTTGGTTATCATGGGGGAGTTTACGGAACATGTCCACTGTATGTACTTCTTGTCGTTTGCGTCTGTGCGGCTGAATGTGGGATATACGCCGTCTACATAGGGCTGAACATAGAAGCCGTAGGTCTGTCCGTTCTTGAGCCCGCTCCACTTGAAGCTGAGCCTGCTTGTGGTCTTGGTGTCACGCACCACGTTGTCAGGGTATACGCATACCACGCGGTAACGCTCAGCACCGGGGAATGCGTTCCATGAGATGTTGATGGAACCGGATTCCGCCGCCTGTGTCTTGCAGGGAACATAATATTCCTTCAGAACAGTACTGAAGATGTACTTCTCCGTGGTCTCATTGCCGTTTATGGCAGCAGTGACCCATACATCATAGGCGCCGTTGGGGATGTCGTTTATGAGCGCGCCTGTCTTGGACGCATCACGCTTCAATGTCTTTTCGGTGGAGCCTGTCTTGTAGTGTACGGTGTACTGTGATGCGCCCTTCACTGCGTTCCATTTCACGTTCATCTTGCGGTTGCCGGGCTCTATCGCGGTTATTACGGGAGAAGCGCCGGGCTTGAGACGAATATATGTTCCGGCGCCTTCAAACTCAGCGTACACTCTCTTGCCGGATATGATCCGATCCGAACCGGCCATTACCCAGCCTCCGTCGTTGGTGAGTCTCATGATTTCTGATATATATAACCCTTCCGTCATTTTCAGCGATACAAGTTCCGGGCAGCGGAAAAACATATCTTCCTTATTGTTATAGTCCACTTTTGAAGTATCAAATCCGAATATCTCAAGGGAGGTAAGGCCGCTGCAGGCTTCGAACATAGAGCGCATGTACTTGACATTCGAGGTATTGAATCCGGATACATCAAGTGACGTCAGGCCGCTGCAGCCGTAGAACATAGAGTCCATGTCCCAGACATTCGAGGTATTGAATCCGGATACATCAAGTGACGTCAGCCCGCTGCAACCGGCGAACATATGGTACATATCTCTTACATTTGAAGTATCTAACCCGGATACATCAAGTGAGGTAAGACTTCTGCAGCCACGGAACATAGAGCTCATGTCCCAGACATTCGAGGTATCGAACCCGGATACATCAAGTGAGGTAAGACTTCTGCAGCCACGGAACATAGAGCTCATATTACTAACAGTGCTTGTATCAAGATTGCGCAGCCCTTCGATGCTTTTAAGTCCGGTCATGCCGTAAAATGCATCTTCAAGTGTTGTCCCGGTCTTAGTGTTCGGCTCGATAACGACCTTATCCACAATTTCCGGGTTTATGCCTGCTTGTACTGCAAAGGAATAAATTACATCATTATCAATATTCGGGTCATCATCATCCGTATACGGAATAGTCGTATTCGGAAGCTGACCTGTCAGTGTGAGCGTGTAGCTCTGAGGATCCCACCTGTACCATGATGCCTCCTTTGTCACATCGTCGACGGACAGACCAAGGGTCACGTCCTCATCGAGGAGCTCAGTCAGGTCAAGATCGACCTCATTCGCATAGACGGGTGCAAGCGTGCTCGTCATCATGGCAAATGCCGCCATGATACCCAATAATCGACGTGGTTTGTGCATAGCTGTTCCTCCTTTTCGTTACGGGGCAGTCATAACGCCGCCCAAACTTCCCTGTAATGTCATTATAACACGGCTTTATGCGGATTTCAATGCTTTTGCAGCAATTATCCTAAGAAAATGATCATATATGCGCTGTGCGCGTAGACTTTCATAGATGCGGCAGCAGCGGGGTTTGACTGTAAATTTGTCAAAACACTTGCAATTGTCGGACGGTTGTGGTATAATATACTTTTGAACAGATACAGGGGGTGGCATATATGAAGAAGAAGATACTTGCAGCTGCAGTGCTGTGCCTTTTGACGGCGTGTTCGGATCGTTCGGATGAACAGGTGACTATCCCCGAATCTGTGCTGACAACAGTGACTCCTTCACAGACAACGGTACAGAGCAAGCCCGATATCGCTGCCGATCCTTACGGCGACGGCGGAGCAAGTACCAGCGTCAATACGGATGTGGTGCTTGATGAGACCACCGCAAGTGCAAAAGATACAGGGAATGACGATGTTATCGCCGATGATAAGGCGACGGCGAGTGATGCGCCTGCAGAGACGACAGCCTCGCAGGAGGTGCTGTCTAAGTCCGAGTCCTCGTCGGATGTGACGGTGAGCATAAAAAGGACTGGCGGCTGGAACGACGGCAGCCACGATTTTGCCCAGTATGACGTTACGGTGAAGAACAGCGGCAAGAAGAATGTTACGGACTGGACTGTGACAATCCCGTCGGGCAAAGCTGTGGTAGATCAGTCGTGGAATACGGAGATATCCGCTTCTGGCGGCAATATAACAGCAGGCCCTGTGGACTATAACTCCGTGATATATCCGGGCTCGGATGCGAGCTTCGGCATGATAATAAAGGATCCCGCAGGCATCAGCATTGATGCGGCTGCGGTGGTATGCGTGTTCGGCGAGGTGCAGAACAACTGGGGCGGCTCGGACAACGGCGGAGGCGCTGTGAAAACATCGCCTGCAAAGGATGTGCCCGCACCGGATACGGATGACTGGCTCTCCGTCAAGGGGAACAAGATTGTGGACAGCAAGGGCAAAGAGGTATGGCTTACGGGTGTCAACTGGTTCGGATACAATACGGGTACGAATACATTTGACGGACTCTGGGCGTGTGACCTCAATTCCTCTATCGAAGCCATTGCAGATCACGGCTTCAATCTCCTGCGCGTGCCGTTCTCTGCGGAGCTTATAAACCAGTGGGCAAAGGGCAGTTATCCCACAGCAAACTACAACCATGCATACAATTCATATCTCAATGATATGAACAGCCTTGAGATTTTCGACTATGTGGTCGGACAGTGCAGGGCGAACGGCATAAAGATAATGATAGATATACATTCCGCTCAGACGGATGATACGGGGCATATGAAGACTATGTGGTATGAGGGGAATGTGACAGAGAAGGATTACCGTGCGGCACTGTCGTGGATGGCAGACAGATACAAGAATGACGATACTATCATCGCATTTGACCTTAAAAACGAGCCCCACGGCAAGGCAAACGAGTCGCCCCGTGCAAAGTGGGACGACAGCAAGGATGCGGACAACTGGAAATATGAGGCAGAGCTTGCCGCAAATGCGGTGCTCTCGAAGAATCCCAATGTGCTCGTAATGGTAGAGGGCATAGAGATATACCCGAAGGATGTCAAGAGCGGCTATAAGTCCACCGATCCCGGCGATTACTACAGTACATGGTGGGGCGGCAATCTCAGAGGGGTTAAGGACTATCCCGTCGACCTCGGGAAATACAGCAGCAAGCTCGTGTATTCGCCGCATGACTACGGCCCTTCCGTGTATCAGCAGGAATGGTTCAAGGGAGAATATACCTACGAATCACTGAAAAAGGATGCGTGGAACGACAACTGGCTGTATATCCACACGAGCAAGACCGCACCCATACTCATAGGCGAGTGGGGCGGCTTCATGACAGAGCCCAATCTGAAATGGATGAAGTATCTGCGCAGGCTCATCAAGGAAGAACGTCTCAATCACACGTTCTGGTGCTTCAATGCCAATTCGGGCGATACAGGCGGACTTGTCAAGGATGATTTCGTCACATGGGACGAGGAAAAATATGATTTCGTCAAAGAGGTGCTTTGGCAGGAGGACGGCAAGTTCGTAGGCCTTGACCACAAGATACCGCTCGGCGAGAACGGAAAGACACTTTCATGAAAAGGAGCGTACAGTATGAAGGCTGTAGTAACTGTAATAGGAAAGGATGCAGTGGGCATCCTTGCAAAGGTCAGCGGGATATGCGCTGAGAACAATGCGAACGTTATCGAGGTGACGCAGAGCGTCCTCCAGGATATGTTCGCCATGATCATGCTCGTGGATATAACCAATATAAACGGCAGCTTCACGGCTCTGCAGGACAAGCTCACCGCTCTCGGTGACGGCATGGGTCTCAAGATACACACTATGCATGAGGATATATTCAATACTATGCACACCATATGATAGGAACTACACGATATGATCAACGTTTACGATATTCTTGAAACAATAAGGATGATACAGGACGAATGCCTTGATATACGCACCATCACGATGGGCATATCACTTCTCGACTGTATCGACAGTGATATTGACAAGGCCTGCGACAAGGTATACGACAAGATATGCACACGCGCTGCAAAGCTCGTGTCTGTGGGTGAGGAGATAGAGAAGGAGTACGGCATCCCAATCATAAACAAGCGTCTCTCCGTCACTCCCATAGCTATGATATCCGCTTCCTGCAGCGGCTCTCCAGTGAAGTTCGCACATACGATGGAGAGGGCGGCAAAGGAATGCGGCGTGAACCTCATCGGCGGATATTCCGCACTTGTGCAGAAGGGCTTCTCCGCAGGCGATGAAAGGCTCATACGCTCTATACCCCAGGCGCTTGCTGAGACCACCTGCGTATGCTCCTCCGTCAATGTCGGCTCCACGAAGACAGGCATAAACATGGATGCTGTTGGACTTATGGGACACATCGTCCATGAGACCGCAGAGCTTACAGAGAAGGACAGATGCTTCGGCGCTGCAAAGCTGGTGGTATTCTGCAATGCCGTTGACGATAACCCGTTCATGGCGGGTGCGTTCCACGGCGTCGGTGAGCCCGACTGCATAATAAATGTGGGCGTATCCGGCCCCGGTGTTGTGCGCTCGGCACTCTCAAAGTATCCCGATGCGGATATAACACAGCTTGCGGATATAATAAAGAAGACAGCATATAAGATAACCCGTGTGGGTCAGCTTGTGGGCGTGACCGCATCCGAAAGGCTCGGAGTGCCCTTCGGCATAGTAGACCTGTCACTTGCACCTACCCCTGCGGTGGGCGACAGCGTGGCATACATCCTTGAGGAGATGGGTCTTGAGAAGTGCGGCTGTGCAGGCACTACCGCGTGCCTTGCGATGCTCAACGACGCAGTCAAGAAGGGCGGCGTAATGGCTTGCTCGCGCATAG
>JAEEGL011992111.1_pt1 | contig 11598 bp, 16 predicted proteins | sample 9134231 | NCBI WGS metagenome assembly JAEEGL01 (sample SAMN16246548, study PRJNA631951) | gut metagenome | biome: gut microbiome; feature: rumen; material: fiber-attached | host: Bos | place: Iran: Karaj | collected 2018-10 | reverse complement strand
TCCCACCGGAGAAACGGGGTCTTCACACCGATGAAATTATCTTGATTATACCCGGAAGAATACCGTGCAATTCTCCAGTTTCTTCCTGCAGCATCAAACACTTCCCAGACTACCAAAAACTCGTCCGGCCGATGTTCTTCGCTGCTGCCGCCTACTACCTCCATGATTGTCTTCATTGCGCGCTCGCTGCTGATGTTGTAGAATTCCAGATCCGTCTTGAAGGTCAGGGCCTTCGCCGTCTCAATAATCGTGCTGGTCATGCTTTTCTCCATTTTTTTCTCTTGACCATTCCTTCGGGGCGGCATCCTTACCGCCCCGCCGACAGCGCATATATTACCATGCAAACTATTTATATCCAACGACTTTCAGAAGATAAACCGATAATAAAACGACTATTTTTCGGATATTTCCAGATATTCGACTTGCTTTTTGAATTTATGGCGCTGCAAGGGAATTATCTCCCAAAAGATGCTGCTGCCGAAGTTGTTTTTCCGTCATTATCGTGCGACCCGGAATCGTGGCTGATTTTCTGCTCGACAAGCTCAAGGCCGTATTCGACAATGACCTGGACTGCGGGGCTCTGTGTGAAAACAATGGCCGCCCTTGCCTGAAAGTCTGATTCGCACTTTATGCTTCCTCACATCGGGCGTTTATGCGCGAAGTGAGGCCCCTGTCGCGGCAAACCATGGGCGACGACCTGCAGGCCGATGCTGGTCTCCCCGTAAAATCGGACGTTGCCCCGAAACTCTGCCGCTGTGGGCATAATTTTATTATGGGATCGCGTGCCGAGGCATCAAAAAATATTTGCATTTTTCGCGAAAATAAACTTGATTTCGATTTGCATAACGCATAACCCATGCTCCGGAGAAAAACGCGAATTAATTTCCTGACTTTCTGCAAATTAAATTTGGCAGCATGGATATCTGGGCAATGCAAGTGGAAAATCAAAGAAATACCGAACTTTTTTTCGCAGCATGGACTAAACCTTATGCAAGCCGGAATCGAATAAAAAATCGAAAAAATAAGCAAAAATAAAACCCGCTCGTGTGGCGGGCCGTTTATGCTTTTTGCCAGCCCCCCTCGCGGGGGGCCTTTCCCGTTCATCTGTTTTTCAAGCCGATGCCCTTGAAGTTTCGGTTACCGTGCCGGATGGCCTCGTTGTCGGCTTCGACCGCATCGCGATAGTCGGAACGTTGCCGTTCCTTTTCCTTGCATTCCATGCAGATGACATCCTCGTTGAACATGGACATGATTCTGACCGTCAGGGGGGCGCCACAGCGGTCACAGCGGGTTTTGGAGAAGAACGTGTCTCTCATTTTTTATTCCTTTCCGGGTTTGTGGAGCCCGGCGGACCGGGCTCCGGTTTGGGGTTCAGCTTTTCAGGGTCAGGCTCTCGCCTCGCGAGCGAATCGCCGCGATGCACCGGTCGCAGAGGTGGCCGAGGTCGACCTCCTCCCGCAGTTCGCTTTCGGGGTAGAGCTCTTCGCACCATGTGCAGAGGTGGCAGGTTTCGGTGTATCCGGAGTGTTCGAGTTCAATCTCGATTTCCCGGTTTTCCTTCTTGGCTTTGACCGCCATTTCCGTGGCGCAGTCCCAGCAGATGTTTTCGTGTCCATCCACCGTGAGGAGGTCGCCCTCGCTCGGCTGGTGGCAGATGTCGCAGATTTTTTCGTCCATCTTCGTTCTCCGTTTTCGGTGTTGCTTTTTTCGTTCCGGGCGGCTCCGCACCGCCCCCGATTACAGCGCTTAATATGCCGCTTTTATGCTGTTAATCCAGTAATTTCAGCAAGATATTTCGATAATAAACCCGTTTATTTTCAATAATTTATGACTTTTCGACTTGCTTTCTGAAAATGATGCGATATGGCCGAAGTCAAGTCCGGAATCAAAGATTTTTCGATAATTCTTCAACAGCGGCGATTGCACGTTATGCAAGTCGATATTCAGGAAAAAAAGATATTTTCCCGCAGCATGGATGCCTGGGCTATGCAAGTGGAAAATCGAAGAATTTCCGAACTTTTTTTCGCAGCATGGAATAAACCTTATGCAAGCCGGAAACGAATAAAAAATCGAAAAATCTGCAAAATAAATAATGGGGGGCGGCTCTCGGCATCCCGATACGAAATATGCCCACAGTCGGCCGGAAACGGCCCACGGCCCGATTATGCTATGCGGCCAGCATCGGCCTGATGGCGGTCTCCTGCCGTTCGCAGCGAAACCGGCGAGTGTGTGCGAACAAAGCCCGCGTGTGCGGCGGGCCGATTATGCTGAAATCCGGGTTTAAGGATGGGATGGTTCGTTCATGCCGAACCACCCCCCGTTTTTATTCCTCCGGCTTGCAGATGACGACTTCGAGGTCGACCCAGTCGGGTTCGTGGTAAAGTCCGTAAACCCGCCACTTGCCGTCTTCGAGGAGGTATAGGTAGTCGGCGGCGAGTTTGCTTTCGCCGGTGTACCGATACTCATCGACCGTTTCGAACCGGATTGGACTGCGATAAACTTCGTGCATGTCCCGGTGGTAGGCGATGCAGGTTTCCGGCGTTTCGTTGATTACGCTCAGTTCGCCGAGGGCGAGGAGCGCCTCGACCTGCTCGGCGGTTTTGTACCATCCGCCGAGGATCGCCCCGGCATGCCCCACGTAACCATCCCAATGCAGCCGCACTGCCTTGACGCTGCCGTCCGCCATTTTCATCCCGATTGCCGCGCTTGTGCTCATCGTGTTGCTCCTTTCCTTCAGTTGAACTGCCTGGCGATTTCCTTGAGGAGGGCCTTGCCCTCGGCTGTGGTCGGGCGGTGACTCCAGCCCCGGTCGTAGGCGATGGTTTCCGCACCGTTTTCTTCTCTGGCCCAGAGCTTGCTGATGCGGCCGTTGCGGATTCCGAACCGGCTCGGCTCATCGAACCGCACCATCTGGATTTTGAATCTCTTGCCGTTGACCGTTGCCGTTGCCATCGTCCAGACGTTGAGCGCCTTCTCCGTTCCGATGATCGTGATTTTCACATCCATTTTTCGTTCCCTTTCGGTGATTCCGTTTTTCGTTCCTGGCGGCTCCATACCGCCCCGTTGACAGTGCTCAATATGCCGCTTGTTTCCGGTTAATCCAATGGTTTATGAAAGAAATCGCGTTATTAAACCAGTTTATTTTCAATAATTTATGACTTTTCGACTTGCTTTTTGAAAATAGGGCGGAATGCCGGAAGTCAAGTCCGGATTCAAAGATTTTTTGATTTTTCCTCCGCGGCCGGGGATATCCCTTTTGCAAATTGAAATTCAGAGAAAAATTGATCTTTTTCCGCAGCATGGATGCTTGGCTATGCAAGCGGGAAATCAAAGATTTTTCCAACTTTTTTCCGGAGCATGGAATAAACCTTATGCAAGTCGAAAACGAATAAAAAATCGAAAAATCTGCAAAATAAATTATGGGGGTCAGCTCTCTGCATCCCGATACGAAATATGCCCACAGTCGGCCGGAAACGGCCCGCCGCCCGATTATGCTATGCGGCCAGCATCGGCCTGATGGCGGTCGCGCCAGGGTTGCCGCGACACCGGCGAGTGTGCGCGAATAAAGCCCGCCTGTGCGGCGGGCCGATCTTCGGGTCTGTTAATAGTCTTCATCCTCATCGCGCAGGATATCGAACTCGTAGGCACCTTCGAACTTCTTGTCGAGGAAGTCATCCTCGTTGGGGGTGTCCGGCTGCTTGACCGCCCACTCGATGATGGCATCGGCTGCCTGTTCCAAGGCTTCCTCGTAGTCCGCCTCGGTGTCGGCTCCGACGATGGCTTCCATCAGGGGCTTCGTGCTGAACCGGGTAACCGGATCACGGAACTGGTAGAGGTAGTTGAATGCCTGTACCGCGCTCGTTGACATCGCCCATTCGTCCATGCTCGGCTGGATGCGGTCGCCATCGTTGAACCACCGGTAGTAGAGCCGGGAGACCGCCCGGAGCAGTTCTCCGGCCACGGTGGCCGCCGGGCCTTCGCCGGGGACCAGCCGTTCCCACATGGTTTCATACTCTTTTTGGTGTTTGCCGTTGTTGTTCCAGTAGGTGTTGTCCATATTGACCTCCGTTGTTGGTGTCGCTTTTTTTCGGGGCGGCTCCATACCGCCCCCGTTGACAGTGCTCAATATGCCGCTTGTTTCCGGTTAATCCAATGGTTTATGAAAGAAATCGCGTTAATAAACCCATTTATTTTCAATAATTTATGACTTTTCGACTTGCTTTTTGAAAATGAGCAGATATGGCGGAAATCAAGTCCAGGATCGGAATTTTCTCCGATATTCCTGCTGAGCATGGGAAAGGAGAAAAGCAAATCTAAATTCGTAAAAAAAAGAAGATTTATTCGGTTTTCTTTCGGCCTCCGCGTGGGAGGCCGTGTTCCATGTTTCGTTTTACGGCATCGGGATTTCGCGCGCCACACCGAATTTTTTGAGCTCGCTTTCAAGAGTGATTCCGAAATCTCTGTCGCCATCGTCTTTGGGATAGTTGATTTCCGGCAGATCGCATTTGACCAGCACGTTGCCAGCGTAGGTATAATCGCCGTAGAGGTGTGAAACCGGCGCGTTGTAGTTCATGCGGAATTCCTTGCATCCGGCCCGCGCCGTCAGCCAGGCAATAAAGGTTTTGACCTCATCGTCGGTGAACGACAATTTGACCCAGCCGAAAATCACAAGGGTATCGCGGTCGCGGAAAATCTCCGCACCGAACAGGTATCGCCTCGGGCAGCCGATGAACATCCCCGAATCTTTTGCTTTCGCCGCAGCTTTTTCCGCCTTCAAACAGTCATAAAGGTGCTCGCCATCCGCGGCATTGGAGGTGACGATTTGGATTCCCACAAAGCAGTTGTTCTCCATTTCAATACTCCGTTTCTGAAATTTTGTTGTTCTGCCGGCGTGCGCTGGAGGTGAAGAAGAATACACGTTTCAGTTTGCATTTCTTTTCTTTCAGCGCCGATTTGTAGCAGTAGGAGTTTTTCAGTTTTCTGATTTTTTTCCGTGATGCCATTTTTGTTCTCCGGTTAATTGTTATTTCGTGCTTCCGGGGCGGCTCCGCACCGCCCCCCGATCATGCTGCACAATATGCCGCTTATATTCTGTTAATCCAGTAAATTCAGCGAGATATTCCGATAATAAATCCATTTATTTTCAATAATTTATGACTTTTCGACTTGCTTTCTGAAAATGATGCGATATGGCCGAAGTCAAGTCCGAAATCAAAGTTTTTTCGATTAATTTTCCGGCAGCATGGCTTTGGGGAATAGCAAGTCCGAGATCCATCAAAATTCGGGAAATATGCATAAATCTTTTCCGGGCTCGGCAACCGGACGCGGAATAAAATTACGCCCACAGTCGGCCGGAAACGTCCCACGGTCCGATTATGCTATGCGGCCAGCATCGGCCTGATGGCAGTCTCCTGCCGTTCGCCGCGACACCGGCGAGTGTGCGCGAATAAAGCCCGCTTGTGCAGTGGGCCGATTATGCTTACTTTTCCTTATCCGACTCTGAAGACGGGGGCGGTCCCCCCCCGCCCCGTTGTTTGTGGTTTACAGTGGCGATTCCTCGCCGAACCGGTCGAAGTCCTCGCGGACCGCGTAGAGGGCATCCTTCGTTTCCAGCAGTGTCCAGTTGAATCCGTCTTTATCAACCGCGTAGGCGACATCCTTCAGCGTTTCCCAGCTTTCATAGTAAAACTCTTCGCCGGGTCCGTTTTTCGCGGTGATGATGTCGTTCTCCAGGAATGCGATGTGCCATTCGCCGAGGTTTTGGGTTTTTACGAACCAGCTGCCCACCGGGCCGCGGCCGGGTTTGTTGTAGAGCATTTTGATGGTCTTTCCCATTTTGCTTCTCCGTTTTTTGGTTTGGCTCTTTCTTCCGGGCGGCTCCGCACCGCCCCCGATTACAGCGCTTAATATGCCGCTTTTATGCTGTTAATCCAGTAATTTCAGCAAGATTTTTCGATAATAAACCCTTTTATTTTCAATAATTTATGACTTTTTGACTTGCTTTCTGAAAATGATGCGATATGGCCGAAGTCAAGTCCGGAATCAAAGAATTTTCGATAATTCTTCAGCAGCATCAGTTGCGCTTTATGCAAGTCAAAAAAGTATTAATTTTCGGGATTTTTGCATAAATTATTTAGGGCATCGGCTACCGGACGCGGAATAAAATTATGCCAACGGTCGGCCGGAAACGGCTCACCGTCCGCTTATGCGGGGTCGGGTCGCACCGGCCTGATCGCGCATAAATAATTAAGCCCGACAGCAGGCGTTTGTGCGCGACTGTCGGGCTGGAAATTTACTTGGTTACGGTGACTTCGACATCCGCCACGGAAAGTTCCTTGAGTTTTTTCTGCAGATCCTCGTAGGATTTCTGCGCGGCCGCTTTAAGCAGAACGGCCTGCTCGGGAGTGATCTTTTCATCGGCGACCATCTGGTCGATTTTCTGTTCGACCATGCTGGCTCCTCCGGAGATATAGGCGATCTCCAGAACGGTGCTGGCAGTCCCCGCAATCCGCTCCTGCGTGAAATAGGCGCATCCGGATACGGTTGCCATGCCGAGAACAAACGCCGCGAGCATGGAGAGGGAGAAGACGAGTTTCTGTTTTGGGGTGTGCATGAGATGTACCTTTCGTTGTATTTTGTTTGGTTATTCGGTCAGAATGCCGACAACTTTGTCAGCATCGGCTCCGGCTTTTACGATGTCCACTGCTGCGCCGTTGATCTGACGGCCGATCCGGATTTTCAGATTCCCGTCGGTTCCGACCTTGGTCGCGGCGGCCTTTTCGATGCCCGTGGTGCTGTCCGCACTGGCATTGCCGGTGAGTTCAATTTCCACATTGTCGCGGGTCACCGCCGTGAGAATTTTTCCATACCGGAGATTCAGCGATGCGGTCCAGTTTTCCGGATTGACCCCGAAATCGAATCCCACGCCGTCCCCGTAAGTGAAACTGTTATGCCCGCAGCCGGTGAGTCCGAAAAGACACACTGCGGCGAGAACAAGCAGAATGTTATGCATTTTCTTTTGCCTCCTTCACTTCCTGTTCCCGGCGTTTCCGGCAGACGGAGCAGACGCAGTCGGTGAGCCATGCATTCCAGCCGAAGATCTGGCAGATGTTCCCGAAACGCCGAGCCTGATTCATCACGACATATCGGCGAGGATTATACCAGCCGAATTCAGCCTTGGCGACTTTGTATCCGTTCTGCTTGAACCGGGCGTTGGAATCGGCAAACTTCTCCTTGCTCTTGTCCGATTCGTGCCACTCGACATCGTGAATCAGCGCGACCACGGCGAGGCTGGGGTGCAGCGCAGAGATGCAGTTCCGAAGCCACTGAGGAAAGGAGTCCGGGCCGATCCCGTTGTAGATGGCGGACAGTTCAGTCAGCGTGTATTTGCGGAGAATTTCGCGGTTTTCCAGCTGAAGTTTCTCCGCTTTCTCCTTCAGCAGTTTGAGTTCCTTGAGTCTGTTCATAACCCTCCTTATGCCGCACCGGAGAATGGTGCGGCAGGTTAATCAATGGGTGTCAGTAGGTTTCAAGCGCGGTCCGGATCATGGCGACCGCAGGCTCCCATTTGGCTTTGTCTTCCAAGAGTCGCGGCGACAGCAGCCGGTTGAGCTTGTTCAGCGCAGTCTTGACCTTGGCAGGATCGCAGTTCGGCGCAATTACCAGCATCCGGGCGACGATCTGCTTGACAGCGCCTGGCTGAGCAACCCGATGTTCGAGAATATCATTGGCGAGAATGTCAAATGCCGTCTGATCGGAGAATCCCAGTTGAGATTGGAATCTCACGACCAGTTTCCATGCGACATGATGCAGTTTATCCGAGACGGCGAGTTTATAAGCGTCCGGAGCGAATTTCGCATACGGCCAGATGGCAAAACCGCAGACCCTGACGTGCCCCTCCCGTTTGGGCCGGTTATACTTGGCGTAGATGGTTTCGGTCGTTTTGAGAACTGTCTCAAAAGTCGGATTATCCATGCTGAGAACCGCAATCCGTGCCTCAAGATTGGCTTTTCTGGAAGGTTCTTTTACGGCAGAGAGTTTCTCCTGCAGAGATTTGATTTGTGCCTCGTTGAAATACGCGGCGGCAAAAGACGGAGCCGCGACTACGGCGGCGAGAAGAACTGCAATCAGTTTTTTCATTTTTCACCTCAGTAAGTTTCGATGGTGGTGCGGATTTTGGCGATGATCGGTTCCCATTTTGCCTTGTTGGTCAGCAGATTTTTGCTGAACTTGCGGTTCAGTTTCTGCAGGTCGGCCTTGACGTCAACGCCGGTCAGGTTCGGCGCGATATCGATAATCGCATCGACAAGGGCGGAAATGATCTGCGGACCATTGTTGTGCCGCAGAGCATGATCGACCATATAGGTGTAAGCCTGAGCATCGGACAGTCCGATCTGCTTTTTCTTGTAAATCACAAAGTAGATATCATAAAAAGAAGGCTTGCTCTGGCAGAAATTCCAGGCTTCCTTGACCCAGATCCCTTTGCAGAAGGGAATTTGCTTTTTATACTGATTTTTACAACTCTCCACGTAATCTGCGGTCTGGCTGCCTTTGTTTGCTTCGACAACGGAATCGACCAGCGAGCAGAACTCCGCGTAGTTCTGAACCTTCTGTTTGGCCATGGCCAGCAGGATTGAGTCGCGGCATTTGAGCCAGGGATTCGGAGCGGCCGCCACAGCGGCGGCAAGTTTGTCAGCATCGGTGCATCTCCATCCGGGGAACTTGTAAGCGTCAGCGGCGAATGAGCTCACGGCGAGCACGGCGAACATAAAAAAAGCGATGATTTTCTTCATGATGAAAAATTCCTTTCAGTGTGATTGTTTGATGGTTTGCGGGAGACACAAAATTGCTTTACGTCATTGGAATACCTCCTTTCCGTATGGCAGGGAAAGATTTTCGGTGATGGATTTATCGTAAATGCCATCGGACCCGTCGCCCCGGATGGTCATGGTCCCGACACAGCCGCCAGCACGGAATCTCCGTTCGATCCTTTGTTTGATTGCCAGATTTTGAGCGTATGACTTGCCGGTATCGTTCGAACTGTCGAAATACGGTTTCTCTCCAATTGCCAGCCCGATACGCGGCAGTTTTTTGACTTGCGGGAACATACCGTCCATCGCCAGTTCAATGGCGACGCCCTTGTAGCCGATCCCGAAAAGCAGGACCGCCGAAGCGTTCGCCGGCACGTTGTAGGTCACATAATCCGTGCGGTGATCGCTGTGTGCGGTCTGCCCGTAATACGCCTCGCCGATGACCGCCACGTTCGGGTTCAGTTTCCGCGCGGATCGGAGCAGATGATTCCGGAAGGCATCGTCCTGGATCAGCAGATGACAGCTGGTCCGCCGCCAGCCGATCAGGAACGCGTCCGAGACGGCGCAGATCCGGCTGATGAATTCGGCAATCAAGTCGGGATCGCGGAACACACTCCAATTCAGCTTTTCCGGACCGGCGTAAGCACAGACGATTTTCAGACCGTGCGCCCGGATAAGTTCAGCCGTATCAATCAGACGCGGCAGATCTTCCGTGGTGTCAAAGGTCAGCAAAACCGCATTGTAACCCCGTTTTGCATAAAATTCGAGGTTTTTGTCGAGCGTAGCGACCTGATCGGCATCGACCGGACATTTCACTTCGGCGATGATCCGCAGATCGGCGGACAGCGGCTTGTATTCGAGCGTGTAAGGCTCGTTCCTGCGATAAATTTCCAGCCACTTCTGCCATGCTTTGGAATCCAGTCCGAAATCCGGATCATAGCGTAAATTTCTCTGATCGGCGAGCAGACTTTTCGCATCGCGCAGCATCGACTGAATCTGCGGGATTCTTGCAGCTCCGGACGCGATCAGCGGAATTTGGACCGTGGCATTCTGTGCTGTTGCAGTCTGCGCCGTCCCGGTCGAGGCTGTCGCGGTCTGCGCGGTGGCGATCAATTCCTGCTGACTGGATTCGGCCAGTTCAGCTCCGGGAATATGATACACAGCAGCCGTTGTCGGCAGAATTGTCACTCCGGAAATTTCCGGGGTACGGATTTCCACACGAACGACGGTTTCCGCATCCACTCTGGGCAGCTCGACTTTGGGCAGTTCAATTTTCGGAACCGTCACGGTTGCCGCCGTCACATCGTCAACGACTTCTTCCGGAGTATCGGCCAGCTCGGTCGCGACCCAGGTCCCGCCGCCAATGGCAGCGGCGGTGACGGAACTCAAAATCACTTTCTTAATGGCGTTCATTGCCGGGTCTCCTCTTGTTGGCGATTCGAACGGCCATGACGAATTGCGGTGTCCAGTAATCCAGATATTGCGGGATCAGGTCAATTTCGGGATATCGTGATCCACACATATGCAAATCGGATGAAAGCAAATTATCCGTGACCTCATATGACTGGCCGTTGGTAGTGGCCGTGCCTCGCATCGTGACATAACTTTCGTGCGTCTCGGTCGCATTGACGCTGGAAATATTCTCAACTGTCAGGGAATCCAGATCGGCATTTTCCACATAAGTCGAGTAAGGCCTTTCGTTCGTCTGCGTGTATCCATAATTATTATAATTGGAATAGACATTCAAGTCATAATGCGTCAGCTGGTTCACCGCCACATACAGCCTTATCAGGACGGTGGAACCGGGAGCGATATCGGCGTTGATCTGCATCGTTCCGAACAGTTTCAGCTTCGAGAGCAGCGCGATGTCGCCGGAGCTGAATTTCTTGGTCGCCACTGTATGCCAGGTGGTGTCCGGAATCACCCGGTATTGAGCGATCAAGGTGATTTGGCTCATTTCGCTCCCGGCCCGCATCGTCTGGCTGAGATTTTGCTGGTTGTATGCGGCATATCCCCCGTAAACATCCGCCACGCCGATATACAAAGTCAGGGGCATGGACACCTCGACAAAGTTGGTGGCAGTCCAGCACAATTTTACACTGCCTCCGGAATTGTTGTATGATACCCCGGAAATGTGATTTCCCGGAGTGTTTATTCCGGAGAGATAAATATAACGGCGGCATTCCAGCTTCGGAATTTCCCTCGTGTTCCATTCATAGGTGGGCGGGATGTTGCCGATGTATCCGATGGTATACTGGCAGGCAAAAGTCGCCAGGGAAACAGAACACAGGATAAGAGCGGCCAAAGTTTTCAGCATGTTCATTTTCGATTCCTTTCGTCAGGTTAAATACCAGAAATTGTCACCATCCGCGCCCTCGTTCGACCAGCAGGCGATGGCGTCGAGCGCGGTTGTGGTTTTGGTTCTTACCGGGCATCCGGCATAAAGTGAGGACAGAGTTCCATTCGGGAAGTCGATCCATCTGCTGCCGTAGTAAACTTCCGCTTCCGCAGCCGATCCGTTGATTTTGAGGCTGTAATTGCCATTTCCAGACGGTCGCGTGAAGTATTGCGGAGTATGTTTCCAGTCAAAATTCCGAGTTTCTGTCTTTACAACATCATCACCTCGCAGCCATTGAATTGTCAATTCCGCAGAATCTATGCCGGACGGCTTGCTGCCCACATTGCAGAGAACCCGGTATCCGGCGCACAGGTGGGACAGCGCGTTATATTCATAAACCATCCCATTGTATCCCGTGCAGCTCGTCGACAATACCGTTTGACCCCGCAG
>JAEEGL010459538.1_pt1 | contig 11598 bp, 4 predicted proteins | sample 9134231 | NCBI WGS metagenome assembly JAEEGL01 (sample SAMN16246548, study PRJNA631951) | gut metagenome | biome: gut microbiome; feature: rumen; material: fiber-attached | host: Bos | place: Iran: Karaj | collected 2018-10 | reverse complement strand
GTCTTGATGTTGGTGAAGCGCTCGTAGTGGCCCAAGTCCAGGTCGGCCTCGTGGCCATCGATGGTGACATAGCATTCGCCGTGCTCATAGGGGTTCAACGTCCCAGGGTCAATGTTGATGTAGGGGTCAAACTTCTGGCAGGTCACGCTATAGCCGCGGGAGAGCAGCAGGCGGGCAATGCTCGAGGCGATAATGCCCTTACCCAGCGACGACACCACGCCGCCGGTGACAAAGATGTATCTTGTTTCCACGTCTTTTCTCATAATAACCTGCAAAGATACAAAGAAGTTTTCAGTTTTCAAAAACTACCAGCGCATTTAGGGCTTCCGCACCCCTTAGACCTCACGCAAAGACGCTAAGCCGCTAAGATTTAATGCTCGCTGTGCTCGCAGTTTAAAGTTTAGAGTTTAAAGTTTAAAGGGCGTGCCGCATACCCTAAAGCCCATAGCCTAATGCCTAAAACCTAAAACCTAAAGCCTAAAATGATTGCTCGCAAGGGCTCGCAAGAAATCAAAAAAAAAATTTTTATTTAAATTTCTCGGCCGTAAGGCCGATTAAAAATCTTTGCGACTTAGCGGCTTTGCGTGAGACGCAAGGAATGCGGATGCCCCCCCAAAAAAGTTGTTTGTGTTGTAAGAATGTTGTTTCGGTTGTTTGATAAAAAGGACTTTGCGTGAGACGCAAGGATGCGGATGCCCCCCAAAAAAAGTTGTTTGTGTTGTAAGAATGTTGTTTCGGTTGTTTGATAAAAAGGATGCGGATGCCCCAAAAGAGTAGTTAGTGTTGTTTGAAAAAGTGCGCAAAAAAAGAGCGGCCCGTGAGGGGCCGCTCCTTGTTTAGTTGGAATTAATCCAGAGAAGATGGATTACTTCATAACCTTAACGGTGCTGGTGGTACCGTCGGTGTAGGTGGTAACGACGATGGTCATGCCGTTAGCCTCCTGCATCTCCTGACCAGCTACGTTGAAGTAGCGTACGTTAGCAACGGTCTTGCCGTTAACGAGCTCGTTAACATTGGTCATGTCATCGATCTCGAAGTCGCGGGTGTTCCTGCGTGACTCGTCGTTGGGAAGAACAACCCAAGCAACAGCGGTGTAGTTACCGTTCTCATAGATAGGCTGAGAAGAAGCGGTCTGATCCTCGGTGTTACCACTTTGGATGATTTCGCCGTCCTCATTCAGAATCTGCCAGTACAGAATAGCATCCTCATAGGTAGTCGAGAAGTTAACAACCATGTTGTGGCCGGTCTCGTCATACTCCATGTGGCCCCAAACGGGGTTGCCCTGATCATCAACATAGCTGTCTACCCAGTGACCATTTGAGTTACCCTCAACGAGTTCGATAGCGGGAACGGTTACCCAAGCGGGAACGGTGATGTTGTCGATGGTAGCGGTAGCATCGGTGTAAGGAATGTTATCGTGGGCATCGTTGGTAACGATCACGATCTCGGGAGTGTAAGCCTGCTCAGCGCGCGGCAGCACGAGGTTGCCATTAGCGTCGAGAACTGCGGGCTGACCGTCAACGGTGATGCTGGTTACGTTACCAGTGATGGGAACGTAGATGTTGTTAGCATCCATGGTGGGTTCACCAGCGGTAGCGGGAGTTGAAGCCTCGGGAGCCTTAGCCGTCAGAAGGAGTTCCTTGCTGTCGGTAACAGCGCTGTACAGAGCGGGGTTAGGATCGTTCTTTGCAGTAACCTTGATTGCCTGATCCTGATAGGTGCGATAAACCTTATAGGGCAGTGCACGGGTCGGGAACTGGTCAACGATCTCGTTGTTAACGGTGATCATGTACTCGGTGTAGTTCTCGATAGTAATCTCGGCATACTCCTCAGTCTCAGTGATCTGGATGTTGCAAGCGGGAGCAGGAGTAATTTCGGGATTTACAGTGTAGTTGTAAGCATCAGCGGCGGTAACAGGAGCACCATCATAAGCATCACTGGGAGTAACAGTCATGTTAACGTTAATGGTGTGCTCACCAACCTCGGTGCTCATGGGAGCCTCGTAAGTAGCAGTGTAAACGCCATCAACCAGGGTCCAGTTCAGAGGATCAACGTTGGTTACAACAGTAGCGTTAGGATCGTTGCTGGTGTAGGTGAAGGTGAATACATTAGCATTGTGGCTAATTGCAGCAGTACCATTGAAGACGGGCTTAGCAACGGTGTACTCGTAGTTCTCAGATACGGGAACAGCATCACCAACGTGTGAACCATCAGGACCCGGAGCGATAGTCATAACAACGGGAACGCTGTAGGTACCGGGAACGTCGGTCACAGGAATTTCAACCTCAGCCTGGCCATTCACGAAGGTAACGTTTACAGCAGTACCGTCAACGGTAACGGTAACAGCAGCGTCAGCATCGTTGCTGGTGTACTGCAGAGTAGCTACGTTGCCAGCGAAGGTGATAGTACCACTAGCGGTGAATGCCTCGGGCTGGGGAGTGTCCTGGGGATTGACGGTTACCTCATAGGTAGCAGTCTCACCAGTTGAGTGGTTGGGACGAACATCCTCACCGCAAGCGGGAATAGAAATGATGTTGAAGTGAATGGGCTTGGTGATATCGAAATCCTCAGCGATTTCAAGAGTCAGAATAGCAACCTCACCATATTCACCCGGTTCCCACTTGGGAGCACCTGAGTAAACCCACTCGCCATCAACATTCTGGTAAGACTTGATGGTAGCACCAGTGATAGCAACACCATGGGTGAAACCTTCGTCCTCATTCCATGCCCAAGTACCGGCACCGGTCTTCTCTTGACCTCTAGCATTGAAGTAGGTGAAAGCCATGTCTTCACCATCCTCTGCCCAAACGCCAGTAATACCAGCGGGATACTCGATGGTAACATCCCATGCATTCAGAATGCCTTCGATGTGAGCCTTCAAGGGCACATCAATCTCTGTACCGAGCTGGTCGGCGGTTACATAGAAGTCCTCAATGTAGCAATAGTCATTCGTTGCGAATGCGCTACCAGCCATCATGAGAGCTGCAAGAGTAAATAAAAATTTCTTCATAATTTGAATAAAATTTTAAAATGTTAATAAAAGTTATTAGTGAATAAAACAGTTCTTTTAAGCAAGCATAAGTGAAATGTAAAATTAAGATTTCAAAGAGTTCCGGAATAACTAAACTTGAGTCAGGTAATAATAAATCATATAAATAAGGTAATGTTATATAAGGTTCGAATAATACGGTCTATTGTTGTCGCGATTGCATCGCCAGCGATCTCACATGCAGGGATAAAACAAGCGTTACTGGCCCTGTGGGTCAGCCTCGTACACTCAAGTTCACGGTTGCATTTCATATTATCCGGACTACAATAGATTCTTTAGGACGATGCTTACTGGTTCATCTTGTGTTGCAAAGATAAGCCTATTTTTAGTTCTGACAAAGAAAAATCGATTTTTTTTCAAAAAAAAATACAGAACGCCCACACCAACCTACCAAAAACCACCACACTATCTCATGCTCGCTGCACTCGCAGTTTAAAGTTTAATGTTTAATGTTTAAAGAAGCTGCCGCATTCCTTGGAACTCACCGCCAAGCCGCAAAGTTTTATTGCTCGCAAGGGCTCGCAAGAAATTAAAAAAAAATTTTATTTAAATTTCTCGGCCGTCAGGCCGATTAAAAAACTTGGCGACTTAGCGTGAGACCACAATGTGCGTAAAAAAGAGCGGCCCACGAGGGGTCGCTCCTTTTTTTAAAGCTTAAGATCTGTGACGGATTACTTCATCACCTTAACAGCGCTGGTAGTGCCGTCGGTGTAGGTGGTAACGACGATAGTCATGCCGTTAGCCTCGGTCATCTCCTGACCAGCCATGTTGAAGTAGCGAGTGTTAGCAACGGTCTTGCCGTTCATCAGCTCGTCAACGCCGGTGAAGCCAGCCTGAGCAGCATAAACGAACATGCCATCACCCTCGGTCTCGAAGGCAATACCCAGAGTGTAGTTGTAACCTACGGGCACGGTGTAGTAACCCTCAGCAGCAGCCAGAGGATTCAACAGAGCCTGACCAAGGTTGGTAACTACCTCTTCCTCCTCAGCACCATAGCGAACGCCATCCACCATGAAGTAGAAGGGAACATCGCCACGATAGCCGGTGTCGTGGTTGTAGCGGCCGAAGATGTCATAGGTCAAAGCAACGGTGGTGGTGTAGTCACCATTGTCACCCTCAACGAGCTTGTACCACCTGGGGTTCATGTCCTTGTCAAGCATTACCAACCAGTAACCTACATTGTGATCCTCGGGATCAACGGGGGTAACCTCCTTAGCGGGAACGGTTACAGTCATGGTAGCGATCTCACTGATCTCCTTACCAGGCTCCTGAGCGGTAGCGGTAACGGTGTAAGTCATCTCAACGTCGGTCTGCTCGAAGGTGTAGGGATTAGCAACGGGCTCGCCATCAACATACATCAGAACCTCGCCAGCGCCGATAGCGGTGATGGTGAAGGTCTCAGAGTTCCAGTCGAAGGTCGGAGTAGCAGTTACCTCGGGCGTGGGAGGAACGGGAGTCCAGATGATGGTGTAATTACCGGTCAGGTCATTGTAACCCTCAGCGCTAACAACAACTGTGAGTTCGTTGGTACCCTCAGCGAGCTGGATGGGCTCGGTGTACTCAACACCGTTAACGGTGATGGTAACATCCTCAGTACCAGTGTAGCTGATTGCTACGTGACCATCCTCGGTAACCTCGCTAAGCTCGATGATACCAGTCAGATCCTGCAGGGGCTGAACGCCACCCTCAACGGTAACGATGCAGTTGTGGAAGTTCTCCTGACCCTTAGGAGCGGTGTTCTCGTGAACGTCCTCACCACAAGCGGGGCGAGTAACAACAACGATTTCGCCACCCTGGAAATCCTCAGCGATTGCGATGGTGAGAACCAGCATCTCCTCATAGTCACCGGGAGCCCACTTGGGAGCACCAGAGTAAACCCACTCGCCATCAACTTCTACATATGACTTAACAGTAGCACCAGTGATTGCGATGAAGTTGGTGAATTCATCATTTGCGGCCCAGGTTGCATAAGCGGTTTTGGGCTTACCCTGTGCATTGAAATAATCAACTGCGCAGTCAGCACCATCCTCAGCCCATACGCAAGTCATGCCTGCGGGAAGGATAACATCAACATCCAGAGCGTTCAGGTAGCAGTCAAAGTGAGCCATTACAGGCACATCAATTTCAGTACCAAGCTGATCCTGTGCTACCTCAAAGTTCTCGATGTAGCAGTACTCCTCAGCGCTGAGGCTACCTGCCATCAGCAGAGCAGCAAGAGTAAATAAAAATTTCTTCATAATAGAATAAATTTAAGTTGTTAATAAATAAAGTAATAAAAGTTATTTCAAATTTCTCTCGTTTTTTACATTCAGTCGGAAATCATCAATTAAGGTATATCAAAGCGTTTCGGATAACTATTATTTGTCTCTAATTCAATTCTTTCCACATTAATCAGTTGCTTAGTAAATCACATTTGGTCCTGAAGTTTCACGCCTGGAATCGAAAACACTGGGTTAAGGGTACTGGACAACGCATACTTCTTGACAACGATTGCCAAAAATTCAAGGTACGCTTTCCTAATAATCTCATTCCAAATACTTTACGTTTCTACAGGTTGTGAAATCACTATATAGTTCAACGCAAAATTAACTCTTTTCGTCGAAACTACAACATTCCCCCACGAAAAAAACTATTAAAAAATGTTAAATCAAAGACACCACTCTCTATTCTCCAAACAACGGCCTCATCCGCCGCTTCACGCCCAATAACCTCACGCAATGCCGCAAAGCCGCTAAGTCTTAATGCTCGCTTCGCTCGCAGTTTAAAGTTTAGAGTTTAGAGTTTAAAGGGGGTGCCGCATACCCTAAAGCCTAAAACCTAAAGCCTCTTCACGATGGCTCGCAAGAAATCAAAAAAAGTTTTTTATATTTTCTTGGATTTCTCGCGAGTGTAGCGAGCGATCCTTGTTCCAGACAGTCAGAGCGGATGCCTAAAAACAAGTTGTTCTTGTTGTAATCATGTTGTCTTAGTTGTCTGAAAAAGTGTTGTCTTTGTTGTCTGATAAGGGGTTACAAGAGGCAGATGGCGTAGTAGAGCCAGTGGGCGACGATGGCCGCAAAGAGGCCACCGATGGTGTGAGACAGAATGGCTCGCGAAGTGAGCTCGCGGTAGTGCATCGAGTCGAGCATGGCTGTGTGAGTGCTCAGGAAGCCGCTCCAGCACATGCCGATGGCGGTGAACACGGCGATAGCATTGCCATCGACCCAACCCTCCTGGATGAATTTGGGCACCAGACCGAGGGCGGCACCGACAGCACCCAGAGCGGTGATGGGGAAGCCAATGAGGTGGGGATCGTTGAAGCCAAAGAGCACCTGGAAGACGATGCTGATCTTGTCACCCAACCAGGGGAGGACGCCAACGCCCTCATAGGCAGCGCCGGTATATACCCCGCCTTCACCGGGAGAGAAGGTGAGAATCATCACTAGCGACGAGATGATGATAACGCCCGGGATGATGGCTAGACCCACGTCCACGCCAGTGCGCCCGCCGTCAAGCAGCGAGTTGAGGATGCGCAGGAAAAGTGACTTATACTCCTCGTGCTCGACCTGGAGGTCCGCCTCGGTGAGTTCGCAGGCGGGTTCGTCGGCATACTCGGGATGCGTCTTGCGGACGAAATACTGCATCAGACGCGTTGAGACCACACAGCCGAAGACAGCACCAACGAGGCCCACAAGAGGCTCCTTGAAATAGCCATAACCCATCATGAAGACAATGACAATGAGGCCCATGCCGAAGGCGGTACCGAAGTTGGTGAGGGAGATGTACTGGTATTTCTTGAAATGAGAAGCGAAGCGCTTGTCCTGAGAGAGGGTGATAATGGCGGGATTGTCGCTGAGGAAGGTCAAGACGGCACCCAACGAAGCCATGCCGGGAAGGTTGAACAGCGGCTTCATCAAGGGACGCAGTGCCTTCTCGAGCAAATCGACAACGCCGAACTCAACAAACAGGCGTCCGATAGCGCCCGTGATAACACAGACGGCCATCAAGAAAAAGCAGGTGTTCAACAGCAGGTCGTGGGCGGTGTGCATGACGGTATTCAACATGTTGGCAGCGCCCATCTTGATAGCAAGGCCACCAAAGAGGGCGACAACGATGGACAGGCAGATGACGCCGCTGAAGCGATGCCGGGCGCGCTTGAGGGAACGGATATACCTCTTGGCCAACGGCATGTGCATTCTACGCATTCGCATTTTCATGACTTCAATTCAATCAGTTTATAGTCTTAAATGGTTAGTGGTCGAAAAAATCGCTGCAAAGGTAGGTATTATTTAGAGAATAGGTGACAGTTTTCCGTTTTTTATTAGCACAAACGCACAACAACACAGAGTAAAGTGCTGTGCCACAATTGCCACTTGATTCTTAATCGGCCTGACGGTCGAGAAATTAAGCAAAAATTTAAAATGTCTCTTATCATAACGTGAGTTCGATGAAATTGTTCACTAAGAATCAGCGCGTTAGCATCTCCCCCTCTAAGATTAGAGGGGTGCCCGAAGGGCAGGGGCGTTGATGTTACCGCGTTGGTGTATGACTTAGGTGGCATCGACGCCCCCCGGCTCCCTCTTATCCAAGAGGGGGAGCTGAGTATCAGCAGTTTATTTTCATCGAGTTCACGTTATCATAATAATAATTTTCGCTTAATTTCTCGCGCGAAGCGCGATACTAGTTCAATGAATGAATATAGACCCGCCACAAAGAAAACCCTGCCGAAATTTCCATCGGCAGGGCAGTACATTATAGTAAATATTTTGTGACTATATCATCAGAAGGGAGGACGGCCACCGGGACGTCCGCCAGGACCGCCACCACCCCAGCGGCCAGGGCCACCACCCCAGCGATCAGCGTTGCGGTCCTTGGGCTGCTCACCCTTCTTGAAGGTATTGAAGCGGTAAGTGAAAGTCACCATGCCGTAACGGCCCAGAGAGTTATAGTTGATGTCCTCGATGTAGTCACCCGTCACGTTGCGATAGATGTTCTTGCGCTGGCCCAGGATATCATAGACCGAGATGGTGACGGCAGCCTGCTTGTCGCGCAGGAACTGATAGGCAAGCGAACCGTTCCAGATCCACTGGTCGCTGTTGTAACCGGCGCTGTAACCGCTGGTGGTGCTGTAGCGCAGGTCGGTGCTGACAACCAGGCCGAAGGGCGCCGAATAGGTGGCATCGAACATGCCGCCCCAGGTGTGGATGTTGCGGGCGTTGGACTTGAGCGCCGAGGTCGTGGTGTTCTGGAAGCTGTAACGGGGACGCAACTCAATGTCAAACACACTGTTGCGGAACGCCAAGCCAGGCGAATAGTTGATCATCCAAGTGTTGCTGCGGTTCTCGACACCGTTGGTGACACTCTTGGTCACACCATAACGGGTGAACATGTGGCTGGTGAAGTACCATACCTTGCTGGCCCCGAAGGGGAAACTCAACATGTTCATCGCCATGGCGCTCCACACGCCGCCCACGTTGGTATAACTGGTGATGCGTCCACCAGTCAGCTCATCGGTGGTCACGTCCGAAACGATGCTGTTCTGGGCAAAATCAACGTTCATCATTGCCATGATGCTGCGCTGGGCACCCTGGGCGAAGTCACCAAACCTGAGGTTGATGTTATGGTTGAAGGTGGGCTTCAACTCGGGATTACCGATGATTACGTTGAGCGGGTTGCTCACGTCGGCCACGGGCTGCAACTGGGCGATGCTGGGCTGGTTGGCGCGCATACGATAGAAGAAGTTCAAGTTGCGCGTCTCGGTAAACTTGTAACGGAAACGGGCGTAAGGAGCCACCGACCATGCCCAGCGCTCAGCGATATCGCGGGCGCTGTTGATGAGGTCCTTGCTCTTAGACATGGCGCTGTTGACGCTGATACCCACATTCAGGTTATAAGCTTTGCGCACCTGACGGAAACCTGCACTGAACTCCTGGTTGAAGAACGTGTTGCGGAAACTATTGCTCAACGACTCGTTCCACTCCTGATCGGTGATAGTGCCACCGGGCCAAATGCCCGTGCGATCGTTGTCATAGACCATCTTGTCGCTCGTGGTGTAGCGGTAGTTGCCACGGTAGGAGAACTCCAGGAAGCGGGCGTTCTTGACGTCACCGATGGGCTCGGTCCATGAGATGCGTCCCGTCACGTTATGAGTCTTGCGGCGGTTGTTGGCCGTCTGGTCGATAAGTTCGTCCTCGTCCTCCAGGAGGTAGTAGGTGTTGTTGGTATAAGTGTCGGCATCCTCGCGCACATTGCTATAGCGGTAGTTGAGCATCAACGACTGGCTGCGGCCGGGATGGCTGGCCACCTTGTGGTTATAAATCAGGCGTGCGCCCCACTCATAACTCTTGCCATCGTTCCTGAAGTTGCTCAAACTGCGGTTGACATAGGTCCTGGCCGCATCGCCGGCACGGGTGAGCGACGAGTCGCCGCGCTCGCTCTTGTTGAAGTTGAACGAGAAATTGGGACGGAACTCGAGGGTGTTGTTGCTGTCCACCTCCCACTTGATGCGGAAGTCACCACGCAGGTTGTGGCCCTTGTCACGAGCGGCAGTGTTGGCATCGTAGTAGCTGACCGAGTCGGTCAACAGATTCTGGCGGGCCGTGCTGGTGCGGGTATCGCGGTCACTGTGGCTGTACATGATGTCACCGCCCACACGGAAGTGCTCGTCTTCCTTGCTGCCGACGTTGAAGTTGATACCGGCATACTGGGACTTAGTCACACCGCGGTCTCCACCCCATCGCTGGAAACGCCCCGAAGCCCCGTCGCCGAAGCCCAGGTTGTTCGTATTATTGCCACCACCCAGGATGGTGAACTGGTTACCGTCGCGGAAGTGGTTGATCATCACATTGCCCGCATAGCGCTTATCGGTGCCATATCCGGCGTTGACTGTACCGAACCAGCCGTTGTTCATGCCCTTCTTGACCGTGAGGTTGATGACCGTCTCATCGTCGCCGTCATCCACACCCGTCAAGCGGGCCAGGTCGCTCTTGCGGTCGATAACCTGGAGCTTGTTGATCATTTCGGCGGGAATGTTTTTGCTAGCCACCGTGGGGTCATCGCTGAAGAATTCCTTGCCGTCGATAAGGATTTTTTTCACTTCCTTACCGTTGGCGGTGATCTTGCCGTCACTGCCCACCTCGACGCCCGGCAGGCGCTTCAGCAGGTCCTCGACGACGGCGTTGGCCTGCGTCTTATAGGTATCGGCATTGAATTCGATGGTGTCCTCCTTGACCGTAATGGGGCTCTTGACACCCACGACCACGGCCTCCTTGAGCATGATGGTGTTAGGATCCATCGTTACCGCGCCGATGTTGACGTCACGGCCGTCTTCACCCACGCTGACGTGCTTGATGACGTCGTTATAGCCCAGATAGGAGAACCTCAACAGATAATGGCCGGGCTTAACGCCCTTTATGTTGAAGACACCATTGATATCGGTCGTGGTGCCTTTAACCATTGTGCTGTCCTTGGATGCCTTCAGGAGCTTGACCGTGGCCTCGATGAGGGCGGTGGTGTCCTGTGAATCCAGCAGCACGCCATTGATGACAGTAGCGCCCGAATTCAAGGAAATCAAGCAGCACAAGCTCACTAAAAGCACATTGAATATCTTTTTCATAACTCTTATGTGGTGTTATTGAATTGTCGTGTTATTGACGTGTTAATGTTTGGCGCAAAATTACTTGAAAACAGTGAAATAGAACAAAAATATTCGATAATTCATGCGTTTTTATAGACGAATTGGGGAGTTGTGAGCGTCAAGAACAAGAAACTTTACAATTCTTTTGTCACGATAGGTTTTTTGTCGTATATTTGCGGGAAAGAATGAAAATTAGACACCTGTTATGAGCAAAGTCATTATTATCGGATGCGGTGGCGTCGGCACCGTGTGCGCTCATAAGTGCGCGCAAAACCCTGACGTGTTTAACGAAATCGTGATTGCTTCGCGCAACCGCGCCAAGTGTGACGCCGTGGCCAAGGCTATCGGCAAGGACAATATCACTACCGACCAGGTGGATGCCGACGATGTGGACCAACTCGTCGCACTGCTGGAACGCCACAAGCCCGACATGGTCATCAACTTGGCCTTGCCCTATCAGGACCTGACCATCATGGAGGCCTGCCTGCGCTGCGGTGTACACTATCTTGATACCGCCAACTATGAGCCCCGTGACGAGGCCCACTTTGAGTACAGCTGGCAATGGGCCTATCGTGAACGCTTCGAGAAGGCTGGCTTGACCGCCATCCTGGGCTGCGGCTTTGACCCGGGCGTGAGCGGCGTCTATACAGCCTATGCCGCCAAGCACCACTTCGGCGAGATGCACACCCTCGACATCGTGGACTGCAATGCCGGTAACCACGGCAAGGCTTTCGCCACCAACTTCAATCCCGAAATCAACATCCGCGAGATCACCCAGAAGGGACGCTATTGGGAGAACGGCAAGTGGATTGAGACTGGCCCGCTCGAAATCCACAAGCCCCTCCCCTACCCCATGATCGGCCCACGCGAGAGTTACCTCATGTACCACGAGGAGCTGGAATCGCTGGTCATCAACTTCCCCACTCTGAGGCGT
>JAEEGL010209457.1_pt1 | contig 11598 bp, 10 predicted proteins | sample 9134231 | NCBI WGS metagenome assembly JAEEGL01 (sample SAMN16246548, study PRJNA631951) | gut metagenome | biome: gut microbiome; feature: rumen; material: fiber-attached | host: Bos | place: Iran: Karaj | collected 2018-10 | reverse complement strand
GTCAGGTCGCCGGACTTCAGCTCGACGACCTTGTCGTCCGCGAGCTGGTCCTCGAGCTTCGCGATGTCGAGGCATGCGAGCGGGATCAAGTCCTTCGACTCGCGGGCGTTCAGGAGCTTGTTCCTAAGCGAGAGGTCGAGGAGCTTCTGGGTCCACTTCGCGACTCTTGCGGGTATCGTGTTCTTCGCGTCGTTCTCGTTCATGACTATATGATACCATATTCCGCCGCGTTCCGCCAGCGGGTGGGGCGTCCGTGTTTTCACCCATCATGTGCAGAAACGGCTGGCAAAAGGCTTCACTAACGTTGTGCCAGATGCTTTGCGAATAACAGCCAAGCAGCAGGCCTTTTGCAAGCCGCGGAGTTGACAGGCTAGTGCTGTTGGCAGAGCTGTTGGCGCAGGGCGTTGAGGTCGCCTAGGCGGCTGCTGGCGAACCTTGACTTCTCCGGCTGCGGCTCGGCGTTGCCGGTCTGCTTGTAGTGCCTTGCGATGCGCTTCGCGAACTCCTCGTGCCTAGCCGTAGAGATGAGCCCGAGTTCCTTGAGCCGAATGTTGAACGCCTGGGCGGAGACCCCGAAGCGCTTCTTGAGCCGCAGCAGAAGTTCGTAGGTCCAGTCGTCCGGCTTGACGCGAAGGCTGAAGACTGCGGCGCGCACCGCCGCGGCAGGCTGTAGGAACGTCGCCGCGAAATGGTGGGCGAATCGGCGGCTGCGGGCGGAGTCGCGGTATGGCTCGAATCCGCGAGCTGCGAAGATGAAGACGCGCCCGATCTCCGTCATGAAAAGGGAGTCGCGACGCTCTGGCTTGCTGGAAAGCTGCTTGGAAATGACGACGGTGAAGTTTCGCCTGGCCGTGGAATAGAAAGTCGCGACGCCAGGCTTCTCGGCGAGCTTTGCGTCTTCTACGATCCTGATGCCGTGGGACTCGAAGAGCGTCCGCACGTCGTAGATCACCGCCGAGCCGACGTCGAGGTGCAGGCGGAGGATGTGCGCAAGCTGCGCGGCGCCTTGTTCGGAGAGCGAGAAGGGCGTCATCAGCGGAAGGGATGTCGGCGAGTCCGAGCCGAGGGCCGATTCGGCATCCATGGCCTTGCGTGCGAAATCGGCCAGGCGCTTAATCTCGTCCGGGCTCAGGTCGTCTTCCTTGTCCTCCTTTTCGTCGCGCCGCATGATGCGGACAATGTCGCTCTGCCGTGTTGCGCCCCTGTTTTGCGTCCCGCCGGGCAGAGCCGACAGCTCGTCGGTGGCCGGCGGCGGGCCCATCAGGTCTGCGGGAGAGGCCTGTAGCGCGGCGGCGATGCGGCCAATCGTCCGCAAAGACGGGCTGTTCCTGTCGTTCTCCACGGACCACAGCTGCGTGACGTTCATGTCCGCCTCGGCGGCGAGCTCCTTCATGATCATGTGGCGGTGTTCCCTCCACAGCCTGACGAACTTCCCGATTTTAAGTTCTTCGACGGCCTTCATGTCTTTCACCTCCTGTGTTTGCGCGGCATCCCGCCATGTCGGAAATTATACCAAATCCTGCCTGTCCGCTACAATGCAAATTTACATATAGGATTTTATTTGCAAATTTCTATAAAAATAATCAGCACGCCCTTGTGGACATATGGCTGCAAATATGAGATAATAGTGGCACAAAAATGAGAGATAGGTGAATGGATGATGACTGACATTCATGCAGACAGCGTTGAGACGATGCGCGAAAATGATGTAGAACCTCTCGCAAGGGAGGGGCAACCGTTGTTGTCGCATTTGGAAGGCGTTTCGTTTCTTGCAGAAAGGTTTGCTGCTACAGTTGGCTTAGGGTATTCTGCATACGTTTGTGGTATTCTGCATGATCTTGGCAAGTATTCCAATGCGTTCAAGCGCTATTTGAGACTTTCGCTAGAAGGGATGGCGACCCATCGAGGGGACGTTCCTCACGCCTGGGAGGGGGCGTTGGCGGTCCTTGAAGGGCTTGGTGCTGACAACGGCGCTATGGGCCTTGCTGATATCCTTGCCAATGTGATAGCCTCGCATCATGGTGGGTTGACGGACATGATTGCTGATGCGGAACGCGCTGTTCCTGAGCGCGTCTTTTCTCATGCAAAGGCACATCCTGATCAACTTCATGATGTACGGGATTCGAAAGAAGCGTCGGCGCTTCTTGCGAGAATAGATTGGGAAGCTGTCAAAAACGAGTTCAACGCATTCCGCAGTCGAATCGGTAAATCGAGATTCTCCCTTCACCTTGGTGTGAAATTCGTGTTTTCATGTCTCGTAGATGCAGACCGGTGCGATGCCGCAGGGATTGAAGGTCAGATGCCGTTGCCGGAATGGGGCGACATGGAACGATTCCTGGATGCCCGGCTGTCGAAGCTCAATGATGTTTCGTCAAAGGACAAGTCTCCTCTTGACGCCGTTCGCGCGTCAATCTCCGCACAATGCGCTGCCCAGGCGGGTAGAAGTATTGGCGTGTTCACGCTCTCTGTTCCGACTGGCGGCGGCAAGACATTGTCATCACTTCGCTTTGCGATTCGTCACGCTCGTGCGAACGGACTTAAGCGAATCATCTACGTCATCCCATATCTGTCTATCATTGATCAGACCGCTCACGAATTCCGCGAGATTTTTGGGAGCAATGCCGATTCTTGGATTTTGGAGCATCATTCAAACTTCATCCTTGAGAGTGACGAAGAGGATGACGTAGAGCGATACGAACTCGGGACGCAACGTTGGGATGCGCCTGTAGTGCTGACGACAATGGTCCAGTTCCTTGAAACCATAGCCAGCAATCGTGCGTCCGACCTTCGCAAGCTACACAACATGGCGGAGTCCATTTTCATATTCGACGAAATTCAAGCTCTGCCAGTTCATTGCATACACCTTTTCACGCAATCCGTTAATTTCTTATGGGCCTTTGGCAAGTCATCTGTTGTCCTTTGTGCCGCCACGCAGCCGCATTTGGACAAAGTGGAACGCCCTGTTCATTTGTCAGACTTGCCGATGCTTGTTTCGTTGAGTGAATCGCAAAAGGATCTGTTCAAGCGTACCAATTTGGTCAATCTGACGTTAGAGAATGGTCAAGAGCGGACTTTTACATGTAAAGAAATTGCGGCATTAGCTCAAGATAGAATTGTGGAGGGCCAGAGCACACTTGTTATTCTGAACACTAAGGCTGAAGCAGAAGCAGTCTTTCATGCGGTGTCAAATACTAGGATAAGAAAGTTCTTTCTTTCGACAAATCTCTGCCCGGCTCATCGATTGGACACGCTCAATGATATTCGCAATGCGCTTGAGATGCGCGAAAAGCACCCAGAAGAAGAGACACCACCGGCACTGTGTATAAGTACACAACTTGTCGAGGCAGGCGTCGATGTGTCTTTCGATTGCGTTATTCGAGCCGAGGCTGGACTGGACTCTATTGTCCAAGCTGCTGGGCGATGCAACCGTCATGGGAAAAGTCCAAAGCCGTGCGATGTCTTCATCGTTCGTGTGGCCGATGACGAAGAACGGTTGGCAAACCTGCCTGACATCCAATGTGGGAAGGAGATTGCCGACCGGGTACTCAATCGGGAGCACCCAGGCGATTGGGATTCGGCTCTGGATAAGTATTACGACTATCGATTTAATGACGCAGAGCAAAAGAAGAAAATGGAGTGTCCTATCTGGACGACATCGAGTCGACGCGGCAATCCCGCCAGCCCGGATGGAACAATCCTTGATTGGTTGGGAAAGAACTGTCTAGCGAGAGATGCGTATAAAAATGCACATGCTGGCGCGTCCTATCCGGGGTTGGCTACTGCATTTCAGACAGCAGCCGAGCATTTCTCTGTCATTGAAGGCCACCATATTGGAGTTGTAGTCCCATATCCCGGTTTGGACGACTCTAACAAAGTTCAGAAACTTGTTGACGATTTTGTCCAAACGCGCGAACGTTTGAACAACACACACGATCGCGATAAAGTTGCCGATATTTACAGAGAACGTTCTCGTATTTTGCGGCAACTACAGCAATATTCGATTTCAATATTTGCAAATCAAGAATCGGCTATTCGGCAGATTGCAGCGAATATCGACGACGCATTTTACTTCCTCTCGTCTGACTATTACGATTCCGTAGTGGGATTGACGAAAGTACAGGGCTTTTTAGGTTGTTAAACGGAGGTTCACATGAAAGACATTCCAAGGAAGAGAAACAGCATTGAATTCAAGGTCTGGGGCGCATACGCGCTCTTTTCCGACCCCATCACCCGAATCGGTGGCGAGAAATTCTCCTACCAAGTTCCAACCTACGAGGCCTTGAAGGGTATAGTAGAAAGCATCTACTGGAAGCCAACAATCATTTGGTTTATCGATGCTGTCCGAGCGATGAAGCGAATCCAGACGGAATCTAAAGGTGTAAAAACACTTGTGATGGACGGATCGAAGCCCTCAGACTTGTCGTTCTACACCTACCTTCGCGATGTTGAATATCAAGTTCTTGCGCACTTTGAATTCAACCGGAATTATCCCGATTTGAAAGCGGACTGGAACGAGAACAAGCACCACAACATCGCCAAGCGCGCTGTAGCCAAAGGCGGGCGGCGCGACATTTTCCTTGGGACACGTGAATGTCAAGGATATGTCGAGCCTTGTGAATTTGGTTCGGGCGCGGGTTTCTACGACAACTATGGCGAAATCGAATTCGGGCCGATGTTTCACGGTTACGACTATCCGAACGAAACAGGGGCGGCGGAACTATGGAAGCGCCTTTGGCGGGCCAAAATGGAGGATGGTGTCATCGTATTCCCTTCGCCTGCGCAATGTCCAGCCGAAATGCGTCAGTTTGTCCGTGCCATGCAACCGACTTGCTTTGTGGACAATCGTAATTTCACAATGGTTGATAGAGATGAATCACTTGTTGAATTGCAGACAGAAGAGGAGATCTAATCATGGGGCTTTGGCAAAATCTTGTCGCTGGATATGATGAAAACGCCGAGCAACTTTCAAATGTCGCGGCAGGCGGGTTATATCCACTTTCGTCAACGACAATCTCTAACCAGACTGAAATGTTGGCAGTCATTGTCCTAGACAAAGACGGTCGTTTTATCCGATCTGAAAGTATTCCCTCTCGGAACGATAAGAAGGGAGTCTTTCTTGTCAACATTCCAATACCTGTTACGCAGGAAAGTTTAAACCGAACAAAGAAACCGTTCCCGCATCCTGTGTTCGATCAGCGGGAATATGTCTTCCCGGAAGTTGATAACGGACGACAAATACCAACAACGAAGAACAATGATTACAAGTCTCTTCTTAGAACTTATGTCGAATTTCCTTTGCCGCATGCTGGAGTTAAAGCGGTGTGGAATTACATCTCGAATGAGACGCGCGATTTCTCCGCCGATCTTCCGAAAGGTACAAAAGCGAAAACAATGATCCTGTTCAGGGTGGAAATCCCCGGGCGTTCTGAAACTGCCTTGTGGAAGATGCAAGAATTGTTCAAGTCGTGGCACTCGTTTTATTCTATGCAAGTAGAGCGCGAGTCTTCAAAAGCACTCGACTTTATAACCGGAGATATGATGCCAATTGCACAGTTTCACCCCAAGAAAGTGTTATCTTTTGCAGGGAATGCTAAACTGGTATCAGCAAATGACAAGTCTAATTTCACGTTCCGCGGAATCTATAGCCATCCTGAGGACAGACCGAAGAATTTGCAAGATGCATTTAAGCGACAGTTTGGTCTCTCAGATGCTGTTACTATCAGTTACGAATCTTCGCAAAAGGTCCACCAGTATCTACGCTATTTGATTGCCAACCATGGCATATCTTGCGGCGATCAGGTAATCGTTCCGTTTTCCATTGGCGCATCGGGGAAAAAGATCCCCTCTCCGCCAGTCCAAGAAAGTGACGATGACTGGGACGAGGATGAAACGGAGACGACGGCTGACACGATTATGATGCTGGGCTCACGCTCTGGGAGGGATTACGCTACATCAATGCGCAAGGCTCTTCATGGATATGAACTTGATGGACAATGGAAATCTCATGCACGTTCCGCTATTGTAATTCTTGAAGCAGCCACGCCCGGTAGGTTGTCCATTACATTCCACCGCGAGTTTTCTTCCTCAGAATACATTGAACGAATCGCACAGTGGCACGAGGAATGCATGTGGCCGTTGTGGCGAAAAAGAGAAGATCGGGCAGTTCTGTATTTCGGTGCGCCATCCATTGATAAAATCATCCAAGCATCGTTCGGCTGGCCCAAACCGGGTCAAGACAAAGCGTATGATAAAATTCGGATGCGTGCTCGTCAGAATCTGATTCGCTCGATCTTCGACAATGCGCCAATCCCACACGACTATCTGCAAAATGCCATTCGTCGCGTTTCAAATCCATTTGGCATCACTGACATTAATGGGAAAATCGACCGCAAACGATTCTCTTCCGTTTTGGCGACAACCTGCGCCATTTTGAAACACGAAACCCACAACCCAAAGGAGTCATTCGATATGAGTATGGACCTCAAACGAACCGACCGGGACTATCTCTATGGAAGATTGCTCGGTGCCGCCGACAAACTGGAGCAATACGCGCTCCGTAAGAAAGATAATGATCGTCTCGTGACAGCGGCAATCCGCCACATGCAGACGTTCTCCCAACGCCCGTATTCGTCTTGGCAGATTATTCACCAGTCGCTTGTTCCTTATAAGCAGCAGGTGAGAGGATCAATCGCAGACAGGGAGCTGCAAGCAATTACCAATCAATTCAATGGCGATGGGAGCGATTTCAGTAATGACTCGCCTCTGTCGGGCATCTATCTCGTCGGCTACTATCACGAGTGCGCCTACATCGACGAGTTAGTTCAAGCCGTGCGCGAAAAATCTTCTGACAACAACCAACCAAATGAGGACTAATCCATGAGCAACCCAATCCCAAACAAGGTTGACTTCGCCGTCGTCATCGGCGTCAACAATGCAAACCCTAACGGAGATCCGCTTAATGCGAATCGTCCGCGTCAGACAATCGACCGCCTTGGAGAAATCTCCGATGTGTGTCTAAAGCGCAAGACCCGCAATCGCTTGCTCGCGATGGGCGAAGAAATCTTCGTCCAGTCTGATGACAATAGAACAGATGAATATCGTTCTTTAAAGGCACGGTTTGATGCTTCCGGCATCAAAAAGGAAGAAGTCCGTGAAGAAGGCACTAAAAAATGGTTTGATGTTCGCGCCTTCGGACAACTTTTTGCATTCAAAAAGAAAGATACGAAAGGGAAGGGCAAGGCGAAAGCCGACGAAGCGGCAACAGAGAGTGATTCCTCTGGTGGGGACACTGATGCCGTTTCTGTTGGTATTCGCGGTCCCGTAACAATTCAGAGTGCCTATTCCCTTGAGGCGATTGTACCTGAAAGCATTCAAATCACAAAGAGCGTCAACCTTGAGCTTGAAAAGGGACAGGACCCTGATAGGAAGGGATCTGATACAATGGGCATGAAGCATCGTGTCTCTTCTGCCGTATATGTCGCTTATGGTGCCATCACGCCTCAACTCGCAACCAAGACAGGCTTTTCGGACGAAGATGCCGAGAAGATTAAGGTCGCCCTTCGTTCGTTATTTGAAGGTGATGCTTCTTCTGCAAGGCCGGAAGGCTCCATGGAAGTCAAGGCTGTCATCTGGTGCAAGCACAATTCTCGTTGTGGGCAATATTCATCTGCGCATGTCCACCGTGCCATCAAGAAGGGAATCGCGAAAGACGGCTCGATTGACATGGTCGGCATTCGAAAAGAACTTAAAGGTCTCGATATCGACTTCCGTGGCCCCCTTGAGGGCGAAGAACTGGCGAAATACGTAAAAGCCTAAGGCATGAGACGCGAGCTGTTAGACGCGAAGGCGCGAGGCATGAGACGTTTGACGCGTCACTTGTCTCACGTCTCGCGCCCAACTAACTCCAACTGGAAAGGCCCAACCTCATGACTGAGATCATCGGCGCATACGGCGGCTACCGCAGAACGCTTTCGTTCGGCTTCGCATGCCTCATCTACCACGCGACCGAGGTCATCTGCGAACGCAACTACTCGTACAAGAACGATGCGCTCGGCAAGACCGTGGGCCAGATGCTGGGCGCGGCGCGTTCGGCGCGGCAGAACATCGTCGAGGGGTCGTCTCGTGCCGGGACGAGCAAGGAAACGGAACTTCGCCTCTACGATGTGGCGAAGGGCTCGCTTGAAGAACTGGCCGGCGACTACGAGGCGTTCCTGATTGGTCGCGGCGAAGTCCCGTGGGCGGAAGGCGATTCTCGCGTCTCGCGTCTGACGTCTCTCGTCCTCGACCGCTACACTGGCGCTCTTGACCGCCATGACTATGGTGAATACATTCTTGCGATGCGCAAGCGGTTCGGGCCTTGTCTTGAGGCGGAAGATCCGATGATTGCGGCGAATTCGATCTTGATTGCGATCGACCAGGCGTGCAAACTGCTACATCGTCAGATGGAATGCATCGCCGATGCGTTTCGCGAGGAAGGGGGCTTCACGGAGAGCATGAGCAAGGCGCGACTCGAGACGCGAGACGCGCAGGTGGCTGCGGCTGGCGCTCCAAAATGCCCCAAGTGCGGAAAGCCGATGCGAAAGGTTATCGCTCGAAAAGGCCGCAACGCGGGCAACCCGTTCTGGGCGTGTACCGGCTATCCCGACTGCAACGGCACGCGCAACTTCACAGAGGGCGACTGGGCATGAGGCGCGAGACGTTAGACGCGATGGGGCAGTACACGAGACAAGAGACGTTAGACGCGTCTCTCGTCTCGTGTCTCGCGTCAAATCCTCCTCGTCTCGTGTCTAACGTCTCCCGCCCCAATCCCATTGCCGACTCGCCAGTGGTGCTTTCCGCGTTGCAGCATTATCTGTTCTGTCCGCGTCAGTGCGCGCTGATTCATGTCGAAGGTGTCTGGAGCGAGAACTACCTGACGGCAGCGGGGCGGCAGCTGCATGAGCGCGTTGACCGCAAGGGGGCCGAAACGCGCAAGGACGTCCACCTGGCGACGGCGCTTCGCCTGTTGTCGAATCGCCTTGGGTTGACAGGCGTCGCCGACATGGTGGAGTTCCATCGCCAGGAGTCGCAGCTTGATGCGAACGGAACATGTGTTGCGGCCAGATTGCCAGGACGGACCGGGTTCTGGCGTCCGTTCCCAGTCGAGTACAAGCGCGGCGCGCCCAAGTCGCACCGGGCGGACGAGGTGCAGCTTTGCGCCCAGGCGCTTTGCCTTGAAGAGATGCTTGGCGTGACGATAGCTGCGGGCGCTCTGTTCTATGGCGAAACGCGACGTCGTACGGATGTTGTGTTTGATTCTGAGTTGCGGGCGTTGACGGAAGGCGTCGCGGCAAAGGTACACGACCTCCTTCGCGCTGGCGAAACGCCTCCGCCTGTGTTGACCAAGGGCTGCAAGGCGTGCTCGCTGTATGACCAATGCCGCCCGGAGGATGTAGGCGGCCGCGAATCGGCTCGGCGCTGGATCAATAACCAGCTGGAGGCAATCGGAGTAACTTCTCCAGATTGCCACCCCGCTCGTCCCTCGTCTAATGTCTCAAGTCCTTTCACATGAAGAAACTCTTGAATACGCTTTATGTCCAGACGCAGGGGATGTATCTCCGGCGGGAAGGGGAGACCGTCGTCGCGGAGAAGGACGGCGAGGTCAAGCTGAGACTCCCGATCCACACGCTCCAGGGAATCGTCGCGTTCGGCAACGTCATGGCGAGTCCGTTTCTGCTCGGACTCTGCGCCGAGCGCGGCGTCAGCGTGTCGTTTTTGACTGACTCGGGTCGTTTCCTCGCGCGCGTCACCGGGCCGGTGTCCGGAAACGTTCTTCTGCGGCTTGCGCAGACGCGCGCATACGAGGACAAGCCGAAGAAGGGCGACATCGCGCGCAGCTTTGTGATCGGCAAGCTGATGAACGCACGCAACGTGCTGCTGCGGCGAATCCGCGACCACGGAGAGTCGGCTGCGCTTTCAGACGCCGCAGCCAGGATTGCGGACGTCCTGCGGCGCGTCAGGGATTCCGAGCCGGACGCGGAGCGGCTTCGCGGACTCGAAGGCGAGGCGGGGGCAATCTACTTCGGATGCTTCAACGAGCTTCTGGTGGCGCAACGAGAGGACTTCTCCGTAGAGTCGCGCAACCGGCGTCCGCCAATGGATCCGATGAACGCGCTTCTTTCGTATCTCTACACGCTGCTTGCGCACGACTGCCGGGGTGCGCTGGAGGGTGTCGGGCTGGATCCGCAGATCGGGTTCCTGCACGAGATTCGCTCCGGCAGGCCGAGCCTCGCGCTTGACCTGATGGAGGAGTTCCGCGCGGCGATCGCGGACAGGACGGCGCTAACTCTCGTGAATCTCAGGCAGCTCTGCGCGAAGGACTTTCGCAAGACGGAAACCGGCGCGGTGGAAATGTCGGAGGAAGCGAGAAAGACCGTCCTAATGGCGTGGCAGAAGAAAAAGCAGGAAGTCGTCACGCATCCGTTCCTTGACGAGAAGATGCCCGTAGGCTTGTTGCCGCACATTCAGGGGCTGCTTCTAGCGCGTCATCTGCGCGGAGACCTTGATGCATACCCGCCGTTCCTCTTGAAATGAGGTGAACCAATGTTGATGCTTGTCAGCTATGATGTGAACACGATGAACGCGGCGGGAAGACGTCGTCTCCGGCGCGTCGCGAAGCTCTGCGAGAGCTGGGGCATCCGCGTCCAGAACTCCGTGTTCGAGTGCTACGTGGACTGGACGCAGTGGGTGGCACTGAAGGGGAAACTGGAGGCGATATGCGATCCCGACCTGGACAGTTTGCGGTACTACAACATGGGGAACAACTACGAGGGGAAGGCAATCCATTACGGCGCGAAGCCGACGGTCGATCCGGTCCAGGACACGCTGCTGGTCTGAGCATAAGGTGTCCGCGAACCCCAAGCGCGCATAAAAACGCTGGGAGGTTCGCGGAATATTTTAGGTCTTTGACAACAAAATCGCGTCGCCGGGATGCAATTCCGGCGTGAAAATGGTATCATATCTACCGTCGCAGGGCTCTTTGGAGTGCTACGATGGCGATAATTGCACAAATTGTCGCGGTCGCCCGCCTCGCGCGGGCGTGAATTGAAACCACAAGAGGCGATATGGCACATAGAAAAAGAAGGTCGCCCGCCTCGCGCGGGCGTGAATTGAAACCCTTATCGGCAAGAAAACGCAAAAGAGCCAGAGTCGCCCGCCTCGCGCGGGCGTGAATTGAAACTTTCGTGTTTACGCGCTTGACGGTAATTATTAACGTCGCCCGCCTCGCGCGGGCGTGAATTGAAACGGATTGGCGGCGCGCCGCATTACAACTCTTCGGGTCGCCCGCCTCGCGCGGGCGTGAATTGAAACTCGCCCGCATCGACGAGCGGACGGAGCGCATGGAGTCGCCCGCCTCGCGCGGGCGTGAATTGAAACTACAAGGATTTGGCCCGACAGATGGCCAGGCGGGTGTCGCCCGCCTCGCGCGGGCGTGAATTGAAACTTAGAGAGGGCGCGTAAGCCGGGAACGTTTGGGTCGCCCGCCTCGCGCGGGCGTGAATTGAAACTTAGAGAGGGCGCGTAAGCCGGGAACGTTTGGGTCGCCCGCCTCGCGCGGGC
>JAEEGL013830946.1_pt1 | contig 11599 bp, 7 predicted proteins | sample 9134231 | NCBI WGS metagenome assembly JAEEGL01 (sample SAMN16246548, study PRJNA631951) | gut metagenome | biome: gut microbiome; feature: rumen; material: fiber-attached | host: Bos | place: Iran: Karaj | collected 2018-10 | reverse complement strand
GGACGGTTTTGATTTTCAGACAACCTTTGCAGCCGTAATGTCCACCTACAACAACATCGGCGTAGGTCTTGCGGACATATGCGTGGGAGACAGTTTTGCAATGTTCTCTTCCACCTCGAAGGTTGTAATGATATTTGACATGCTATTCGGAAGACTTGAGATCATCCCCATGCTGTTGCTCATTAGCCCCAGCACCTGGAAAAAGTAGTTGCGCCAAAGAATTTTTCTTTAAAAAGGAGTCCGTTATGTCCGAGAAGATCGTGCTTTTCCGACGTCGTTTCATACCCAATGAACTGACATTTCTGAAGGATGATGAGATCATCGCCTACAACGACGATCTCATCGCCACAAGGTGGAATTCTCTTAAACCCCGCAGCGATTTTGCCCGGGGAATGTCCACCTATTACCGCAAGAAAGGCATTAAGATCTCCAAGATCATAGACAAAGACGGCAACTTCCTTCACTGGTACTGCGACATCGTTACGGAATGCGGAGAAGAAGCTCTGGAGGTTGAAAGGACCTGTAATCTGAGGAACGGCGCGGACAAGTATCTGCTGACCGGAGGCGAGCCGGGAGTACGTGCAATTGTTTATCAGGATCTGCTGGTGGATGTGATCGTAAATCCCAACGGCCTCATTGAGGTTGCAGACCTGGATGAGTTGGCGGACGCCTCAAAAGCGGGACTCATTACTCCGGACATGGTCGATAAAGCCCTGAGAACTACTCACGATTATCTTGCCCTGCTTTACAGCAGGTACGGAAAATATGAATTTACCGACGAAAGATTTGTTTCGGCATATTAAAAGACAGCAGCCCCGCGGCTGCTGTCTTTTTTGTGAGTCACCTGAATCTTTCCATGGCTTCGGCTACAGACATGCCTTCCGAAACAGCTTTCTTTCTCTTTCTGTTGACCTCCTGAATCTCTTCCATTTTTTCTCTTGTCAGAGAATACTTTCTCATGAAAAGGATGGTCACAAGCCATGCAATCATGGGAAGAACACAGAAAAGAACGATCACGACCGTGTTCATCCCGCCCGTATAGGGTGTTTCCGCCGTGGGAAGTGATCTGAGTCCGATGATGCTTACAGCAAGTCCCACAATGGTTGCGGAAAGGGAGGACACAAGCTTGTCAACCAGCGAGAACAGTGTACCCATTACACCGGGGATATATTTTCCCGACCTGTAGGTTTCATAGTCGGAACAGTCGGCCACCATGGGAATTGGCATATCCGCAGTTGCATAATATGCACCGTAGCCCACGCCAAAAAAAGCAATGAAAAGGATCGTATAAAGGTTGATCGCGATCTTTCCGTCAGAAACGAACCGAAGGGTAAAGGCCGGGCTTCTGCCCCAAAAGCATAAAAGTACCAGAACTCCCACGTAGCAAACGAGAGCGACGGAAACATATTTAAGCAGCGACTTTTTCTGGCCGTGCTTTTGGGACGTTCTCACCGTAAGGGCAAAGAAAGGAACACTGAAAGCATATCCCACGATCATCATGGGAAGATAGAGAGCGTCGTAGTCTCCCATCATGGAGCCGTAGAGCATGCAAAGGACTGTGGTGTTGTTGGCCACCGAAAGAGCCAGCTTGCAGCCTGCCCCCGCAACCATGAGCCGCTTAAGAGGGTCGTTGTTTTTGATGATCTCAATATATTCTTTTATCTCAATCCTCTCTGCCTTTTCTCCGCCGATGCCGAAGAACTCCGGCTTGTCCTTTTCCCAGATCCCGATCACCGCAAGGATCGTAAGAACTACGGACAGGCCTATTCCGACGGGGGCAAACACGCGGTAGAATGCAGGGTCACTGTAATCTGCAACGTTGGCCCTGAGAATCGGCGCCAAAAACTGCATCATGCCCATGCCCGCCAGGGAGCCCACGGTGTTAAATATCGTGAACAACGGTCTCTGTTTCGGGTCGGATGTGAGAACCGTCTGTCCCGATCTCGTGCAGGCAGTCTGGAAGGTGTAGCCGATGACCCAGAAAAAATAGAGAAGGACAAAGGCTGCATATCTGACGGCCACCGCGTTTGAAGGGATAAAGGGCGTAAGGCAGTAGAGCGCAAGGACGGAAAGAGCCATTACGGCATTTCCAATAAGCATAAAGGGCCGGAATTTTCCGAATCTGCCGTTGGTCCTGTCCATCACGGCGCCGATGATGGGGTCGGTGATGGCGTCACAAAGTCTCATGGCTGTTACCATAACCGATGCAAATATGACTCCAAGCGTAAGCACATTGGAACCGAAGGTTGCCACATAGCTCAGCACTAGAACATAATAGACGTTGGTTGCGCCGTTATTTAATGGGAACAGCATAAGCTGGTATTTTTTTGCCCTGTTTATGGAATTTGATGTGTCTGACATATGTTCTCCTTACATCCAATTGGAAGATCCGGCTGTGTTTTTCTTAAGAGAATATTCTTCGGCATCGTCTTTCCTTGTGAAAACCGCACAGTCACCGATCTCTTCTCCGTTTTTAAGCTTGATCTTTGCTTCGATCCTGTTTTCCCCGTCCAAAAGTTTCACTTTCCACAGAAAAACGTGATCGGCTTCCTTTTCGGAAAGCTCTCTGCCGTTTAAAAAGAGCCTCACGGAATCCGCGTTTGAATAGACCTTGATCTGAATATCCCTGTTCCTTCTTTCTTTAAAGTGCTTGGACGTGATGTGGACCATGGGTTCCGGGTTCCAATAGCTTTTGTAGAGATAGAAGGAATCCTTCTTTGTGCTTCTGTCAAAGGTTACAAGTCCCTTGTGGTTCATGCCGGGCTCACCGCCCTGGTTTCTTGCATCGGCGGCAAAATCAAACATGTTCCACACATAGGTTGACCAGAGAAAAGGATACTTTGCGAAGCATTTTATAAGATATTCGTGGTAAACAGCCTGATATTCCTCGGTGTGGTCGCCGCGGCGTGGTCTGCTGCTGTGAAGTCCTGTCATGGCTTCCGCTCCGTATTCGGAATAACAGAAGCACCTGCCGGGGTATATTTTATGAAACAGACTGATGAAAAGCCTGTTAAGCCATAGTCCCGGAACATACCATCCGAGATAGAGATTAAAGCCCACAACGTCGGAAAGATGGGCGATCTTTGAAAAAGGATTGCACATGGCATAGCAAGCCAGAGTCGTAAACCGCTGCGGGTCCATTTCATGACAAAGGTCGTTCAGAACTTTGTGGTTTTCAAGCATGGCCTTACGTCTTCCCCGAGCGATGGTGATCTCATTGGAAAGTCCCCAGGTCACGATGGAAGGGTGATTATAGTTCTGGGTAATAAGCGCTTTCATCTGCGAAACTGTGTTTCCGTTGCCGTTTTCAAGATGACCGGAGATATAGGGAATCTCTGCCCAGACAATAAGGCCGTACCTGTCACAGAGGTCGTAAAAATATTGGCTGTGCTGATAGTGGGCCAGGCGGACAGTGTTTGCTCCAAGTTCACGTATGAGCTCCATGTCCTTTTCGTGATGGACTTTTGTTAAAGCATTTCCGATCCCCTTGTAGTCCTGATGCCTTGAAACACCATGAAGTGGATAGCTTCTTCCGTTAAGGATAAATCCCTTTTCCGGATCCACTCTGAAGGTTCTGATGCCGAATTTTGCGGTTACTGTGTCACATTCGTTTTCTTCCTGTCCGTTTTCATCTTTATAAACAAGTCCTGCTTCCGCCCTATAAAGGTAGGGGTTCCTTATGCCGTCCCACAAAATGGGGGCGGGAACCATAAGAACCGCTTCTCCGTCCGATGCCTTAATGTCCCGGACTTCCGAAACGATGTTTCCATCTGCGTCAATGATCCTGAAGTTCAGGCAGAAACTGTCATAATTCCCCGGATCCTTCTCATGAAGTTCTTCGGTGTATGCCTTTATATGAACCTTTGTTATGTCGCCCTCATAGGCTCCCGTGACTCTGATCCCCGGAGTTCCAAACTCCAGAAGATCAAAGTGGCATTCGGGCACGGAGATCAGGGTCACATCCCTGTATATGCCTCCGTAAAAGGTGAAATCCGCCATCTGGGGATAGACTCTGTCATTCTTTTCATTTGAAACGCTTAAAGTAAGTTCATTGCTGTCATTAAGGACGTCAGTCACGCGGAAACGGAACGTGGAATAACCTCCGTCGTGACATCCAAGCTTTGTGCCGTTAAGAGTCACTTCCGCCGAAGCATTCACGCCGTCAAACTGCAGAAAGTATTCTTTTTTCGGTTCCTTTACAAGATCAAAGGAACGGGAATAGCGGCATGTTCCGCGAAAATAGTCGTTTCCCCCGTCCTGACCGTCAAGCGCGTTCCATGTGTGGGGAATGCTTATTTTCTCGGTTTTGCCCTCTTTTTCAAATGTCCAGTTGTCGTTCAGAAAAAAAGCGTTTCTCTTGTTCATATTCTATCCTACATATTTGTTGAGTGTTTTACGGACAGCACCGGGTCCTGCGATCAGTTCCGTGAAAAGCCCTGCCACCGTGTCGTATAGCCCGACCTGTTTCAGATCCACGCCCCATATCTTACTGTTTTCAAGGACTGGAGCGATCTTGTCCACCGCGCCGTCAGGCTGTCCAAGCCTTATGTCCTTAACATAGCCGCGTACTTCCGGAAGAAGGGGGTCGGGGCTTAATTCAAAGATTTTCCCATCATCGTCAACTGCCATAAGGTATCTGAGCCATCCCGCAAAAACAAGGGGAATGAGCTTAAGGTCGGAAACCTTTAAGTCGCCGCTTTTTGCATATGCCTTGATGGTCTCTCCGAAACGGATCGCAAGTTTTTGCGATGTGTCCGTTGCTATTCGCTGTGGAGTGTCCGGCATAAACGGATTGGGGATCCTTTTTGTAAGAACGTCATCCAGGAATTCTCCGGGATCCAGCACACCGGGATCCACAACCACGGGAAGCCCTTCCTTGTACCCGATCAGGTTAACCATTCTGTTTAAGGTTTCATCCTTCATTTCATCCGAAATTCCGGTGAACCCCAGCAGGCATCCGTAGACCGCAAGGCAGGTATGGAGAGGGTTGAGGCAGGTGCAGACCTTCATTTTCTCAACCTTGTCCACGGTCTCCCTGTGCGTAAAGATTATGCCGGCTTTTTCCAGTTCAGGTCTTCCGTTGGGAAACATGTCTTCGATCACAAGATACTGACATTCCTCGGCATTTACAAAGGGCGCAACGTAAGTGTTTTTGGACGTGACAATTGCGAAAAGCTCTTCCATGCCGTCCTTTTCAAGAATCTCCTCTACCTTTTTATCCGGTCTGGGAGTGATCTTATCGATCATGGTCCAGGGGAAGGAAACTTTGGTTTTGTCATTAACGTATTCAACAAAGGCTTTATCGCAAAGCCCCCTTTCCGACCACTGAGCCGCAAAGGCGTTCACAGCCGCCAGAAGCTTGTCTCCGTTGTGGGAGCAGTTGTCCATGGAAACCATGGCCAAAGGCTTCCTTCCTGCTTTAAAGCGCTCATACAGAAGAGAAGTGACTTTTCCCATATACCCCGTTGCTTTTTCCGGACCGGCTTCAAAATCGTCGGCAACAAACGGCAATATCTCTCCGGAAGCGCTTGCCAGGGCATACCCCTTCTCCGTGATGGTGAAGGATGCCATTTGAAGGCTGTCGGACCTGAAGATCTCCCGAAGTCTTTCGATCTCCTCTTTGCTTTCCGGATCCAGCGTCAGGCTCTCACCGACGGATGCAACAACTGTCTTTTCAATGGTCCCGTCGGACTTAAGAGTTGCAAGGATCCCAAGGTCATCATGAGGGCGGTACATTTTTTCGATGATCTCATAATCATAACCCTCACACACCACAAGTCCGCTTTTCATCACGCCGTCGTTCAGAAGTTTCTGGCATACATTGGCCTGAAAAGCCCTGAAAATATTGCCTGCTCCAAAGTGGATCCATACAGGATCTTCTTTTGTGTTTTTTATCATTTCCGCTCTGTCAAACTCCGGGAGGAGATATCCTTTCTTCTCCCACTCGCTTCTGTCGGATATGCCTTTGTTGTTTAATATCATAATAAATACTCCGTTTTTTCAAAGCTTTTTCACTAAACGCCACGGGTGCTGCTTTTTTCGATGGCTTCCCAGAGGCCGTTAAGGTAGGTTGCCCCCAGCGCTCTGTCATAAAGTCCGTAGCCCGGCATTGCAACCTCATCCCAGATCATCCTTCCGTGGTCGGGGCGGATGGGACCGTCAAAGCCTATATCGTACAGGGCTTTCATGATCTCATACATATCGAATGTGCCATCCGATGAAAGATGGGCCGCCTCTTCAAAATCCGTGGGGGAATTGAATCTCAGATTTCTTACATGAGCAAAATGTATCCTTCCCTTAAGACTTCTTATCATGTCGGGGAGGTCGTTGTCAAGGCTGGTACCGTAGGAGCCGGAACAGAAGGTGACTCCGTTATGTACATCATCCACCATATCCATCATCCTCAATATGTTCTTTTTGTTTATGATGATGCGGGGCAGCCCAAAAACGCTCCATGCGGGGTCGTCGGGATGTATGGCCATTTTAATGTCATACCTGTTGCAGACAGGCATGATCTTTTCCAGGAAATACTTGAGATTTGCAAAAAGCTTCTCATCGTCAATGTCCTTGTAAAGTCCAAACAATTCCTTTACACGGGCCATTCTTTCGGGTTCCCAGCCGGGCATGACCGTACCGTTCATGTCTCCCGCAATGGATTCAAACATCTTTTCGGGGTCAAGAGCATCAACCGCTTCCTGAGTGTATGCAAGGACAGTCGAACCGTCTTCCCTGACTCTCGCAAGTTCTGTTCTGGTCCAGTCGAAAACAGGCATAAAATTGTAACATACAAGATGTATATCTTCTTTGCCGAGGTTTTCCAGCGTTGTAATATATGCTTCTATGTCTCGGTCGCGGTCGGGGCTTCCTGTCTTAATGGCATCGGACACATTGACGGATTCTATGCCCGCGATCTTAAGGCCGGCGGCTTCCACCTCGTCCTTAAGCGCCCTGATCTCATTTTGTTCCCAGACTTCGCCGGGCTTTTTGTAATACAAAGTGGTGATCACACCTTTTACGCCCGGGATCTGCCTGATCTGTTTAAGTGTAACGGTGTCGAATTTCGAACCGTACCATCTTAAGGTCATTTCCATATTTTCATCCTTTATAGCTTTTCATCATAAAAACCGGGAGAATATTGTTTTCTCCCGGTAAGTTGTATCAGATCTTCCTACTGCCTAAAACCTACAGGTTGCGTCTTTTTTTATCAAGAAGCAGGGACATGGCAAGCCAGAGAACAGATGATGCAAGGCAGACGCCGAACACAATGTCTGCAGCAATCATAAGCTTCTGCCATGAAGGAGTGATCCTTACAACTCTTGTGTCGCTGGTCATGCCGTTCATTGCGTTGGAATGCAGTGTTGAGTAAAGGATCCTCTTTGCAGCCTCACGCATAGACTGTCCAAGGTTACCGTACTCTCCGCTGCCGCCTTCGGAAACAGGAGCAAAATCGGCAAATGTAAATTCGCTTCCTGTGTAATCGGGAGCATCTGCCGCATAGTTGTACTCGTTCAGGTCGCTGGCACCTGTGTAAACGTTGCAGATCCTGGAAACATATGCCTCGCCGTGTGCTCCGTCTGTCATGTCTCCGGCACAGTCGGTCTCAACGATTCCGGGAAGTCCGCATTCATTACGCAAGAATCTCTGTGTGAAGGTGATGCTGTTGGCAACAGCTTCAACGCCCATACGGTTGAAGGAAGTCATTACGTTGAATGCGCCTCCGTCCTGGAACCCGATCTCAAATGCTCGAAGGTAATTTTCTCGAAGAGCCTGCTCGGTTACCCATGTGCATACGCCGTGACGGGCAGTTTCACATTCGTTAAGGGCACAGTGCTTAATGAAGCAGTGAACGCCCTTGCTTTCGATGGCTGCGATCTCAGGTGCGGAGATAAGTCCCGAAAGATTTGCGTCCTCGGAAACATACTCAGCGGTTCTTCCCGCATAAGGAGTACGGATTATATTAAGACCGATTCCGAGAAGTCCGGACTGGCCGCCCCATAATCCCTCTTCGCCTATCTGTCTGCCCACCTTTTCCGCGATCTCTCTGTTAAAGGTTGCCGCAAGTACACCGTTGGATGAGAAACCGGTTGTAGTGTATTTTTCTTCGATGTCGGGATCTGCAATGTAATTGCCTTCGGCATCAAAGCCTCCGATCCTGTCTGCCAGAGGGTTGGTGGGGCCGCTGTATGCGCTTCCCGCAAGGTTCTTGTGTGCATATGTCTGACTGAAGCCGTTGGGGCCGTTTTCGTCGCCCGTTCCGGGCTTTGTAACGGATGCAATGGCCTGTGTCTTGTGTCTTCCGTTGGAAAGAAGGTCAACGGTCTCATCCCATGTGAGCTGATCCAGAAGCTTTTCCCAAAGAACATTGTCATAGGAAACGTCAGCAAAATCCAGAAGTGTATAGCCGTTGAATTCACCATATGCAGGGTATTCTCCGCCCTTTTCGATGACAACGCTTGCATCCATCTGGTTTCTCATGTCGTCTGCCATCTTCTGTGTCAAAGTGAGAACCGCGTTATGTTTGATAAGTGTGCCGTCTGCCGCTCTTTCGGGAAGCTTAACGGTTCCTTCCCAATTGTCTCTTGAATAGTAGTCAACATGGTTGTCGCCTCTGCCTTCGTAGGTGTTTATGTCTGCAAAGGAGAAAGCGTTGGTAATGGGATTTCCGGTCTTTGAAGACACGGAGAAGGTCTTGTCGTCAAAGGAGTACTTAAGCTCCCCGGTAAGTTCCTTATGTCCTTCCGCATCCATCCTGCCGTTAGTGTTTGCAGGCGTCATGCCCTTTGCCGCAAGAAGGCTGTTAACTGCTTCATGCGCATCTTCCGCAGCGATAAGGTAGTATGTTCCGTCCATTGTGATGTAGGTGCCTGCGCCTTCCGTGTCATAGGAAGTAAGAAACTTTTCATTTACAATGGCAGTCACCGTCTTTGTCTCACCGGGCTTAAGTTCGGGGGACTTTTCAAATCCCACCAGTTCAACCGAAGGAACCTGGATATTGTTGGCCTTTGCATATTCGCCGTAAGGCTTTGCCGCATAGATCTGAACGGCAGTCTTTCCGGCAACGTTTCCGGTGTTCTTTACGTCAACGGAAACCTTGTATTCTTTTCCCTCCTTCTCAACGGAAAGGTTGGAGAAATCGAAATCGGTGTAGGAAAGTCCGTATCCGAAAGGATAGCTTACAACATCGCTGTAGATGTAGTTGCCTGCATTTCCTGTACCGCTGACATAATCCTCATATCTGGTCTCCGTATATTTGTACCCAAGATACATGCCTTCCTGATATACGGTATATGTGGTGAATGTAGACTGGAACTGGTTGTTCAGAGCGGGGTTGATGAAACCGAACTGCTCATAATTGTCATATGTGAAGAAGTAGTTCTGGTCCATAAAGTTGTTATTTACGGGGTTTTTAAGGTTATCCTTCCAAAGGGTGGTGGAAGCATGACCGCTGAAGTTATATTCCCCGGTCAAAAGCTTCGCTACAGCCACTGTACCGACTTCACCCACAGAGCCTGTCCATACGCAGGAGTCAATGCCGAATGCGGGATCGTCAAGGCAGTCAAGCTGGATGGTGCTTGCCATGTTAAGGATAAGGATCACTTTCTTAACCTTACCGCTGTCCTTAAGAGACTTAAGTCCCCTTAAAACAGACTTTTCCGTTTCGGAAAGCTGTAGGTAGTCGCCGTATGTGCCGTCATTTGTGGAAATGACATTGTAGTTCTCGTTGCCGTACTGAGCGCTTGCACCGCTGGTTGCGGGGAGATCGTAGCCCTCACCGCCTGTACGTTTTATGATGTAGATCGCAGCATCACCGTACTCAGGAATGCTCTTGTAGCCTTCCGTTGCAGTGATCACATTCCAGGGCACGTCACCGATATGCACTTTGCCTGCGCTGGATGTGGGGTAATATTCGGGGAAATCGGCGGAAGCCGGGCGACCCCATCCGCCTGCAGAACCTTTTCCCCAAGCAGTAAAGTCATTGCAGAGTCCGGGATTAAGCTCCAGAAGGGTCTCTCCTTTTACGAGCTCCTTGGGAGCTTTGGGATCGGAATGAGAATATCCTTCAAAAGCCTTGTACCAGTCAATGGCTTCGGAAGTGTTGATACCGCCGGAACCCGATGCCCCGTAGAAAGGATATGCACCGGAAACACCGAATACACTGACCTTGCTTCCTTTTTTAAGGGGAAGTGCATTGTTCTCATTCTTTAAGAGGACCGTGCCTTCCTTCTGTTCTTCTTCCTGGATCTGGAAGCCGTTATATACCACTTCTTTGATGGATCTGTACTGAGATCCGAAATATTCAAGTTCCTCTGCCGTATATATCTTGTCGGTGTTCTTCACAATGCTTGCATTGGGCTGGTGAAGAGCCGCTGAAATGCTGTCTGCGTTGGCCCACGTAATGTTTGTGGCAGTCAGCGACAGTCCGAACAGCACCGCGCTTGACACAGCTGCGGCTTTTTGAAGCTTTCTTTTAATATTCATCCTATTGTTCCTCCTTTGTCTGCTTAAGAAAAATATCCACAATGCCGCCTACAAGCAGAACGCCGAAAAGTGCGGAGCAGGTAATGAATTCGGCACTGAATGTGCTCAGATCAATACCGACGAGAACAACCACAACATAATTGTAGATCTTCTCGATAAACAGCAACATCGCCACAAAACCGCCAAGGGCAACCGCAGCTGCTGAAAGCTGGAACTGCTTGAACACGATGAGCAGCACAGACAGAACCGTGCCAATGATCAATGCAACCACCGCTCCATTTGACATGTACCTCTCATAATTGCTGTAAGAGACAGCATAAACGATGGCAGTGACCACAGAAAGAACAAGAAGTGCCAGTGTAACAAAAAAGCCATAACTTTTTCCTTCAAATAACCTTTTCACTGTATCCCTCCTTTTGGTGTGAAAATGATTTTTTGCCCGTCGCATGAACAATATGCACAAATTTTTATTTTTTCGAGCGTGGAAATTTTAGCATATTTCAGATAAAAAAAACGGGTTCCTGCACGAAACCCGTTTTTTTTGCACGAATTGTTATTCATTTGAACTTAAGAGATAGATCTCCAGATTAAAGATGTCGTCTTCCGCAGTGATGGCAACGCCTCCGCCGTACTTTTCGGCGATCATGCGTATGCTTTTGAGACCGAACCCGTGGAAGCCGGTCTCTTCGGTTTTTGTGGTGACCGGCAGGCCGTCATCCATAAGAAGGTCACCGGTGAAGTAGTTCCTGAACTGGATATATATGAAGTCGCCTTTTCGCTTCATGGTGATCGAAATGACCTTTTTCGAAGCATCATTAAGCTTTTTTAAGGCAGTGACCGCATTTTCGATGGCATTGGAAAACATGGAATAGATGTCCATGGTGCTCATAAAATCGATGTCCGGCCCGTTTCCGAGGAAGGTCATGGATATGCCGTAATTTCTGCATCTTATGTTTTTCTCGTTTAAAATAACGTCAAGAACAGGCTGGCCCGTTTTGAAAAACGCATCGTAATCCTCGATGTTTTTAAGGATCCCCTCCACCTCGTTTTTGGGGATCTGCTCGCCGTAGTTTTCAAGGATATGCTTAAGGTCGTGGCATTTGATGTTTATGAGATTTAT
>JAEEGL012311083.1_pt1 | contig 11599 bp, 7 predicted proteins | sample 9134231 | NCBI WGS metagenome assembly JAEEGL01 (sample SAMN16246548, study PRJNA631951) | gut metagenome | biome: gut microbiome; feature: rumen; material: fiber-attached | host: Bos | place: Iran: Karaj | collected 2018-10 | reverse complement strand
TGCATCGATAAATGCTGCCTCACCACCTAATTTTTGTGCTTCAGCTACTGCATGAAGTGCAAGTGTTGTTTTACCAGAAGATTCTGGTCCATATATCTCTACGATTCTTCCTCTAGGAATACCACCGATTCCCAATGCTATATCAAGATTTAAAGCTCCTGTTGAAATTGCTTCTACGTTCATTGATTTGTAGTCGCCTAATTTCATAACAGATCCTTTACCAAATTGTTTTTCGATTTGACTCATTGCTGCGTCTATTGCTTTTCTTTTTTCTGAATTCTCACTCATAATATATTCTCCTTCAACGAATGTTTGTTTGTTCGAACTTATGTTCTTATTATATCTTTAATTTTTCTTTTGTCAACACTTTTATTTAAAAAATATTATAACAATTTTGTTACATGTAATGTAATAATCTCAGTAGTCCTAGAGTTTCTATGCAAACAAATATTTGTACATATTATTGTCTATACCATTTTTCTATATTATGAAATATATTAAATGAATTTGCTGTCATATTACTTACTAAATTTTGATTATAAACTATTATTTCTGTATTTCTGTATAGTCCAATATATGGTACATCTTGCATATAGATATCAAACAATCTATTGTAGTTCTCGTGTAGTATACCATCGTCTTTAGTATTTTCAACTGTATTTAATATATTATTTACTTCATCATTATAATAGTTAGCTAGATTGTTCTCACCAAAGAAAGAACGAACACTTGGACTAAATCCTAATCTCATTCCCGCTATTGCAGTGTCAAATTCTTTATTTGATAAGATATAATTATATTGATCTGGATTTACTATTCTTAAGTCAACAAAAATTCCAGCTCTAGAAAGTTGTTCTTTAATTGTTTCTGCTGCAGCCATTCTTGCTTCATCATTATTATTTACACCCATGTTAAACTCTAGTCTTTTTGTTCTGCCATCAATTCTCTTTGTCCATGAGTTAGTCGTTCTTGTCCATCCATCATTAACTAAAATATTAAAAGCCTCTTCAGAATTAGAATTTATAGTAAGGTCTTTAGTATATAACCAACTACCCATATCTAAACTGAAATTTGATGCTACATATCCTTTTCCAAGACTAGTTGCAACAACATTATTTCTATCTATTAAAAGACTGATAGCACGTCTTACTGCTGCATCAGATAAAATATCGCTTTGAGTATTTATTGCCAAATAATCATAATTTCTTGCTTTAAATTCTATCTTCTTATATCCTAAGTTTCCAATATAATCTTCAACATTAGTAATTTTAATTACTAGTGCATCTAATTCTCCATTTTTAAATGCAGAATATACTTCGCCAATATTATCATATAAATTAATAGCTATTTCTGTAGCCATTGGCTTTTTGTTTTCTCTGTTCCAGTATAGTTCATTAGGAGCTAGTTTAATCATATTAGAGCTATAGTCTATTACTTTAAACATACCTGTGCTTACTGGCACTTTTAAAGATGAGGCAAAATCTTCTCCTTCATAATAGGTTTTGCTCATAATAGGAAATGTTAAATAGTAATCAAAAAATGGTGTTGGTTCAGAAAGATTTATAGTTATTTGATATGGATCTTCATCTGGTACAGCAACTCCAACTATATTCTTTACATTTTCCTTATATGTAGAGAATATATCTCCTCTTTTGATAAGATCAATTGTATATTGAACGTCATATGCATTAAGTGGTAGATTGTTTTCAAATACAATACCACGCTTTACTTTAATAACATATGTAACGTCATCAACTTTTATAACATCTTCAGCTAAACAGTATTCTGGTTTATAGTTAGAATCTAATGTAACTAAAGGATCATAAACTATTTTGGTAAGTTCCAATACATTTCTATTATTAGTAAGTATTGGATTAAATGTATCTATAGAAGCTATAGCAAATCTTAAGTCTGTGTGTATAGTACTTGTTGTAGATGTTTGATCAACTTCAGTTATAATCTCATTTGATTGTTTAGAAACAAACAAATAGATAATATAGCTAACCATTATAACTATAACTGCTGCAAATATGTACTTAAATAGATTATTATTTCCCATAAGCTTCCATTCTCCATGCCAATAATATATTATTTATATTCATTTTTCAATATTTATTAATTAATTATTTTTTATCATACATAACGTCAATTTCTGAGTATTCTTCAGGTTTTAATCCAAAGTTTTTATTCATATATGAAAGCATTAATGCAAACATAATAGATGTAATTAGACCATATATTATAAATGAATTTGCAACAGATAGTTTTGCAACAAGTCCTGCTGCGACAAATCCAAGTACTGTAGATGCTACTGAATCTATTAGTCCTTTTATAGTATATAGTTGTGTATCAATTTTTTCGTTTGTAAAATTGCTAACATATTTAACAATAAATACTTTAACAAGACCACAGGCTGCAAATTTAAATATATAAAGAACACTTATTAAAGCTATTGATAAAATTGGATTAATGTTAATTGATGCTATTATTCCTGACAATAGAATTACTAAACAAAATACAACAGAAATCGCTGTTAATGTTTTATTTCTATACTTCATTTGAAATGCCATTTGCGCTTTAGAAGCAATTGCTGATACAAAGTTTAAAAGTGCAAATAAGAATCCTATGTATATAGGTGAAGTATTTAATTCTTCAAGTAATGCTGTCTCGTATGTAATAAGTATTATAAGTACACTATTAGCTAGTGCTGAGTATAGTATTATAGATAGTGTTCTTTTAGATTTAAATACATATTTAAAGGCTTCTAATAAAGAAACTGTATCATTTGTTTCCTTACTTTCTTCCTCCTCTTTATTTTCATTCTCGTCAACATCTTTAAATCTTGATGCTTGAAATACTGTAACTAAACATATAATGAATGATATGATAAATGGTATATAAGGATTTAGTTTAAATAGTAATCCTGAAAATAGTAATGTAACAGAATTTATTAAGTAATATCCTGATACTGCTTTAGCCTGAATTGATGCTAGTTGTTTACTCTTTTCACTTTTTGAAGTCTCAATAGATTCATTTAATATAACAGTGTCTGATACATCTTTTATTGCAAATGCAAGTGCGCAAAACGCCTCTCCAACATATAGTTGCCATGGTGATTTACATATCATAAATATTATTAGATAGATTGCATTGAAGACATTTGCTATAACAGATGATTTAACCGCACCAATTTTTTCAATTACTTTTGCTGCAAAAAATTGAAATATTACAACAAACAATGTGTACATTGTTTCACTAAGTACAACATAAGGCATTGCAAATTTCTTTATTTCTATCAAAAATACTATGTTAATTGTATAGAATAAAATTAGATCCATAGATAAACATCTATATGCTGGATATAACTTTAAATTATGCTCTTTAGTGTTCAAAAAATCACTCCCAAATACTTATAATTTACATTTGAATTTTATCATAAATAGATTTAATTTCATACAAAAAATAAAAAATTCCAGAATAAAAATCCTGGAATAATTTATAAGTTATTTGTTAATCGTTCTAATGTTAACAACTTTGTTTGTTTTTTCATCAATTTCAAAAAGACATGAATTGAATTTACCTTCTCCATCAGCTGTTTTATACTTTTCTGGAAGTGATGTTAAAAATCTTTTTATAGATGCTTCAACATCCATACCTATAACTGATTTTTTTGGTCCTGTCATACCAATATCAGTAATGTATGCTGTTCCCTTTTCCATAATTTGACTATCAGCTGTTTGAACATGAGTATGTGTTCCAAATATGATAGTTGCTTTTCCATCTAAGAAATATGAAAGTGCTATCTTTTCAGCACTAGCTTCAGCATGAAAGTCTATTATTATAATATCAACTGTTGATTTAACTTTTTCAATAATATCTTCTGCTTCTGTAAATGGATTATCAGATAAAACAGTCATTGAAGTTCTTCCAATAAGATTGATTACACAGATTTTTTTACCTTTAACTTCATAGATATCATATCCTTTACCAGGTACATTACGTGAGTAATTAGCTGGTCTTATTACTGGTTTTTCATCTATGAAACCAAAGATGTCTTTTTTACCCCATGTATGATTTCCCATAGTAATACAATCTGTGCCAGTTGCTAGAACTTCTTTATACATCTTTTCTGTAAGTCCCATACCATCTGCTGCATTTTCTGCATTTACTATAACAAAATCGATTTTTTCATCTTTCTTAAGTGCTGGTAGAACTTCTTTTAGTTTTTGAAGGCCTACTTTTCCAACTATGTCTCCAACTGCTAAAATATTCATTTGTTCCTCCGTTTCTAACCATTTAATATTTTAGCATAATTATGTATATTTATCAAGCAAAAAGAAAAGGGAGTTCCATTTATGGGAACTCCCTCCGCATTTCGCGTCGACTGTATTGTCATAAATCTGAAGTCTTATTATCCTGGTAAGTCTCATGCAATTGCCACCGCCTCGTGAGGGCGAATCACATCACCAGACCTTCCATAGAAACCATGATCATCTGTTGTAAAGATGATACGGCTTGCGTCAAGGCCATAAGGCAAAATCTGATAATCGCCTGTAAGGTTGACATAGCAATGCATATCATTCCAAGAATAAGTTGCACTGCTTCGCTTGACTTCTCCAGGTTTAAAGTTGGATGAATCAGCGAATGTTTCTTGATACCTGTTCCTGAAAGCACCGATTTCTCGGTAGAATTTCAAGAGCTCATTGTTGGGGTTAACTCTTTCCCAAGGGAACGGTTTCCTATTAAAAGGATCTTTAAGTCCTTCAACTCCTACTTCATCGCCGGCAAAGATAGACGGAAGCCCAGGTAAAGTATACTGCATGAAAATAGCTTTCTTACGCAGATTCTTTAAAAGCTCCCATTTTTCCTCTGGAACACTATCGTGTTCATAGCTCCAGCTTCTGAAGAAGTATGTGTCGAACCTATCATTAATCGTCCACATAGGATCTTTGTCAATGTCCCAAACATTCTCAGTACCATAAGGCTTCATGAGTTCGTTTGTAAGGATGTTTGGCATCCTAGGTGTGTCGTGAGAATCCAAGAAAATTGGTGAACTCTCTAATGCATGAGGCGGATAGAGTTTGAGAATGGGTTTAACTGTTCCATTGAACCCATCTTTGTCATTCCACCTAACCAGCTTATAGATTGCATTGGCGAAAGGATAATTCATTACACCATCGCCTTCTTCACCAGTAAGGAATCCACGAAAGTCTCCAGTTACAGCGTTCTTCCAAACCTCCAGCAAAATGTATCCGGGGAAAATATCCCGAATGAACTTAAGTACTTCGTCAGGTAAGCTGTCAGCAACGTCAATCCTAAGTCCATCGCAGTACTCTGCGTAAAGCAGAAGCCATCTCTTAAGATAAGCAAAATACTTATCAGTCAAAGATGCAAAAACTCTGAGGGTTTTATATCCCCACCAATAGTTTTCGACTCCGCCATAGATTTCAGGATCTTCAGTTACGAGCCTATTCTGACTAGATGAGTGATTAAACACCACATCAAGTACCAGGTCCATACCCATACTGTTTGCAAGTCTTTTAAGTTCGGCAAGATCTTCCCATGTTCCGACATATTTTGAAATGCGTTCATAGTCTGTGATGTCATAGCCATGAACTTCGATACTCTCAAATATCGGGGAAAGATAGATTACAGTTACTCCGAGGCTTTTGATGTACGGCAACATCTTGATGATGCCTCTAATGTTACCGCCATACCGTTGTGTGTTACGATACTCGCCATCTGCATCCGGTTTCCATTTTGGGAATGTACTCCATGATACGACAGAAGACCTAAGCTCTTCAGGGATTTGTTCAGCTCGGTACGTATCAACATAAATGTGATACATGACTCCACCTTTTACCCTTTCGAGTTTGTTCTTAAATGCCTTATACACGAAGCACTCAAAATAGTTGTAACCAGTTGCATGCTCTGGTACGAGCACGGGCTCTCCAGTTTCAGAATCTTCCAATATCCAATAAGCCTTGCGGTTCAGTACAACCTTAAGATAAAAGGCGTAATAACCGAGAGACTTCATGTTAATTGTAGACTTGAACCAAGAGTATCCTGTTCCCTGTTCTGTTTCGACGTATTGCAAAGGCAATCGAAAGTCAGATCCAGGAGGATTTCCGTGCCTGTTGAAGCAGACTTCTACCTTATCAACAAAGCCGTAGCTATCAGAGATCCGAAGAGAGATCTCCATGCCTTTAGCGATGTCAATGCTAGAAGTGTAGACAATTGAAATCTTGTTACTCTGCATAGCTTTTCCTCCTTAATCAAGATTTTGGAAAACGATACATGCATCATCGCTTATGTCCATAACATATAACGGTAAATTCAGTTTGTCAATATGAAAACATAAAATAAAAAAGACGGATTTTTAAATCCGTCTTTTAATATTTATTATAAACCTGAATCTATATCTTTAAGAACAACATCGTGTGCTCCGCCTTCTTTAATACTTACGCTTGATACTAATGTTAATCTTGCTTTCTCATGTAATTCTTTAATTGAAATAGAACCGCAATTACACATTGTTGATTTAATTTTTAGAACTGTAATTGCTACATTATCTTTAAGTGGTCCTGCATAAGGTATATATGAATCAACACCTTCTTCAAATGATAATTTTGTTTTATCTCCACCTAAATCATATCTTTGCCAGTTTCTAGCTCTATTTGAACCTTCACCCCAATACTCTTTCATAAATGTACCATTTCTTTTTACTATTCTTGAAGGTGATTCATCAAATCTTGCAAAATATCTACCCATCATTACAAAGTCAGCACCCATTGCTAAAGCAAGTGTAATGTGGTGATCATGTACAATACCGCCGTCAGAACAGATAGGAATATAAACTCCTGTTTTCTTGAAGTATTCATCTCTAGCTGCTACAACATCCATTAATGCAGTAGCTTGTCCTCTACCTATACCTTTAGTTTCTCTAGTAATACAGATAGATCCTCCACCAACACCAACTTTGATAAAGTCAGCGCCTGCTTCAGCTAAGTATAAAAATCCTTCTTTGTCTACAACATTTCCAGCGCCAATTTTTACACTATCACCATAAGTTTTTCTTACCCAATCAATAGTGTCTTTTTGCCATACTGAATATCCATCTGAAGAATCCATACAAAGTAGATCTACTCCAGCATCAACTAGTGCAGGTATTCTTTCTTTATAATCTCTAGTATTAATTCCAGCTCCTACTATAAATCTTTTATTATCATCTAGTAAAGAATTTGGATTTTCTTTATCTGATTCATAGTCTTTTCTAAATACTAATGAATCTAGATTTCCGTTATCATCAATTATTGGTAAACAGCTGATTTTTTTATCCCAAATTAAGTCATTAGCTTCGTGTAAAGTAATTCCCTTTTTACCATATACTATATCGTCTATGCCAACCATATATTTTGAAACAGGGTCTTCTATATTTACCCTTGAAATTCTATAGTCCTTATCAGTAACCATTCCAAGTAGTTTTCCATTTGGAGATCCATCTTCAGTAATCATTACTGTTGAATGTCCTGTGTTTTGAACTAAAACAATTAAGTCTCCAAGTGTTGTGTCCTTAGTTACATTAGAGTCACTTGTTATGAATCCTGCTTTATATTTTTTAACGTTTCTTACCATTTGAGCTTCAGATTCAATTGATTGTGCACCATAAATGAATGAACATCCTCCTTCACGTGCTAGTGCAATTGCCATTTTTTCACCAGATACAGATTGCATTATTGCAGATACTAGTGGAAGATTTGCACTGTACTTTGGTTCTTCACCTTTCTTATATTTTACAAGTGGTGTTTTTAAGCTAACATTTTCAGGTATACATCTCTCGTCAGTTAAATTTGGTAGTAATAAAAATTCATTAAATGTTCTTGATACATCATTTAATATTTCAGCCATTTTTCTCCCCTTTCTTTTTTATATATTTCTCAACATTATACATAATAATGCTTTTAAAATCAACTTTTAATTTTAATTCTTGTTGAAACTAAAGATTCTACGGGACAATAATCATCAGTAAGAACTATTCCATTACTATAGTCTATATTAAATAATTTAGCCTTTGGTGGAATAGTAAAGTCTCCATCTGTAGCAACTAAAATTGAATTATTTACATCTTCAGGATTTGCTCTATTTTTAAAATCTACACAATAAACATTTTTAAATACTTTTTTTAAAGTATTCATTTCAGCTTTTATAAATTTAGAATGTTCACCATCATATGCTGAAACTATATTTATAATATAGTATCCATTTTCTGATAGACAATCTTTAATATCTTTAATACACTCCACAGTCGTTAGTGTTGCCACAGGACTTTCACCTATAAATGCATCATTAAGTATTAAATCATAACTTTTATCTTTATTATTTCTAACATACATTCTTCCATCGTCATGAATTAGATTTAATCTATGGTTATTTTCTAAATCATATTCTTTAATTAAATCATCTAGATAAAAATATTTTTTTGCAACTTCTGTTATTTTTTCATCAATCTCGACAACATCAATTTGTTTTTCGGGATAATGACTTATAACATATTTAGGAAACGAATATCCAGCTCCTCCAATTAGTAGCATATTATTAATTGAATTTGTATTTGCTTCTAAGCACTGATTATAAAAGTCCATATATGAACCTTCAAGAATATCATATTTATGTTCATCACTATTAAATGATAGAGATTCTGCTCCTCCTTCGATTTCAAGAACACGAATGCTCTCATCATAATTTGTAGTATATGTATTATATATTCTTACTGATCCATACTGTGTATTTAAAAATAGTTCAGGACCAACCTCACCGTTTAATATCTGTTTAGAAATACTATTGTCTGAATAAATATACATTCCTAGCACAAAACACATAAATAGTATGGCTAATAAATATATAATTGGTTCTTTACTTTTCTTGAATTCAGCAAGAATTAAACTATTTAGAAGACATATTACAATCAAAACAAATAGTATATTTATACATCCAAATGTTGGAACTAACCAAAAACCAGATGCAAAAGTACCTACTATACTTCCAATTGTTCCAAGTGCATAAACATTTCCGCCTATTTTTCCTATTCTTTCTTCGTCTGTATTCTCTGATAGTTTTAGTTTTAAAATTAATGGAGAAAGCATTCCTATCAATATATTTGGCATTAAGAATAATACAACTGTTGCTATTATTGATCCAATTTTAACACTTTCAGTAATATGAGTAATTGCTTTTATTAGCCCTTGATGAACAACTACAATAAAGTAAATTGTCGCTGCAATTAATACAAGCATATACTTAATTACATTTTTAGAATTGTTTTTATATACCTCTTTATCTGATAATTTACCGCCAAGCACATTTCCAATAGAATTACTAAGTAGTATTATTCCAATAATACAGGTCCATACAATATTGGCATTACCAAAATATGGTGAAAGTAGTCTTGAAGCAACAAGCTCTAAACTCATTGCTAAAGCATTCATCATAAATAAAGTTATTTCATACTTATATTTTCTCATACTATCTCCATTATTAGTTAATAAAAATGCCTATTATTCATAGGCGTTTTTATTTTTATTTCAATATAGTTTTAATTCTTTCAATTGCTTCTTCTGTGTTTTCTTTTGTTCCAAATGCTGTAAGTCTAAAATAACCTTCTCCACTTGGCCCAAAACCAACACCTGGAGTACCAACAACATTGCATTTTTCAAGAAGCATGTCAAAGAAATCCCAACTATTCATTCCTTCAGGAATCTTTAGCCAAATATATGGAGCATTTACACCACCATATACTGTATATCCAGCTTCTACTAAGCCATCTCTTATAATTTTTGCATTGTTCATATAGTACTCTATATTTTTTCTAATTTGCTTATCTCCTTCTTCGCTATAAGCAGCTTCAGCTGCTCTTTGAACAGGATAAGATACTCCATTAAATTTTGTTCCATGTCTTCTATTCCATAATTTATGTATTTCAACTTCTTTTCCATCAGCAGTATAGCCCATTAATTCTTTAGGTACTACTGTATATGCACATCTCATTCCAGTAAATCCAGCTGTTTTTGAAAAGCTCTTAAATTCAATAGCAACTTTTTTAGCGCCTTCTATTTCATATATTGAGTGAGGAATTCCTGCTTCGCTTATATAAGCTTCATAAGCAGCATCAAATAGTATTATTGATTTATTCTCTAAAGCATAATCTACCCAAACTTTAAGTTCTTCTTTTTTTAGAGTTGTTCCTGTTGGATTGTTTGGAAGACATAAATAAATCATGTCTGGTACTTCATCTGGAAGTTTAGGTACAAAGTTGTTTTCTGCTGTTGTTGGAACATATATTATTTTTTCAAATTTTCCTGTGCTATCATTATATTTTCCACTTCTTCCAGCCATAACATTAGTATCTAAATATACTGGATAAACTGGATCTGTAATAGCTACAGTATTATTAATCCCAAAAATATCTCCTATATTTCCGCAGTCTGTTTTAGCTCCATCTGAAACAAAAATTTCATCTGGACTAATATCAATTCCGTGTCTTTTGTAATCATGTTCAACTATTCTTTCTCTTAAGAATTCATAGCCTTGTTCTGGTCCATATCCTCTAAATGTCTCTTTGTTTCCCATTTCATCTACTGCTTTATGCATTGCTTCTATTACTGCAGGAACGATTGGAAGGGTAACATCTCCTATTCCTAATTTAATAATCCTTTTGTCTGGATTATTCTTTTGGTAATCAGCTACCTTTCTAGCTATTGTAGAAAATAGATAGCTATCTTGTAAGTCTAAAAAATTTTCGTTAATTTTTATCATTGTCATATCTCCTATGAACGCTGTATTGAACAAAATAAATTATTATTCTATTCAATTTATCTATATAAATATAGAATTCCTTTCATTAATTCTATACTTTATATACTAACTACAATAAACACATAATATACTTCTTAATCCTACTCCTAAATCAATTTTTCCTTGTTTAAAGTTAGAATCTAAATCTGCAAGTTCATGTAAAATAGATATTAATTGATTTTGAGTATAGTGAGAAGCTTGCTGTGCATATTTCTTTACTAAGAACTCTTGGTTTGGTCTTAATTCCAAACTTTTTACAATATTTTTATTGTTATCTTTAGCTATTTTATATAAAAGCACTTTTTTAAAATGCTGATATAACATAAATAAAATCATTGCATCTTCAGTCTTGCTATAAATTAAATCATCATATATTTCCATTGCTTTTTTTACATTTCTAATTGAAAGGTTATCTGTTAAATCAAATATTACACTAGATACTTCTTTTATAGCTAATTTTTCTACATCTTCTGCTTTTATTGTTCCACCTTCACCTGCATATTCTATTAGTTTTCTTATCTCATTAATTTGAATTTGAAGATTGGTTCCGCTTGTTTCAACTAGTTTAGCAAGTGCATTTGGTTCTATGTTTACTTTATAAAGACTACATATTTGAGTTAGCTTTTTTCTCATCTGCATTTCATTTAAGAAATTTACTTTAGTTTCTATACAATGCGTAGATATTGCTTCGTATACTGGAGAAGCTTTTATATCTTCTTCTACAAAAACTAAACATACAGATTCGTCA
>JAEEGL011953806.1_pt1 | contig 11599 bp, 9 predicted proteins | sample 9134231 | NCBI WGS metagenome assembly JAEEGL01 (sample SAMN16246548, study PRJNA631951) | gut metagenome | biome: gut microbiome; feature: rumen; material: fiber-attached | host: Bos | place: Iran: Karaj | collected 2018-10 | reverse complement strand
GGCTTATAAACATCGTGCTTGATAAATTCAGCGATATCAACCTTAAGCCGATAGCATATATCATATCTGCATTGCTGATCCTTGCGATCTTCTCGATGCTGCCTGACATGAAACGGATCACGTCAGACGATACCGCATATCAGACCGAGCGGAATGCGTGTCAGGTGACGACTATGAACATCCCGTCCCATGTTGCCGTAATCAATTACGACATTGATTACAAATGTCTATACTGGCGCACCGATTCGGCATTCTACGGCGTGATATCTCCAGACGATGAAATGGATGATATCATAGCAAGATATCCGGGATATGACGGCGTAGTCATCAAAAGAGAGGAAGCCATACGACTGATCGGTGAAGGAACGTGCCAAGCTTCAGTTGAAAAGCAGTTGCAAAAAAGCGTCACATCAAGTACGGAATATGATGAATATATATATCTGTACAGAGCATCCGAGTGATATCACGGGCAGATCATTATGAAGATCAAAAACCACATTGGTGAACTCATACTGAGCATATATTTAAGTTTTGTTACGTTTGCATTCCTCTATGTGAATGTCTCTGTCAATCTGCTTAAAGTATGCCTCATCACCATTGTATTGGGATGTCTGTATTTCATACTGGGCATATATCTGTTCAGATTCCTTAAAAAAATAAAGCTGGCAGCGCCTGCAGATCTGTCTGCCGGAAAACTGATAAGGATCTTCGCGATATTCTTTTTTGCAACTCTTGCAGTAATGATGATATGGTATACCACTTACTTCCCCGGATGTTTCGGATCGGATTCCCTGGCGCAGTATGAACAGGTACTTAAACATACCTATTCCGACTGGCATCCCGCGTGGCATACATTACTCTTCTTTGCTCTGCCCCTTAAACTGACCGGTGGGGCTTCATGGTCCATCATTTTATTCCAGATCATTTATTTCTCACTTACTGCCGGCTACATCTGCATGGTCATATACAAATACTCGGGTATCCGTTTTGCTCTCATATCATTTATCTACATGATCCTCAATCCTTATACCGGTTATCTTGTCATGTATCCATATAAGGATGTGGCTTTTGCTATCGCAGGTGCTTTGTGCGCAGCCATGGGTGCCCAGATTTACCTGTCAAAAGGAGAATGGGCAGATAAGTGGTACAGAGGAGTGATCCTCGGAATAATGTTCGCACAGGCTACGATATTCAGACATAACGGGATATTGTTTACCGGAGTTTTGCTGGTCGCTATATTCTTCATAATGGATCATAAGAAATGGCTCATAGTACTTACCTCATGTATTGTGGTCATGCTCATAATAAAAGGTCCCATATACCGTCACTTTGATGTGGATACGTCTCCTGCACCTGTGATGCAGCTCGTAGGTGTGCCCATGACAGTCATTCAGCATGTGGTCGCCCAAAGTCCCGAAAAGCTTGACGATGAGATCAGGGATTTCGCATACAGGATAGCCCCACAGGAGGTGTGGGAAAAATACGATCTTCTGGGGAACTTCTGTCTGATGAGATACTCCGGTGAGATCAATGAACAGGCCATAGAAGACGAAGGTGTTGCTTCTATCATAGAGTTTGGGATCAATTGTTTTGAATATGCTCCCACAGAAGCATTCCGCGCTCTGTTTGCCGTTACGGATGTCGTATACGGACCTAATATCACGGATGAAGGTTTTATCTCATACGGAAGCTGGGGGAACGAATTCGGGCTTGAAACCAGCGTTAATGAGAAGATGTCCGCCGTTCTGACAGGGTATTACGATCTGATCCTGATGAAGGGATATAACTTTACAAGACAGACTGCATTTGCACTGATTATGATGCTGGCTTCAGTACTGGCTGTATGCAGGATATCCATAGCGGAAGACAGGAAACTCATACTTTTATGTCTTCCCGTATTTGCTTATAACTTCGGAACCATGCTCTTCTTATTTTGGGCCGAATCAAGGTTTTTCTACATCACTTATCTTGTCTGTCCGATCGTGCTTCTTATGTTGTATGGGAAAAGACAGATAGTGTATAATGACCGGGTATGAATCCAGCTGACTTAAACGTTGTTTTTCGTAATGAACATAAATATCTGTGTACCCATACAGATCAGGAGATATTAAAAAGCCGTGTATCCTGTGTCATGGATAAGGATCCGCATGCCGGTAAGACGGGATGTTATCAGATAAGAAGCATTTACTTTGACGATCCGAGTGATACCTGTATGCGCGAAAATGAAGACGGTGAGTATATTCGGGACAAATGGCGTATCAGGGCATATAACCTGGATCCATCCCGCATAACACTGGAATGTAAGCACAAGCAAGGTGACAGATCGGTCAAAACGAGTTGTCTGATCAGCAGGGCTGAATATGATGATCTGATAAAAGCCCGTCCGGTACCTTTATCGGACAGAAGTATTCTAAACAGATTCACGCTCCTTCAACAGACCGCTATGTACCGCCCCAAAGTGATAGTCGAATATACAAGGTATCCCTATATATGTTCATTGGGCAATGTCCGGGTTACATTTGATTTAAATATATCATCATCGCCGGATATAGACCGTTTCTGGGAGCCGGACATCAGAAGACGTCCTGTACTTCCTACAGGACAGGACCTGATGGAAGTTAAGTTTGACGAATACCTTCCTGATCATATATATCATGCAATACAGATGACAGATATGAGCAGATTATCGTTTTCCAAGTACTATCTGTGCAGAAGATACACACTATAAGGAGATCATCATGAGTTTTTCAGACATCATCAAAGGATCGTTTCTAGAGAATTACGGAAATGTGGAAATCGGATTATCGCAGATAATCATGTCACTCGGCATAGCGCTAGTGTTATCTGCTTACATATATTTCTGTTACCGTTATATGACCAGACGATCTTTTTACTCCAAGAGCTTCAACATCTCTTTAGTCGCTTTATGTATCATAACCACGGCCATAATTCTGACCATACAATCCAGTTTCGTAGTTTCTTTGGGTATGGTAGGTGCCTTGTCCATCGTCAGATTCAGGACCGCGATCAAAGAACCCATGGATCTGGTATATCTGTTCTGGTCGATCAGTGTCGGGATCATATGCGGCGCAGGGCTGTTTAAGATCGCCGTGATCACATCCCTGCTTGTCACACTCGCTATCTGCCTGTTTGACAGACTGCCTTCAGCACAGCCACCGCTTATACTTACCGCAACATATGCTCATGACAAAGATCTGGACAAAAAGATAGATGATCTGATCAAAGATAATTCCAAACACTATTCAGTCAAGTCCAGGAGCGTAACAGGTGAACAGATCAGTCTGGTATGCGAGATCCGTGGCAAAAGCGAGACTTCTTCAGATATACCTTATCTTTTATCAGAATTGGACGGGGTATATTCAGCCTCTCTCTTGTCCCACGATGGTGAGGTTACATTCTAAGAGCGGATGAATTTATGAGCATCAGGTTACGCAGATTTCTGCTTCTGTCTATATCAGCCATAACCCTTGTGGCATTCATTCTGTATATTCGTACGTCTACACGCATCAAATGGTTTGAATCAAATGATCCGCACAGAATGGTCACATTTGTTACAGAATCCGGCACCGGCCACGGGATTCACGCAAACCACGACGATGATTTTCACTATACCGCCTATATTGCGTCGGAGTATTCAAATGAAGTGACTGTTTCACTTAAGTATGCGGATTCTGTTCAGATAGGTGATAATGTCTATCATTCCGGCGATAAACTAAAAGATATATCACCGGAAACAGATCTTGTATTCCGCGTTTTCAACTATCCCGACGAGGTATTAGTCTTCGGTTCCATCTCGTTCCTTTTTACAGAAATTACCCCATCGCTGTATATCGATACTGTATCAGGCTCCATGGCAGAGGTAGACAGTGATGCATTCCACAATTACACAGAATCCGCCTCTTACTACGCTGTTGATACAGATTACAGTGTGTCTAACGGAAAATGTGAAATACGCGGTCGTGGCAATACTACATGGAGCGGAGTAAAAAAGCCATATAATATCAACTGTCAAAGAGACGTATCATTATTTGGTATGGATGCCCAGCAAAAATGGTGTCTTCTTGCTAACTGCTTTGACGGAAGCGAACTCAAAAACTGGTTTGCCCTTAATCTTGCAAAAGGGATCAATATGAGCGTGTATTGCGACTGCGAATTTGTAAATCTCTATCTAAACGGTGAGTATGCGGGATTGTATCTTCTTGCTCAAAGCATAGATATATCCGGCGGAAATATACCTGTTACAGATCTGGGGAAGCTCAATAACAGGATCAACAAATATCCATCTGATGCTTCATATTCCATGGTCAGACATGATCATACCGACGGATCCGGACGATATATCTCTTATTACGAAGGAGCAAGTCCGGATGATATATCAGGAGGTTATCTGTTGGAGTTTTTTGATCTTCCGGTGGATACCCCCGCCCAGTTTGCAACTGATCACGCATTGATAAATATAGACTCTCCCAGATTCCCTACCAAAGAGGAATCCCTCTATATTTCTGATTTTATTAATCTGGTAGAAGACACAATATATAAGACGTCAGGGAATACATATATGAATTATATAGATACAGATTCATGGACGGATACATATCTGATCCAGGAATATCTGGCTAATGAAGATACAGATCGGTATAGCAGTTATATGTATAAAGACAGAAACAGTGATCTGATCTTGAGCGGACCTGTATGGGATTTCGATAATGGGTTGGGCGCTGACAGATACAGAAGAAGACCATTTACAGTGCAAACTCTGTGGCTTAAATCCCGCGCCGATTCTCTTTCAGATTATACCAATGGCAAGATCCGCGGAGGATGGTTGTGGGGTTTATTCAATCTGCATAAGGATTTCGGCGATGAAACGATCAATAAATACTTTAATGTGATGCTTCCTGTACTGGATAAATTGCTCGATGAGGATATGCCTGACATACATGATCAAATCCTTTCCTCGGTACACATGGACTATATCAGATACCCTGCAGATATCTGTTCAGATCACGTAAACGGCTTTGAAGATGATTATGAATATCTATACGAATGGTTGATATCAAGACGTGATTTTCTCACCGATTATTACAAAAATCCGAATGATTATATATGTGCAACTTTTGACGGTTTGGAACTATATCACTGTATGATCAGGAATGGAGATACAATAAAAGAGTTACCCATAGATATAGATGGTAACAATACCTGGATATATGAGGAAACCGGGGTGTGTCTGAAGGAAGGGGATGCCATTCATTCAGACACAAGATTCATACACGATTAGTCTTCTCCGGTATAAATCATCTTCACGCTCTTCTTTCCGTAATATTCAGCACACCAGCTGTTAATAAAGAATCCGGTGTCTTCTTTTAACCAACATGGTTTAACATAGGGAATCATTCTGGGTTCAGGTCTATACAGGACCACATCATCATCCGGTGACTCTGCTATCTCAGTCAGGATATCTTCCTCATATCGGATATATTCCTTCAGGTCGCCATTTAATATTGATACTGTCATACTTCCCGTCGCATAGTTTCTGATCCCGCCATGTGCTCCGATCGTACTGACGACAAACAAAGCACACATAATAACGAATAATGTCTTCATCTCCCCCGATATTTCCAAGGGCTTCTTATGAGTTTTAGCCCATCCCAGGAAATACAGGATCCACAAAAACAGCAAAAAGTACGTGGCTAAATCCTGAATAAAAATGGCGCGTGGAGAAAGATTCGGATCATTATATCCAAGATGAACAGGGAAGTTGATCAGAAATATACCTAATCCCATTATTATCATCAATAGAAAAGGATGCTCAAATCTCTTGGAATCTAATCCCTTTTCCAATGGTATATTGTTAAAATCCAGTTTGAAGTACAAAACCGACGCCATGATCAATGCCAGGATAAGAAATAATGATTTAAACAGTTTATGATCAAGCAGGAAAGCTTCATACATTATCGTATGCTTTACAGCGCCGATCACATCATAACCGGTTGCAATTCCTTCGTGACGAACGAAATTTCCGGGCGAAGCCAGATTAATCAAAGCGCCAAGCAAAGCCGCTCCGAAAACTGTCAAAGTTTCCTTTCGTTTATTCCAGTAAACAAATGCATATGCGCCGAACAAGAACAGGATTCCACAATTAAATACAACCAAATTCAAGATCGCTCCACTGGCGATAAATGCACATATCGCAGCCGGAATATACAATCTGTTGCCATCCGAAAGGCTCATGAACAGCAAACCAAAGCCAATCATCATTATGGCACTGACAAATACATACTCGGATACCACATCATACCAGGTAAAAATCTCAGAATTATCAAAATTGTTAAACAGCGCAAAAACAAAAACAAAATATATAAACCAAACTATATCAAGATCAAGCTTAAGTATCTTACGTACAAAAGCCCAGATCATGAAGAATGCGGCTATGAAAAAAATAATATACAGAGATACATTGACAACACGCAGTCCGATAATCCCCCATCTTGAGAGGGGCGACAGAAGATACGAGAAAAAAACATCGGAAAAATAGCCGCCAATACCAACATAATATCTGTATACCCAAATAAGTGCCGCCACAAAATACGAATGACATGAAGGCAGCACCTCCGCTAAATCGTTTTCCACATTAAAATCATCCGCGACCGGAAATGAATGACCGACATAAATTAATATCGGAATGATCACAGCCATTGAAAGAATTGAAAACAAAAAAGATCGTTTGAGAGTTTTTTTAGTCATAATTCTATTTCCGTTTCTTCGTATTCATAATGTCATGCCCATCACAGGTATCTTTCTCACTTTATCACATATGCATTTAACTCCGTACCCCAGAATGCATACAATGGGTACAGCGATCAAAAAATTCGCCTCCGGTCTCATCTCTCCCCCAAATCCGTCACAAATGATCTGCTGAACCGGCCAGCCCGTAAGATATATCCCATAAGAAATCTCCAATCTATCCGGAATTCTAAACGCCCTGCATGTTTTAAAGGCCAAACACATCAATATGTATGGCAGAAAAAAGAAGATCGTAAATTCACTGACTCTAAAATACCATGACGCTATCAGCCCTGCCAAAGCTATGGCCAAAAAACTCAATTTGATAGGTATATGCTCGCGATAAACATAAAACAAAATACCGCAAAAAAACATAAGCGCCGGTTTATAAGCTGCTGAATACACTGACACCGAGCTGAAAATCAATCGATTGATCAAAAATCCGATCACTGCTGCCGGAATTGTAAATACAAGTCTTTTCTTGCTCATCAACCCCGTTTTGAACAGTATATAACACATAATGTAACACAGAAACTCAACAGGCAGTGTCCACAAAGGTCCATTTACCGTAGCATCGTATACATTATTGGAAAAAACGCCGGGAAGTTCATGCACGGGAAGCAGAATCGCATTTAACAGATACAGATATGTATGATAATCCGAGAAATACTCTTTTGTACCCAGAACAGTTTTGATAGGACCAACAACAAAAACGCAGGTTATGACCACAAGAAACAATTCCGGAAAAAGGCGCCTGAATCTCGCGGCGAAAAAACTCTTGGCCGAGCCATGCCGCTCAGCACTTCCGGCTATAAGAAAGCCGCCACAGCAAAAAAAAATGCTTACTGCCAAGCTCCCCAAAGCGATAGGTCTTTCGAAAAGACTGCCGCACAGACCGGAATATAAATTTCCGGTGCTGATTGGGACACAATGGGATAAGATGACCATAAATGCCGCTATAATCCGTATGAGGTTCAGATTGTTATCTCTTCCCGAAGAGATATCATTAAGCATCATGTCTCTGCTCCTCCTCAGGATCACTCTTGCATAAAGCAGGATCTCCGAGGTTAGATACTTCCTCATACAATGCCAGTTTCTGCGTGAGGGTTTTAATCTCGCCTCCCATTTTTGACACAGTGATCGTTAAAGAGAACACGATTGCCGTAAGAAAGATCATTCCAAAGAAGAAGAGCATATTGCTGGGAACTATTATCCCAAAAAAACGGGCCAATTCAGATACTATTATCGGGAAAGCCGTCAGCACCATCATGGCTATATCTAAAAAAATCCACGGAAGAATATATTTTATATCGACATGCCTCGCTCTTATCTTATGTATCATATAAAAGAGCACTACAAACCAGATAATAAACAAAAAAATCTGCAATCGAATATTCAGCATTGTTATCTAATCCTCTCTATAAGAATAGCAACAGAAACTTTTATCATATAATATATAGACTTTTTTAGATTGATAGAAGACTGTCCACCCTGTCTGTCTCTCATGATAACAGGAATCTCTATAACCTTTTTTTGTTTCTTCAAGACAGATACAAGGCTGGAAGGCTCCGGATAATCCGAAGGATAATCTCCAGAAAAAAACGATAATACATCTCTGTTAACTATGCGGAGCCCTGATGTAGGGTCAGTGACCCTGGTACCCGTAAGAAGAAATATCAATAATGAAAAATACCTGATTCCCAGCCTTCTCAAGCCCGAGGACTGAAATCCCTCTTTCTCGATGAACCTAGATCCAACACACACATCGGCCTGCTCTGAGATCATTTTCTCCAGCATTTGAGAAATATAGAGAGGGTCGTGCTGTCCATCGCCATCAATCTGAACTGCATAGTCATATCCATATTTATATGCATATTTATATCCTGTCTGGACGGCTCCCCCAATGCCAAGGTTTACGGGTAAACTGATATATCTCAGATTATTATCCCGGCATATATACGCTGTCGAATCCCTCGATGCATCATTGACGATTATATAATCGTACTCGGGGGCTGTTCTTTGAATCTCTGTCACAGTATTCAAAATACTTTCTTCTTCATTATATGCCGGAATGATTATCAAGAGATTGCTTGTTTTCTTCAATATTCTCACTCCATAAACTTCCCATCACCAGGAAAGGCATGCTCATAAACATAGGGTATACATATCGGCTTTCTGAAGCCACGGGTGCGGATAATAATATAACAAAAACGATTGACAACACAATAATCGTTGTGAAAGCCAGACTCTTATTTTTCTTCAAACATGAAATATATAGGAGAATTATCGTGGTCCATGTATAAAGTCCTGTGCTAACAACCAGTTTAAGCAACTCAACAACGAAATAGTACCGCAAATACGCATCCATCAAAGCCTTTGCCAATTCTGACTTATTATCAAGGAAAATACCCATATCGTTCTGTTGCGGACCATAAGCCCAAGCCAAACTGGAATTGCCGGCATTCCAGTATCCAAATGTCTGATCAGCCCAAGCTTCAATATATTTAATTGGGTGTTTAAACCCTAATTCCAAGTAAAGTCTTACATAATCCATTTTGTGGTCATTATAATATCCATCATCCATTTTCCCGGTTTTCTTTATTAACGCCACTAATGAGTCATAGGAAAACGGCTGATAGTATTCTGACACGGATTCAACTTCAATCACATGTGAAAGTAACTCTAATTGTTCTTCATTTAAATCCTCACATTCCGTAATAACTTTAGCAATCTGCTGACAGGGAATACTTAAAGAGGCGTAGGGATAGGTTTGTTGAACACCTCCTCCTTGATTTCTTAGTGCTTGATGTGTCATATAATATGATGTAAGTATCACACAGACAAATAATCCAAATACAACAATATGTTTCTTTCTGAACATCAACAAAAAAAATATTGTTACAAGGGCAAAAGAATAGAATCCATTATGCCTAAACAGACACATCCCCATAGCTCCAATGACTATAAGACCGATATTAAGAAGTTTTCTGTTTCCAATCCCCGAAAGATAACGAAAGACGGCTATGATCAGCAAAAAAGTGCTTCCGGCAAACATTGCCTCCTTTAATACCCAAAAAGAAAATGCGATATTATACGGGATCAGCAGTTGAACTATCGAGACACAAAGAACGATTCGCCAATCAATCTGCATTTGATACAGCGTCACGGTCATAAACGCAAAGCAGGCCGATATAAACACAGTTTGGAAAACAATATATGTGGCAACTGCAGCATTTATATTGCCAAACAAATTCATCCCAATATTAAACCAAAAACTGATCAATAAGGTATGATAATGTGGGCTGGCATTCCCGATGTTTCCGCTAACAACCTCCTTCAGCTGATCAAATCCATCACTGGAAATGGCACCCGGATAATAACATAAGAAAAAAATCATATTATAAATCAGGCATATGATCAGAAAAGATGCCAAATATACAAATGCAGGATGAAATCTCTGAATCGTATCACGTTTTAAAGATATTTTTATGTAATAATGCTTAACCCATTCAATTATATATAGGAATACAAGAAATCCACCAATCAACAACACCGATACAGATACACAGAATTCTATACCGGCGATCAATCCTTCGCTAATACGACCTTCTCCATCCATATACGGAAGACCATCAGCTAATCTGTAATCAGCAAGAAGAACACTTACAGAAAATATAAGAGATATGATATATTCAGGCCATTCGTGGAGAGAGAAAACAGTCTGATGTTTGGAATTCAAGTATAGCATCGAGAGTATTGCCAACAGTCCTTCCAGCATATAGACAACGATATATGAAAAAGATTTCTGAAAAAAGGCGACCCAAATAAAAATCAAAATTATTGAAAGCGCAATAGATGATTTTTTCATAAAACACAACCTCTAAATGTCATATTCGGAAGACCAAATATCCTTTTTATTTTATCATCATGCTTAACATCCGGTCAATATAACCACCCCCGCAGGATTGTCAGTTTTATTGACTATACAACAGCATTAATGATAAGATTTGTTGGGTATTGGAGGTTCGGTCATGAAAGAATATGATAATGCAACATTACAGCTGGTTCAGAAAAATGAATTCAGCATACTAAAAGAGTTTTGCGAAATCTGTGATGCAAACGGTTTTAGATATTACATGGATTCCGGGAGTTTAATCGGGGCAATAAGGCATAAAGGCTTTATACCCTGGGACGATGATATAGACGTCGCCATGCCCCGGGAAGACTATACTGCTTTCCTTGATTACGCAAAAAAGAATCTGACCGACAAATATAATCTGCTAAATATTTACGAATATGATAATTATCCCATCGGCACAACGCAGTTAAGCTTAAAGGGTACGGTTTTTGTTGTGGATTCTTTTAAGGATCTTACCAATATACCTTTTGGTATATATTTGGATATTTTTCCAATGGATTTTATATCTGACAACAACATTATCCGCGGCATTCAGATCATCAGAACTTATGTACTGGGAAAATTGATGATCCTGTCAGCATTGCCAAAGCCCAGCATTCACTACAGCCCCATAGTTAATAAAATTATCCTTTTTGCCTCAAAATGCATATATTCTATTCTCAGGTTCTTTAAGGTTTCACCCAGAAGAATATACAATAAAATGATGCGTATTGTTTCCGCAAACAAAGCAGGCACAAAGAGAATGCTGTATTTACACTGCCGCAAGCCGGGAGGAATGCTTATAAACTGGGATGATGTGTTCCCAACGGTTCCTGTGTCTTTTGACGGACTGACGGTTCAGGCTCCGCGCGAATATGACAAATACATGAAGCATCT
>JAEEGL011799703.1_pt1 | contig 11599 bp, 3 predicted proteins | sample 9134231 | NCBI WGS metagenome assembly JAEEGL01 (sample SAMN16246548, study PRJNA631951) | gut metagenome | biome: gut microbiome; feature: rumen; material: fiber-attached | host: Bos | place: Iran: Karaj | collected 2018-10 | reverse complement strand
CATTTGTCATTTTTATTATTTGATAAGTTAACATTAAATCAAGAAGCCATTGATAAAAATATTTATTTTTTAATAATATTTCACAATTTTTTCTATTAAATTGTGTTAAAGTATATAAATCAGTTAAAAATTTATGTTTTTCAATAATACTACTATACATTATTAATTGAAGAATTAAATTTAAAATAGGTTCATAAATTATATCATCATTATCATCAATTTCAATTGGAATATCAAATTTATTCATTAACCAACTAATTAAATAATTATAAATATTATCAACATATTCATCATTTAATGGATTTGAATATTCATGTACATATGAAACAGGAAGTGATAAATTTTGAATTATTGATGTATCTGATATTATATTCCAGTAATCATCTTCTAATTTATTTAATGAATTTGATGATATATTATCTAAAGATTTTTTAGTTTGAAAATTTAAATTATTTATTCTATATTCTATATTATTTTTATCTTCATCTTTATCATAATTTTCATCTGGATTAAGTAAAAGTTCATTTAATTCTTTAGAAATATTTTTTGATTCTGGAGGAAGAGGGGTTTTTAATGGGAAAAAAGAAAAACAAATATATGGAATTAATTCTTCTTTAATATTATATCCTGAGTTTTTTGAGAAAGTATCTTTTGAAAATAATACATTAAAAATTTTTAAACATTCATATCTAATATCTAAAGTTGAAATTGTTAATATATATAATAAATGTTCTAATCCTCCATTTTGTAAAAAATGTTCAATATATTCATCATTTTCTGAATATATAAAATGACTTGATATATCATTTTTTTTTATGTTTAAACCAAATAAATTTTGAAAAATATAAATAATTTCTTTAATTAAACAAGGAGAGATTTCTAAAGATAAAAATTTTATCATTTTTATCATTTGTTCTAAAATAATTTTTTTTGTACTTGATAAAATCTTTTTTATTATATTTAAAATATGATTTATTTTTATCAATAATTCTGGAGATGATAATTTATATGTATGAACTCCATTCATATCAATTTTTTCACATAACATTTTATAATGATTATCACAACAATAAATATTAATATCATTATCATATAATTTTGTTATTATTTCTAATAAATCACAAGCATCAAAAACATTATACATTATTTCAAGATTTTCTTCATATATTTCCATAATATTTTTCCAATATTCAATTTGAATACTTTGTTCAAATTGACAAATTAATTTTGGATTTAATATAATTTCCTGACAATATGACCTTAACATTTGATAATCATTTTTATTATCATTTTTAATCATAATTTTCACTAAAGAAAGTAATTTAACCATAATTTCATGAGTAAATAAATTTATGGAATTATTTTCTTCCTTTTTATATTTTTTAATAAATAATGATAAATAAGAAAAAAATTCTTTATCTCTATCTCTCATAATATTATCATAAATTTCTTTTTTTTCAAAAATATTTAATAATATATTAATTGCTTCCTCTAAAACCATTGGAGTTCCATATTTTCTATTAAAAATAAATTCAAAAATAGGAAGAAAAATACTAATTCCTCCAATTAAATATAAATTAGATGAATAATTATGATCACAAAAAACTCCTCCTACTAAATTATTATCATTATAATTTAACATTTCAGCATTTAAATTATCAATTAAATCAATACAAATTGTTCCTTTTGTTCTACATGGTGAATACATAAAAATTAATGAAGTTAAAATATTTTTCAAAGATATTAAATTTTTATTTTTGTTTCCATCAGACTCAATTTCACTTTGGTTAATATATTGTATAAATTCATTAATAGTTTTTTCATTATATAATCCAAAAGGATAATTGACAAAATCTGAAATAGGAGAAGAAATACTTAAACATTCATTTAACATAAAAACATTACTTAATAATCCAGTAAAATCTTTGCAAATTCCAATTGAAGAAATTTTTTGATTATTTACATTTGGGTATTCATAATTTTTTATAATTGGATTTGTGATACCATTTTTATATAATAAAATTTGAGGTTTTTGAAGAAAAGACATTGGTTTATGTGTAAACAATAAAAAAGTCCATTTATTATATTCTAAATCACACAAAAAAACTTCATTTTTTGATTTATTTAAATTTAAAAAGGTACTTATTTCATTATTTAAATTATTATTATTTTCATCATTATTTAAATTAATTTTTTCATCTTTCTTTTCATTTGTTTCATTTTTATTTTCATTTAATTCTTTTTCTAATAAATTATACCATCTATAATAAATTTTATTTTGTCTTAAAGTTGCCTCAAAAGCCACAAATTTATTTGTATGTATATAAAATAAAGTTGATTTATCTGTTATTCTTTTATTTGTTGTGTCTAAATTTATTTTTTCCAAATAAATCCACATACCAATTGAATATCCTTTTACTATTGATGTATTATTATTTTGTAATCCTTCACTTTCTACTTTTAATTCAGAACGCAAATTATTAAAGAAAAAAAATTGTTGTGGAAAAATTTTCCCATCATTAATACTTTTGGTTAAAAATTTATTAAGAATTTTTAACATTAATAAAAATTTATTTCCATCAAAAGTTTTATCATTTGAAAATAAATTTGACATTTCTTGAAAAATATTCCAAAAATATTCTGGTTTAACTCCACAATAATAAATTAATTTTTGAAATAAATTTAATACACTTTCACAAAATTGTAAATCACGATTATTGTCTATTAAAATATTTATACATTCATTCATAAAATATATTTTTTGATGAAATTGATCATCTTTTAATTTTGATTTTTCAATTATTATTGCACTATTATATGATAATTTTTCAATTATCATAATAATTTTTTCAATTATTTCTATTTTTACTTGTGTATTTGTTGAATTTTTTATAAAATCTAATATTTCAAATATTAAATATGGCTTTATTATTAACATATTTGATTTTTTATTTAAGATTAATTTGCTTCCTAATAAATTTTCAAAACTATCAGCTATTTTGTTCTTTTTTGTTGTTTTATTTCTTTCTGGATACATATCATTATTTTCACTAGAATTTGAAATATTTAATTTTCCATTTTTATCTGTATTTATTTCTGAATCTGAGTCTGAATCCATTTATTTTTATATTGAAAAACCTAAATAATAAAAATATGAAATTATCGAAAAAATATAAATAAATATTTTAAATTCAAAAATATATGAATATTTTTAATTCTTATAAAATCATAAAAAGAAAAAAATTTGATAAATGATAAAATATAATGAATTGATTCAAAGGTCAAAAAAATCAAGTTCTCCACATGTAAATATTTATTGATTGTTTAGTCATTAGATGAAATTGAAATGGCAAAAACATCTTTATTAAAAATAAATGATTATGATAAGAAAAAAATGATTCATAATTTTTATTTATTAAGTAATATTAAAACATTAAAAAATAAAAGGTTTAAACATATAATTGAATGTAATAAGAAATATAAACATCAAGTAGATTCAATGAATGAAACTAAAAATTTAATTGAAGCAAGAAGAATCAAATCTGCATTAAAATATATAAATTCTAAGAGTGAAAGAATTGAAAAAAGTTTATCATTAATAAAACAAGAAAAATTTTTAGAGAAAAATAATCGAAAAAATATAATTCAACAAAAGGAAAATAATATTACTTTAAATATTGAAAAAATACAAAAGAAAGAAGAAAAAGAAAGATTAAATAATGAACAAAAAATAAAATGTAAAATCGAAAGTTATACTCGTAATTTTAATTATTATCAAAAAATTAAACAAAAAAATTTTATAAATAAGAATTTGAAAAGTTTTTATGAACATGAGAAAAATAAAAAAATATTAGAAGAAGAATATCAACAAGAATTAATTGAAAAAGAAAGAAAATTTTTGATCAAATTAAATAAAAAGATTTTGGGAATAAAAGAAAGTTCATTTAAAAGAAAACAAAAAATATTAAAAAATAAAAAGCATAATGAATTTATAAAAGAGTTACAAAATGATTTAGAAAAAAAACAAATGGAAAAACAGAAAATTTATTTATTGAAAATAAATGATATATTTAAAAAAAAAGAATTAAATGAGTTAAAAAAGAAATCAGATTTAGAAAAAATGTTAAACAATAATAAAAAAAAATTAGAACAAATATATGAAAGAAAAAAAATACAAAATAAAATGAATGAAAAATATAGAAATAGTATTTTAGAAAATGAAAGAGAATTATTATTAAAAAATATTGAAAAAAAAGATTTATCAACAGATTTAAAAAGCTCATCTAATTTTAATAGTGATTTAGATATTAGTCTATATTATATGAAATTTAATAGAGAATTAAATAGAATTAAATCACAATCTATTAATAAATTATCCAAAGATAAACAAAAAAAATATTTTTTAGATTTATTAAGAGAAAAAAGTGAAAGAGAAAAAAAAAAACAAGAAGAAAAATATAACAAATAATTAAATATATATTTCATTTCTTTTAAATAATTATAAATTTTTAATTTAATACTTTGTTAAAATATTTTCTAAAGACTCCATATTAATACTTACTTCAGAAATAAAAATATTTGATTTTTTAATATTTAAAATAATACCAAAAAATTCTCCTTTTTTATCTTCATTCATATGAATAAAAAAATTAAAAGAACCATCATTTCCAATATCCTTTAATTCAATTGATAAAATATATTCTTTTATTGTGTCAAAGATAATATTAATTTCATTAATACTTTTAATTAAAATTGTATTATCATTAATAGCTTTATTAATAATATTTTCTCCTTTAACAAAATTAATAAATTTCATTTTAATATTTTCAATATTATCAGTATTAAAATCAATATTTTGAAATTTATTATAATTAAAATTAATATATAAATAATACCCAGCTGAATATTCAATTTTTAATTTTTCAGGATTACCAACACAAACAAATTGTCCTAATTTTAACCAAGATACAGTATCACATAAAATTTCAGCTTCTTCAATTGAATGTGTTGAAATAATTAAATTATATTCTTCTATATTATAACTTAATTCATTAATATTTTTCCACATAATTCTTCTTGAATCTGGATCAACTCCAGTTGAAGGTTCATCTAATAATAAAATTTTAGGATAACTCATTAAAGCAATTGCAAAATTTAATTTTCTTTTATTTCCACCTGATAAATTTGTACACCAAGTTTTTAAATATTTTTCTAATCCAAATCTTTCACTTACTTCTTTTATTGATTCATTTACATTTTTTAATTTAATATAATATAATAATATTTCTTCTACTGTTAAATATTCAAATAATGCATTTTCTTGAGGACAATATCCTATATTTGTTCTTATTTCATTAAAATTTTTAGTTACTTTTTTATTAAATAATTCAATTTCTCCTTCATCAAAAAAAATTTCATTTGTTATTGATTTAAATGTTGTTGTTTTACCTGAACCATTATATCCTAATAAACCAAATTTTTCATTTGGTTCTAATGATATATTCATTTTATCTACTGCTCTTATATTTTTTCCACGACATATAAAATAATTTTTTATTAAATTTATTATTTTTGTTGTATATTTTTTTTCATCATCTGATATTATTATTCTATTATTATCTGATATTTCATTTTGCATTTCATTTAATATTTTTCTTCTGAAAAAGATTGATACTATAATTTCATGATATAATTTTTCAAAAAATCTTATTTGAAATAAAAATAAAATAAAAGAATAAATAAAAAATTGGATTATAAATAACATTGAATGATTAAAAATTGTATATTTTAATTTATTTTGATTATCAAATCCTCCTCCTTTTAATAAACCAAAATAAAATATTCTACCTATTGCAATTAATAATGAAGAACTAGGAATTAAATCAGATTCAGTATAAATAAATGTATTTTCTGATAAATATATGAAATAATTATTACCTCCTAATCTAATCATTGATAAACAAGGAAATAAAATTGATGTAATAAGACAAAATAACAAATAAAATTTTTGTCCATTTTCTTCTTTTTGAAATAAAAAACTAAAAATATAAACAAATAAATTAACAGAAAATACAAATGGTATAATAACAATTAAATGATACCAATATTGACTATCAGTATATATTAAAAAAGGAAAAACTAAAAATAAAAAAATCATAAATTTAATAATATCCATAATTAATATACTAAGCCAATAAGCAAACATATTTGAACCTGAAAGATATAATAAATGTTTTATATTATTTATTCTTTCTTTTAAAGGAGTTGTTATCATAAATCCACTTATTGATATAAATGAATTCCAAATCATTATTAATGAATATAATAAAACAAAAATTTTTTGAAAATCTTTTAAATCATCTGGTTTACTTCCTGTTGGTATATTTGAGTATTTATGAATAAAATTTGTTTTTATATCATATTTTTCTAAAAGAAATGATATAATGAAATTCATAGTTGATTGAAAATATTCTATTGAAGCTGATTGATATAGAATATTAAATTCTAAATTATTAATATCTTTTTTATTTATAACTAAAACACTTCTCTCATTTTTATATTTACTTTGTTTATAAAATTCTTTATCTATATCATCAATTGTAAGATTATGGTTTTTTTTGAAATTATACTTTATAGCTTTTAATTTTACTTTATTTTTTTTATAAAAATAAGATTGTTTTAATAAATCAAAATATTCAATTGGATAAGATTTAATATGTATTGGATTTATTTTTATCAATTCATTTATATTTTGATAAGTATATCTTGAAGTAATAAATAATGAATTTAATCCAAAAATATAAATAAAAATTGTAATTGAAGCAGATATAATTTCTAAAATAAAACTAGATTTATTTCTCCATAAAGGAATTAAATTTCTTGAAATATTATAATAAATTTCATTTTTAAATGAAATTTGTTTTTTTTCTTTTTTTACATTTACTGTTATACTTGTATCATATTTTGATTTAATAAAATTTTCTTCTTTTTCTAATTGATTAAACATTAAAGTACTTAATTCATTATTATTTAATTTCAAAAATACATCTTCTAAAGAAGTAGTAGAAACAGTATAATTTTCAATTCCATAATCAGTTTTAATTCTTTCAATCTCTTTAAATAATTCTTTAACATTATCATCAGTTTTTAAAAAATTAATAGATAAAATATTTTTAGAAGCAATTTTAATTAAACCAGAATTATCAATTTGTTTTAATTTACCAACAAATTCAATTCTTTTTTCTCTAGTTAAAATTTTATCATTAATAATAAAATTAATATTAAAACCACAAGGATATTTACTTTTTAAAAAATTAGAAGTACCAGAACAAATATATTTACCTTCATTCATAATACCAATTCTATCACCTAAAATTTCAGCTTCTTCTAAAGAATGAGTGGTTAAAATAATAATTTTATTTTTTTTATATTCTCTTAAAAAATCCCATAAAACTCTTTTAGACATTATATCCATTCCACTTGTTGGTTCATCTAATAAAACTAATTTACTATTTCCACATAAAGCTAAAGCTACACATAATTTTCTTTTTTGTCCTCCTGATAAAGTTGATGATAATGAATCTTTTTTATCATTTAATTCTATTTTTTCTATTAAATTATTTATTTCTTCTTTATTCATTTTATTTCCTTTTATTTCAGACATTAATTTTAAATGTTCTCTTACTGTTAAATAATCAAAATAAATATCTTCTTGATTACATAAACCAATATTTTGAAACAGATATTTTTTATTTTTATATATTGAAATACCATTTAAATAAATATCACCTTTATTTGGTTTTTCCATTCTTGAAATTAATTTTACTAAAGTTGTTTTTCCTGCTCCATTATGTCCTAATAAACAAAATATTTCATTTGAATATAATTCTCCATTAAAATTATCAACTGCTATTAAATCATCATATCTTTTTGTTATGTTTTGAATTGATAAATATCCTTTTTCTTTTTTTTCTTTTTCATTTCCGATTATTTGATGATTTGATTCAATTTTTTGTTTTGTTTTAATTTCTTCTAATTCAATATCAGAAATTTTTTCATCATATAAAATTCCATAATCTGTTAATGTATTTAATGAAAATAAATGTTTAATAAAAGGTAATAAATCCATTCCTGAATTTTGATAAATAGTAAAAAATGTTCCTAAACAAATATCAAATAAAAAAGATAAAATATACATAATAAAAGTATTAAATAATGAAATTTTATTATAAGGAACAAAAAATAAAGTAGAATCAATTCCTTTCAAATAATTATCTAAAGCAAATAAAACTTCAAAATTTTCAACTTGTGTTATTTGTGGAAAAATAAATAAAATATATTTAAAAAATAAATGTATTTGAGGTGATGCAATAACACCAGATAATATAGAAACACTTAAATAAACTACTTTAAGTAAAGTTTGTCCTCCTTGAATTGTATTTACAAATGATTGAAGAACAAATGACATACTAAAAATATTCATTGAAAATAAAAATAATGAAATAAAAATCCAAAAAAAAGTTATATTATAAAAAAAAAATTGTTTTATTTCATATGCACATATAATCATTGGAATTATTGTTAATGTTAAAAAAGTTAATACCCAAGAAAAAAAATATCTAATTGGATTTATTCCTTGTCTTGATAATAAATCTTTTAATTTTTTTTCTTTTTCTTTTACCATCCATAAAAAAAATGTAAATAATGTAGAAGAATATGAAATTGATATTAACATTGGAATTACTATTATTAAATCTTCATTACTTAAATAATTATATATTGGTGGAGTTGTTAATGGTTTATAATTTATTTTAATATTTTCTTGAGGTTTACTAATATTATTTAAATATAAAAGGAAATTTGTTAAAAAAATATCATAATTTAACCATCTTTCTACATCATTTAATTGAGTATTCATTAAATCATTATTAAATGTTAATAAATTTGATGAAGAATAAATTGATCTTATTTTTAAATTTTGACTTTTTATCTCAAAATTTAGATTTTTTTTATCTTTCCCTTTTATTACTAATATAAAGTCAAATGGTATTTCATTAATATAATTTGATGAATATAAATGTTTTTTATATTCTTTTTCATTAGAAAATGTTTTAATTGTAAAAAATGATAGTGAATATACTCTATGTGCAAATTCTAAAAATTGTTCAATTATTATTTTATTATCTGAAATTACACCTATTTGATCATTAATATTATTTATGAATTGATAATTATATAAATTAAAAGTTTGACTAGAATAACTTTTTGGTTTTGTATTATTAATTAATTGATAATTTTCTGACTTTAATCCTTTTAAAGCATATCCTATTAAAAGTATATAGATTAAAGGATAAAATAATTGGAAAATATTTTTACATAAATTTCTTTTTACATATATTAATCTAATTTTTAATATAGGAATCATTTTTTAAACTTAATTTAATTAAATAAAAATTAAAATAATAAAACTTAAAAAATATATTTAAAAAAAAATAAGCAAAAATTATAATTATAAAAGTTTAAAAACAATAATTCAATTTCTCAAAAAAAAAATCTAAAATGGAAAAAAGTAAAAATGAAGAAAGAAAGTCATTAAAAAAAATAAAAAATGAATATTACAGTATGAAACCTCATGTAATAAAAAAAAACAATCTACGTTTAATTGAACCATATGAATTTAAATATCAATTATATGTAAAAGGTCGTTGGGTAGGAAAAAATATAATATCAGTTTTAAATACAGAATTTACATCATACACAAAAGAATATTTTATAAATGCAATTAATTCAGGAAAAATATTAATAAATAATACAAAAATTGAACCATCATATAAATTAAAAAGAAATGATTTCTTAACACATTTAACAATAAGAAAAGAAAATCCAATAATTGATACTCAATTAGAAATAATTTATGATGATGATAATTATTTAGCTGTAAATAAACCTTCATCTTGGCCTGTTCATGTTTGTGGTGGATATCAATTTAATACACTTCAAAGAATATTACTTGATGAATTTGGATATGAAAATATTAAAGTTTTACATAGATTAGATAAACATACTTCTGGTGTTGTTTTATTTGCTAAAAATAAAAATTCTGCTGAGAGGTTTAGAGAAAAATTACATTCTGATTTAATTCAAAAAATTTATTTTGCTAGAGTTAAAGGTAATTTTAAAGATGAAAATGTTGTTGTTAAAAGATATATTATTGCATTAGATAATGGAAAAGGTATTTATACTGATATTTCTGATGAAGAAGCTGAAAAAATTAAAAAAGAAAATAAAATTAAAAGTAGTCTTTTAAATTTAGATGGAAGTCAAAAAAATAATTTTAAGGAAAGTGATGTGAAAAAAAATGAAAATATTGAAAATTGTGGAAATGAAGAAAATAATAATGAATTAAATGATCCGAAATTTTCTGAAACTAAATTTGAAAAATTATTTTATGATGAAAAAAGTAATACTTCTGTTGTTATTTGTAAACCTAAAACAGGGAGAACACATCAAATAAGAATACATTTAAAATATTTAGGTTTTCCTATTGCAAATGATCCTTGTTATGGTGGAATAGTTTTTAATGGAATTAAGGAATTAGATAATCCAGAAATGAAAGAATATTTATTTAAAGAAAAAAAGGATGAAGAAAAAAAAGATGAAGAAAAAAAAGATGAAGAAAAAAAAATTGAAAATGAACAAAGTAATAATAATAATATTAATAATAATACTAATAATAATAATGATAATCTAAATTTATCAGTATCAGAAATTTTTTGTTATAAAATATGGTTACATGCATGGACATATAAATTTGAAAATTATGAATTTAAGACATCAATTCCTGATTGGGCAACGAAAGAATATAATCCAAACCATATATTTTAATAAAAAAAATTGTAAAAAAAATAAAAAAATTGTAAAAAAAATATAAAAAAAATTGTTTTTATTAAAAAATAAACTAAAAAAAAATATAATTTCCATATAAATTATTTATATATAAATTAATTAATATATAAATAAATTGTTTATAATTTAAATGGATGATGCATTAATAGTAGTAGGAGATAAAGGACCACTTCAAACCAAAATAATATGGTGTGTAATAGGTAGTGCAAGTTTATCTTTAATTCAATCAATTGGTTTTGCATTTTTAACAAAAAAACCGATTTATTTATGTAAAATAAACGATGATTTAAATTCAATTTATCACGAATGTGAATATAATAAACAATTATTTTGTCAAAATCAAAATACAATAACATATAAAAAAGATCCATCAAAAAGTATAATTAATTTTACATATTCATTTGATTTAATATGTGAAAGAGAAAATTATATTCCATTAATTGGTTCAGTTTTTTTTTTTGGTTCAATTTTAGGTTGTTTAGTCTTATCACCATTACCAGATAAATTTGGTAGAAAAAGAATATTTCAAATATTATTATCTATATCATGTATCGCAAATATTTTAAGTTTATGTACAGTTAATCCAACACAATTACTTTTTATTATATTTTTATCAGGATTTACTTCTTATGTTTATGGTATGTCTTCAATTATGATTTCTGAATATGTTGCAAGAGATATTTCTGGTATTATT
>JAEEGL011250150.1_pt1 | contig 11599 bp, 8 predicted proteins | sample 9134231 | NCBI WGS metagenome assembly JAEEGL01 (sample SAMN16246548, study PRJNA631951) | gut metagenome | biome: gut microbiome; feature: rumen; material: fiber-attached | host: Bos | place: Iran: Karaj | collected 2018-10 | reverse complement strand
AGCAAAGTTCATTGCGCTTGCAAATGATGAAAATCTAGAAGCAGCCGCTATTGCTACAATTACAACAACAAGACGTATCAAGATGTATTATGATAACAAGTGTTTGTTAGATATTAAAAAATCATTCTTTAAAGAAAATACTCAAGTTAAAGAAAAAGCAATTGCAAGAATTACAGATCCTGTTGTTCAAGATTTCTTTGATAATCCATATAAAGATACAATGACATTGTTTGAAGATGGAGACTTTAAGTCTGCGCTTTTAAATGAACTAAAGAGACTTGAAGTATGTTCTCAAAAAGGTCTTAGTGAAATGTTCGATTTCTCTATGGGAGCGGGAACTGTTTTGGCGCAAAATGGTGGTAGATTCCAATTAACGCCAGCTAACGCGACAATACAAAAACTTCCAGTTAATGGTGTTACAGATACGGCAACAGCCGTAACATTTGGATGCGTTCCAAATCTTTTAGAGCGTTCTCCATTTATCGGGGCTATCTATTCAATTATATTATCTATATCAAAACAAGTATCTGTTGGCGTTGATGTGGACAATGTATATTTATCACTTCAAGAATATTTCAAAAAATTAAGAACAGAAGAAGATAGATGGGGCGAAGCAACAAGTGCAATGCTAGGAGCAATGTATGCTCAAGAAAAGTTAGGAATTTACGCAATTGGCGGAAAAGATTCAATGAGTGGTTCGTTTGAAGATTTAGATGTCCCACCAACTGTTATTTCATTTGCGCTTGGAATTACTTCAGCCTCAAAGACAATATCTAATGTATTTGCAAATTATAAAGATGAAGAAGAACTAAACCATATTTATCATATACCACTAAAGAGAGATGAATATGGCGTTCCTGACTTCAAATATTTAAAGAGCTTATATAAGGCATTAAATAGAGCAATAATAACAGGCGGAGTTAAAGCTTGCAATGTAGTTGAAGAAGGCGGTGTAATATCTTCTGTATTTAAGTCTTGTATGGGTAACAGATTAGGTACAACTTGGGAAGAGATTTTTGAAAGTTCTTATGCGCCACTTTTAGGTGACTTCATTATTCAAGGAGATGACTTATCTGAGCTTGCTTCATTTGATATGAAGCATATAGCCACAATCAATGGAACGCACACATCAGAGTTATGCGGAGCAGAATTTAGAATGAGTGATGCTGTTGATGCATATGTTGACCCACTAGATCCAATTTATCCAGTTCGTTCTAAAGAATTTGGAAACGCTGGTAATTTGATATGTTGTGCAAAGCAAGAAGAAAGAGTATCTCCAAACATAAAACCAACAGTATTGATTCCAATTTTCGATGGAACATTATCTGAGCGTGATTTAATGTCTGCGTTCTATGATGCGCAAGCAAATGTAGAAACTTTTAGATTTAAGAACATGACACACGATGATGTTTTAGATTCTATTGGGGAGTTTGCAAAGAAGATTCAAAACGCTCAAATATTGGCTCTTCCTGATGGTATTAGGAATTTGAGTAAGCAAATATCTATTCTATTTAGAACAGAAGAAATATCTGACGCTGTAATGGAACTTTTAAACAAGCGCGATGGCTTAATTTTAGGTATCGGTAGCGGCTTTAAGGCGCTATTAGATTTAGGATTATTACCTTATGGTAAAATCACTCAAGATAAGCCAATAAACGCTCCAACGCTTGCAACAAACATTATTCCAAAGCACATTTCATCAATTGCAAGAATAAGAGTAGCTACAAATAAGACGCCATGGCTATATGCAGATAGATTAAGTGAACAATTCTTAGTTCCTGTATCTCATAAGGAAGGAAGATTCGTTGCTAAAAACGAAGTAATAGAGCAGTTGATTAAAGATGGACTTATTGCAACGCAATATGTAGATAATATTGGTAATGCAACAATGACAGCTCCATTTAATCCGAACGGTAGTATGTATGCTATTGAAGGCTTAATATCTCCAGATGGTAGAGTATTTGGTAAAACAGGTAACGCTGAAAGATGCGGAAGAGATTTGTATAAGAATCTAGAGGGTAATCTAGATATGAAGATATTTGAAAGCGGAGTTAAGTATTTCGAATAATGGCAAAAATCACTAAAGTAGAACCACAAAAGAGAAATCCAGAAAGGTGTAATCTATATTTAGATGGCGAATTTGTATGCGCCATGTCTATGCTTGTGGTTGTGCAAAATCAACTACTTCCAGGTAAAGAAATCACTCAAGAAAAGCTTTTGGATATGGTATTTGAATCTGAAAAAGAAAACGCATTTAATTATGCTGTTGATTATATTTGTAAATATGTTCCATCACAAAAGCAAATGACTCATAAACTATACGATAAAAAATACACGAAGCGTGTTGTTGATTATGTTATTGAAAAGTGCAAAAGCTATGGATATATTGATGATGAAAAATATGCACAAAGTTATGTTTTTCAAAATAGAAAATTAAAAGGGAAAATAAAATTAAAGCAAGAATTAATGCTTAAAGGCATTAACCAAAAAATAATCGATGAAGTCCTTCAAGATTATGATGAAGAAGATGGATGCTTAATTTTGGCTAGAAAGAAAGCTTTAAATAAAGATTTAGATGATCCAAAAGTATATGCTCAATTAGTAAGATTTTTGCAATATAGAGGATACGATTGGGAACAAATAAAATCAGCTATAGATAAGGTTAGAGCAAACGAGGACAATTAATGGAAAGATGTGTTAGCATTGATGAAATGAAATTGTTTGATGCAACCGAAATAGAAAAAGTTGGCTCTACAACTTTAATGCAAAGAGCTGCAAAAGCAGTTTACGAAGAAATCTCAAATAAAAAAGCAAAGATATATATAATATCAGGCGGCGGCAATAACGGCGGCGATGGGATTGCGCTTTTAGAATTATTTTTAAACGATGGCTATGAACCAAAATTGTTCCTAACTTCAAATAAGTTATCTAAAGATTCAGAATACTTTTTTAATAGAGTAAAAGGCTATTCCAACATCTTTGATGTTGAAAAGTGTGATTACGATGCAGATATAATAATCGATTGCATACTTGGAACCGGATTTAAAGGTGAAGTAAAAGACAATATAAAAAGTATTATAAATAAGATTAATCAATCAAGCGCGTATGTTATATCTGTAGATATTCCAAGTGGACTTTCTGGTCAAAGCGGAAAGGCAAGTGTAGCGATAAATGCCGATAAAACAATTGCTATTCAATTTGCAAAATATGGCCATTATTTACTTGATGGTAAAGATCATATAGGAGAATTAATTGTGAAAGATATAGGAATTCCAGCGATTAAAAATACAGCTTATATTATTGAAGATAAAGACATAGTTTTTAATCATAGATTAAATAATACAAATAAAGGGTCTTTTGGAAAGGCAACAATAATTGGTGGATGTATAAACTATGTAGGTGCAATTAAGATTGCAAATATGGGAGTTTCAAGCTTGAGAGTTGGAGCTGGATTAAACACAATAGCAATTCCAAAATCTATATATGATGCTGTTGCTTCAAGTGTAGTTGAAAGTACTATCACTCTTTTAAAAGATGAAGATGGATATTTAGTTTTTGATAAAGATAATTTAGATAAAATCATCTCTCAATCTCAAGCAATTGCAATAGGCATGGGAATGGGTCCAAAATACGAAGAAAACAAAAAGATTATAAAATATGTGATCGAGAATTTCAAAGGGCCTATTTTGATTGATGCAGATGGCCTAAATGCTTTTAAAGATGATATATCTTATCTTTTAGATAAGGAAAATGTTTTATTAACTCCTCATCCAAAAGAATTGGCAAGATTGTGCGGTAAAGAAATCCAAGATGTTTTAGAAGATGAAATAACCTATTTGGATAATTTATTAAAAGATAAAAAAGCTACCATTTTATTGAAGGGAGCATCAAGTGTTATTGCAACATCAAAAGATAAATATATTGTGACAAATGGAACACCAGCTTTGGCAAAGGGAGGTTCTGGAGATACATTATCTGGAGTTATCTTAGGACTTTTGGCTCAAGGTATAGATATTCCACGCGCTGCATATATGGGTGCATACTTATGCGCTAAAAGTGCTAGCGATTTACAAAAAGACTATTCAGTATATGGCGTTTTAGCCTCAGATGTTGCTAAAAACATCTCTAATTATGTGAAATAATTTAATTCTTCATTGAACGCACTATTTATGTGTGTTATTATATTATTATAAATATAAATAAAGAGGGCAATTATGGCAGACACAACAAAACCAAAGTTTTTTGACAAGATCCTCGGGGTTGATTCAAACGACAAGGATTCAATGCAATCAAAAGAAGTAATTTCTTATTCTGTTGCTGGTTTAGGACAAAATATTATTTGTCAATTAGTAACAACATTCTTCATGATGTTCATGACAGACGCACTTGGATTAGATAGTGATGGTATTATCTATCTTGCTTACATGTTCTTGTTCGCAAGATTGTTTGACGCTTTCAACGATCCAATCATGGGTTCAATCGTAGATAAGACTAAATCAAGATGGGGTAAGATGAGACCATATTTATTATTCTCACCACTTCCTATTGCGCTATTTAGTGTTCTATTATTTACAACACTTCCTGGGGAAGTATCTCAATCAGCTAAATTAGCATATTCAACAGTAGTTTATCTATTGTGGGGTATTGCTTATACATCTGTAGACGTTCCATATTGGGGATTAGCATCTTCAATGACATCAGATACAAATAAGAGAAATACAATGTTAACAGTAGCTCGTTTGTTCTGTACAATTGGTGCTGGTTTAGTTTCTGTATTCTTCCCAATTATTTTGTCTGGCTCAACAATGGATAAAAAGACAACATACTTAATCTTAGCTATTATTGCAGTTGTTTTGGCAACACCAACATTCTTTATTGGATTTAAGAATACAAAGGAAAGATTCTTTGAAGAAAACAAGGAAACAATTTCTCTAAAAGAGAATTTAAAATTGTTGATGAAAAACAAACCAGTTCTATTAATGATTGCTGTTGGTGTAGTTGGTTCTTTAAGAACAATCTATATGACTACCGCTCTTTATTATGCACAAGTTAACTTAAATGACTTAAAGCTTGCATCGGCAATCTTTATGTTAGTTGTTCCTGGTGGTTTAATTGCAACACTTTTGACACCATATTTATCTAAGAAATTTGGTAAGAGAAATGTATTTATTTGGTCACACTTATTTGGTGGCGCATTATTAGTTTTGTTGTACTTTATTGGATTAAGTTCAAATGGTACATCTCCTGTTTCTCAAATCTTCTTCTATATCATCATGATTATTGCTGGTATCCCAACAGGATTTAGTAACATCTTAACATATTAAATGATCGGTGATAGTATCGACTATCTAGAAGATAAGACAGGAAAGAGAGCAGAAGGTATTTGCTACGCAATGCAAACACTTATCTCTAAAATTGGTATGGCATTCACAGCTTTCGTTACATTGTTAGTATTAGGAACTGCTGGTTATGCTGCTGTTCAAGCTGGTGCTTCTGCTGGTGATGTTATTTCTCCAGACGAATTAAACAGTGTACAATCTGCTATTTGGGCTGTTACAACACTTGCTTGTGGTATTTCAATGGCTGCATGTGCAATTCCATTATTCTTCTATACATTCAACGAAAAAGAACAAGCTGAAGCCGTTGCTAGAGTTGCTGCAAGAAAAGCTGCTGCAAGAGGCGAAACAGAATTTGTTGAATCAACAGTTACAGTTGATGAACAAAACGAAGCTAAGGGCTTTGAAGCTAGTGCATCAGAAATGATTGGAGATATCATTAGCGAAGAACCTTCTAGCACTGATGATACAAAAAAAGAGTAATATAAAAACTTAAAAGGAGAGTTCTGCCGCTCTTAAATTGGGCGGCAGACTTAACATATACATATGGCATATACATCACTTTATCGTAAATACAGACCACAAACTTTTGATGCTATGATTGGACAACATCATATTCGTCAAACACTAAAAAATGTTGTTTTGACGGGTAACATTGCCCATGCATATCTATTTACCGGTTCTCGTGGTACAGGAAAAACTTCAACAGCTAAGGTATTTGCTAAAGCAATTAACTGTTTACATCCAAAAGATGATGGATCACCATGCTGTGAATGTGCTGTATGTAAAACATTATCTAAAGAAAATAATCTAGATATCATTGAACTAGATGCTGCATCAAATAACAGCGTAGAAAATATTCGTTCGGTTGTAGAAAAAGTTAATTATGCGCCAACAGCTGGTAAGTATAAAGTATACATAATCGACGAAGTTCATATGTTATCTCCATCTGCATTCAATGCATTTTTAAAGACATTGGAAGAACCACCTGAACACGTTGTGTTCATCTTGGCTACAACTGATGTTCAAAAGCTACCAGCAACAATTATCTCAAGATGTTTAAGATTCGATTTTAGATTGATCCCAAACGATGAATTAATTGCTCATCTAAAATACATCTTCAATCAAGAAGGAAAAAGATATGAAGATGAAGCGCTAGCAGCTATAGCTGAAGCTGGAAATGGTAGCGCAAGAGACACATTATCTATCGCCGATATGGTTTTATCTTATTGTGGCGACAATATTATTGACTATAAATCTGTACTTGAAGTTTTAGGTGCTTCATCTCCAGAAAACATATATGAAATTTGCGATAACATCGTAATGGGAAGAGTAGATAAAGCTTTGGCTTTAACAAACAAGTTAATTAACCTTGGTAAAGATGTAAGAGTAATTGCATCAGATCTTGCCAAAATGTTAAATAACATTTTATATATCAAAAACTGCCAAGATGCTAAAGATGTATTATCAGTTCCAAGTGAGTTATATCTTAAGATGAAAGATACATCTATTTCAGCAGATAACTCTAAGATTTATAGAGCGGCCGAAATTTTCGCGTTAATCGATAATTCATTGAGATATTCATCTCAGCCAAAAGTTGTGCTAGAAGCGTCGGTAGCGAAGGCATGCGATATATCTACAAGTATAGATGATGCAACAATCTCTAGACGTGTAGCAGATTTGGAGGCTTTCAAAAGAACATTCCAAGGAATGGATACAAAAGAAGGCACAACAGTTACTGCTAGAAAAATCTGGGGAGACTTGATGAACTTTATGACAACAGATAAATCAACAGCTCACTACGAGAGAATGGTTTGTGAAGATGCGCATAAAGATGTAAACACAAAAATCGAACTTGTAAATAAGGAGATTTGGATTTCAACTAAAAACGATCAAATCTTAAACGAACTACTAAGATATAAGAGTGTAATTCTAAGAGAAATCCAAGCATTCTATCCAGAGATTCAAGTTTTGAAAGTAACTAAAGAAGTAGAAAAATTAGAAGAGACAATGAATGAAATTAATTCATTGTTTGATAAATCAACAAAATAACCGGAGGTATACATATGGGATTTGGTCCTTATAGAGGTGGCGGCGGTGGCATGGGTAACATGCAACAATTAATGAAGCAAGCCCAAAAGATGCAACAAGATTTGCAAAATGCACAAGAAGAATTAAAGGAACTTGAAGTTACAGGTAGTGCTTCAAATATGGTTGAAGTTACAATGACTTGTGACGGAAAGCTTACAGGTATTCATATTAAGCCTGAAGCTGTTGATCCAGATGATGTAGAAATGTTAGAAGATTTAATTACTGCAGCATTTAACGATGCTATGGATCAAGTAGAAACAGAGAAGAACGAAAGACTTGGTCAGTTCTCTAATATGGGATTAGGATTCTAATATGAACGAAATTGATTCACTAAATTCATTAGTAGCTCAATTTACAAAGCTTCCTGGTGTTGGCAAAAAGACAGCACAACGCTATGCATATTCAATTATTAATATGTCTAAAGAAGATGCAAAATTATTTGCAGATTCAATTATGGACGTAAAAGATAAGGTTCATTATTGCTCAGTTTGTGGAAACTATACAGATGGAGATGTTTGCGAAATTTGCAAAACAAGAGATGCATCAACAATTTGTGTTGTTAAAGATCCAAAAGATATAGAAGCTTTCGAAAAGACAAAGGATTATAAGGGAGTTTACCATGTTCTACATGGTACGCTATCTCCATTGTCAGGAATAGGCCCTAATGATATTAGAATCAAAGAATTGCTTGCAAGACTAAATGATGTTAAAGAAGTTATACTTGCTACAAACCCAGATGTAGAAGGGGATGCAACAGCTATGTATATAGCAAGACTTATAAAGCCAATGGGCATTAAAGTTACAAGAATTGCATCTGGAGTTTCTATGGGTTCAGATATCGAATATACGGATGAAGTAACGCTATCAAGAGCGCTTCAAGATAGAAAAGATATCTAATAATTTATGGCATAAAAAATGGGTCGCGTCGGCGACCCATTTTTACATTTAATCAATTATTAATCCTTTAAAGATAATCCTTCTTTTAAGAACTTATCAAAGGCTGCTTGGCCAACTTCAGTATTTTTAAATACTGCAGTGCATTCCAAAATCTCTTCGCAAGCTGCGTTTACATACTTTGTTATAACGCTTTTTGCCTTAACAGGATTGCAAGATGTGCCGTTATCATTAACTAGTTGTGCAATCATGCCAAAGTGCTTAGATAATGGGTTTTCTGGATTTGTTAATTCCTTTGGATCAAATGGAGTTTTTCCTGTTAGGATATCTTCAATTCCAGCGAATTCTTTTTGTAATCTTCCTGGAAGAATGAATAGACCCATAACTTCGATTAAACCAATACCTTCTTTCTTAATGTTATGAAGATGTGGGGCAGCGTGGAAAATACCATCTGGGAATTCTTCGTTTGTTCTATTATTTCTTAGAATCATATCGATGATATATTTATTGCCTTCCTTTCTTACGATTGGAGTAATTGCGTTATGTGGTTCTTCTTCTTTAGCAATAATCCCTACAGATTCATCTGAATAATTGAACCAGTTATCTAATACTTCTTTTGCTTGCTTTGTAATGTTTTCTTTGTTTTCAGATTCTAATCTTACAACAGAGTTGTACCAATTGATTGTATAGATTTGAACATCCTTATATTTTAGGTTTTCATATCTATGCTTATTCTTTGCTGCAAACATAGGTAGAACCTTAGCGCCACCTTGATAGTGGTCATGAGATAGAATTGATCCACCAACGATTGGTAAAGATGCATTTGATCCCAAGAAATAGTGAGGGAATAAATCAACGAAATCTAACAATCTCTTAATTGTATCGATTGTAACGTTCATTGGTCTATGCTCATTGCAAAGAGCAATTAGGTGTTCTTCAAAATATTGATATGGGCTGTATTGTAATGACCAAGCTTCGTTATTTAGAGTCATTGGAATTGTACGTAGAGTTTGACGAGCAGGGTGAGAAATATGTCCTGCATATCCTACGTTTTCTAAGCATAATAAGCAAGCTGGGTATCCAGATTTTGGTCTAGATTTTTCAAGAGCAATTTGCTTTGGATCCTTTTCTGGCTTAGATAGATTGATAGTAATATCAATTTTTCCAAGTTTTCCATCGTGAGACCACTTAATATTTTTTGCTATATCTTTAACTCTAATATAGTTAGAAGCTTTAGATACATTAAAGAACCAATCTGTTGCATCTTTAACTGTACCATTTGCAGCTATTGCGTCGAATTTTTCAATAGTTTGAGATGGAAGAAGAGAAACCATACCCATAATTTTTGTTTCAAATAATAGTTTTTCGTTTTCTTCAATCATCTTATTTTCTACAGCATATTGAACAATCTTATCTAATACTTCATCTTGGAAGTTTTCTGGATATGATGTTGCTTTTTCAGCTGGAGAATCAAAATGGAACAAATCAATTAGTTGGTTTGTAATATAGTTAATATCGGCATCTTTAATTGATAAGTTCTTTTGAGCGTATAAGACTAATTCTTGTAATTTTTGTTTAACTTCTTGTTGTGAAATCATGTAGAACCTCTAAAAATTTATTTAGTATATTAATTATACAAAGATAAAAAATTAAAAGCAATGGGCACGCTTCTATTATATTGCGCGTGTATTATATTTGTGCTAAAATCTAAACAGCACTATAAAGGAGTCTACTTATGGGCATTACATCAAAGGATCTACTTGAAAATAAGAAATTCTTAGCATCAACAAAGTTGCTTTATGGGGATAATAAAGAAGAATATCAAGCAAAAAGATATGAAAATCTTTATAACATTCATAGAAAGACTTATGGAGATGATTGCACATTTTTCTCATCTTCAGGAAGAATAGAAGTTTGTGGAAACCATACAGATCACAACAATGGTAAGGTTTTATGTGCATCAATTTCTGTAGACACTATTGCTTGTGTAACTCCACTTGAAGGAAAGATTATTATTGCATCTATTGGATATCCAGTAGTTGAAGTAGATATAAGCGATTTAAATGTTCACAAAGAAGAATTCGGAAAGAGCGAAGGCCTTGTTCGCGGCGTTTTAGCATACTATAAGCAAAACGGATATAAAATTGGTGGCTTTGCTGCAACAACTACATCTGATGTTTTTAAAGGTGCAGGCGTTTCTTCATCAGCTTCTTTTGAACTTTTAGTTGCTGAAATTTTGAACGTTATGTTCAATGATGGAAAAATCGATGTAATAACAAAAGCAAAAGCGGCTCACATGGGCGAAAGCGACTACTTCGGAAAGCCATGTGGTCTTTTAGATCAAAGCGCTATCTCTATTGGCGGAGTAAGCTATATTGATTTCAAATCAACAAAAGAACCTAAAGTTGAAAAAATCGATTGGCCATTCAATGATTTGGCTATCGTTATAACAAATACAGGTGGCGACCACTGCAACTTAACAGGTGAGTATGCTGCAATTAGGGAAGAAATGGAAGCTGTAGCTAAATTCTTCCACAAAAAAGTGTTAAGAAAAGTAAAAGAAGAAGAATTCTATGAGAACATCTCAAAATTAAGAGAAGTTGTATCAGATAGAGCAATTGAAAGAGCAATACATTATTTCAACGAAAATAGACGTGTAGATATTGCTAAAAAAACATTGCAAAAAGGACAAGAAAAGAAATTTATCGATATGATAAATCAATCTGGTATCAGTTCTTTAACAATGTTACAAAACTGTTTCCCAAATGGAGCAGTTGCTCAACCAATTCCATTAGGAATTGCGCTATCTAAGCAAATAAAAGGCGTAAAGGCAGTTAGAGTTCACGGTGGTGGATTTGCTGGAACTATCATAGCTTATGTAGAAAAGAGTGAAGTTCAAAATTACGTTAAAGAGATGTCTAAAGTATTTGGAGATGAAAATGTGTTCCATATTGAAGTTAGAAATATAGGAGCATGTAAGGTAGAACTATAATGAACAGTATTTTGGGATTTGATCCTATAGCATTTTCAATCGGTAATATCGATGTCGCATGGTATGGGATTATTGTAACAACAGGTATTATTTGTGCCTTTTTAATGTTTTTACATATGTGAAAACAACAAGGCCTTATTATTGATTTCACGCTAGAAACGTTTATTTGGATTCTAGTTTTAGCAGTTATATTCTGTAGAGTATTTTATGTTGTCCCAAGAATAGGAACGGAGTACACCGACTTTATCGATATGATAAACATAAGAAATGGTGGCTTAACTATCGT
>JAEEGL010615356.1_pt1 | contig 11599 bp, 6 predicted proteins | sample 9134231 | NCBI WGS metagenome assembly JAEEGL01 (sample SAMN16246548, study PRJNA631951) | gut metagenome | biome: gut microbiome; feature: rumen; material: fiber-attached | host: Bos | place: Iran: Karaj | collected 2018-10 | reverse complement strand
ATTATCATCATAATTATTTTGCATTCCTTCTTTTAAAACATTTACAAAATCTCTTACTAAATCTGCTGCTTCTAATAATTCTTTTTTTTCATTATGTTTTTGACGAATTAAACTTAATTCTTCTGGCTCAATCTCTCTTGATAACATTTTTAAATTATTTATGTTGTTTATATTATTAATCTCTAAATTTGTTTGTCCAAATTTCTTTTTTTCTATTACATATGATGGTGATCTTATCATTTTATTTTATTTATCTGAGAATTCATTTTATTTTGTAATTATATTTTTTTACTAAATAATTAAATGCGATATTTTTTATCTAAAGATTTTATAATGACTGTTTTTAAATTGTATTATGTAATTTTTAATAAAATAATAAGATTGAATTTATTCTTTATAGAATTAAATAATTTCTTTTTCCTAAATTTAATTGGATTAAAAAATAATAAATATATAATTAATTTTAATATATGATTTAAGAGATAGAATTATTATTATAACAATTTTTAATTAATTGTATTATTACTTTTATGAGGGATGATCAGAAATATTTTAAATTCTTTTATACTTTGGATAAATCGTTATATAGAAATATTTATTGAAAATAATAATTAAATGAAAATTCAATTTTTAAATTTTTCAATTAATTATATTCTTAATAAATTAAAAAATAATAATAGATTTATATAATTCTTAAATCAAAAAAACAAAATCAATTAATTAAATATTGAAAAAAATTTTAAAAAATATATAACTTCAATTCAAAAACAAGTATTATCATAATAAAAACATAAACATAAGAATTTCCTGAATTTAATACCATTTTTAGATTTAAATTTATATTTTAATATGTCGATTACATATTTAATACTTTAATTAAAAATAATCATTTATCTTTCTTATTTATATTTCCAAAGTTTATATATATATCTCTTAATTTTTTAAAAATATTAATTAGTTAGTTTATCTGGCAAACCGGCTCATATTACATTTTATATTAATTAAATAAAAAAAAAGAATAAGAAGAAATCAAAGCATCTTACTCTTATTTATATTCCCCAAATCTTAAAAGTATCGTTTTATTCATCTTTCGTATTATATTCTCCAAATTTAAAATATAATTCTTGAATAAAATTTTTAATTTCTCTAATTCCTTTATTATCCTTTTTCTTTTCTTCTTTCTTTCCTGAATAATTCTTAGAACAACAAAAATATACAATACTTTCTAATAAATTTAAATTTATTATTATTATCTTCTTTCTTACTTAATACACAGTTCTTATATATATCTTCTCAAAAACTTCCTCTATGACACATAAATTTAAGTAATAAAAAATCACCATCAACATACCAAATATATATTCTATCTTTTATTCTATTTCTAAATTTATCATTTATATTATATCTTTCTTTCTCTCTTAATTCTTTTAATCTTTTAATTATATATCTTTTATTAAAAACACAGAAGGAATATCCTCTGTATTTATTTTTTTTAGTTGGTGAGTTGGTTAGAAGTTTAAATTTTTTTTAAAAATAATAGTTATTTAGTTAATTATTTTAGTTAGTTATAAATTTTTTTTTAAAAATACTCAGATCGGGAGTCGAACCCGAGGCCCCATCCGTGTGAAGGATATGTCATAACCAACTAGACCACCCGAGTATTTAAAAATATTTAATATTATTTAATTTTAATATTTTAAACATTTCGATTTTTTTTTCATAAAAATTAATTTTAAAAAATAATAAAAATAATTAAAAAAAATTCAATTACATATATCTTATTTAATAATGATTAAAGAACTTTTTTCAAAAAACAAAAATAAAAAATAGAATAAAACAATAATCTTATTTTAATAACAAGGATTTATTTTTGTATCAGAATTTTTTTAATAATGTAATAATCTTGAACATAATATTTATTTTTCATATTCAATCTTGTTTAGCAATCATTAAAGTAATCATAAAACTATTTTAATATTCATTCACATATTGAAAAATTCTTTTAGTAACAATATTATTTTTAATTAAAGGTTCAATAATCATAATTAATTCTAAATATTAGTTCTTATTGATAATAAATTGATTAAAATCAAATAAAATACTATAATAGTATAAAATATTAAAAAAAATATTCTTGGTGATTGACTATTACATTTTTGATTTCCATTTAAATTTGAATAAAAAAAATCATTTATATTATACCAAATGAACTTAAATTTTGAGTAAAATGATTATTTAAATCTCCATTCAATCATAAGATAAAGACTTTCTAAACAGGATAATGTTTATTTATGCTTTTACTAATTCTAAATATTTTTTAAATCAAAATATTGATAATTTTTAACTGAATATTTATATGGAAATCATATTTTTCATTAGAAGTTAAATTAACAATTGGAACATTTGTATTTTCAATAATTTATGTTAAAATAATCCAATTTAGTTAATTTCATATATTATTTATTAAGTAAAAATTATTCTGAATCTTGAATTGTGACAATTTAAATTCTTGAATATTCATAAATTTTGAAATAAAAAAATAATAATATTAAATTAAACTAATTTATATTATTGATAAAGTCAATATTTTCATTAAGTAAACTAGTATAAATTTATTTTCTTAAAATTTAATCTTTAAAAAAAGTTTATAAATAATATATAAAGAAATTATTGCAATAAATTTAAATATAACATAGATTTTTTTTATTATCAGTTATTACTATTTTTAATTTGTTTAATTTAAAAAAAAAAATAAAAGATGAATAATTTTCAAATTTTAAATAATTTTCCTTTTCAAGAAGAAATTCCATTAACAAATTATACAAAATCAACAATAAAAATAGGAAATTATGAAATAATAAAGACAATAGGAGAAGGAACATTTGGAAAAGTAAAACTAGGTAAAAATATACCAACAGAAGAATTAGTGGCAATAAAAATATTTGAGAAGAGTAAAATAAACGATGATGATGATTTAACATGTATAAATAATGAAATTCAATTTTTAAAAAATTTAAACCATCCAAATATAATTTCCTTATATGAAATAATAGAATCAGAAACAAATATATATATAATAATGGAATATGCAGAAAAAGAATTATTTTCATATATAGTATCAAATAATTATTTATCAGAAAAAGAAGCATCAAATTTTTATATTCAAATACTTTCAGTCATAGAATATATACATAATAATAAAATAGTTCATAGAGATTTAAAGCCAGAAAATATTTTATTATCAAATGATAATAAAATATTAAAAATAATAGATTTTGGATTAGCAAATAATTATAATGATAATTTATTAGAAACTCAATGTGGTTCACTTTGTTATTCAGCACCAGAAATGATTTTAGGTAAAAAATATAGAGGAATTGATATTGATATTTGGTCTTCAGGTATTATTTTATTTGCTATGGTTTCTGGTTTTTTACCTTTCGATGATGAAAATGATGAAAATATTTATAAAAAAGTTGCTGAAGGAAAATTCAATTTACCTGATAAATTAAGTGATGATTGTAAAGATTTAATTAAAAAAATTTTAGTAGTTGAACCCAGTCAAAGAATACAATTTTGTGATATTATTAAACATCCTTTTTTAAAAGGAAATTATGATAAATATAAAAAAGAAAATATGAAGAAATACAAATTCAATGGGAAAAATTGTTTTTCTAATAAAGAAGAAGAAAAAAATATTGAAATTTATGATGTTATTATTGATAAAATGATTAAAATGAAAATTAAAGGAGTTAATAAAGTAGAAGATATTATTCAAAATATTAAAGAAAATAAATTTAATGAAATTACTTCTATTTATAAGTTATTATTGAAAAAATATAGTAGGAATAAAATGTTATATTCTATTAGTACTACTCCTCTTTTAAATAAAAAATTTAAATTTAATCATGATTTTAAAAATAAAAATGATAATAATAATTCTTTAACTAAAACAAGACCTTTAAACAATTACCCGAATAAAAATAAAATTAATAATATCAATCAAATTAATGCATATAATAATAAAACAAATTTAAATGTAAAAGAAAGAGAAATTATATCTTATAAAGCAAAAAATAATGTTGATTCATTTAAAATAAATTCTTTTTCAATTGATAATCAAAATAATACTTCTAGTGTTTTTCAAAATAAAAAAAAATTAAATAAAATAACAAAAAAAAAGAATGATAATGAACTTAATAGTACAATTAAAAAGGGAACAGTAAAAAAAGACAAAAATTTAATTCAAAAATATATAAATTTAATGAATTCAATAAAGAATTCAATGATAAATAGAAATTCTAAAAAAATGACAGATTTATCAGTATCATTTGAAAAGAAAAATAATTTAATTTATTTTCCAATTAAAAAAAAGAAAGTAATAATTTCTTCAATTCACAATTTAACTGAATCTAAATTATCTTTTATTAATTCAAGTAGTATTGATTTTAAAGATAAAAGATCTAAAAATTATCATAGTAATAGTAATTCAAAATCTCATAAAAAAAAATCTTTATCAATAATAACTTCATCAAATTTAAATTTAGAAAATAATTTAAATATTAACTTACATAAAAGAGTAATTTCAAATATTAATTCAACTTTTTATAATCATGATTATAAAAAAAGAAAAATAATAAAAGGAAATATAAAGAAAAATAATTTAAATGAATCAAAAAGAAGAAAAAAATCAAAAGAAATAAGTTTAAATATTAATGTTAATTCTTATAGAAGTTCAATTTTAGTTAATAAAAATAAAGAAAAAGTAAATCAAAATAAAACAGTTATTCAAAGATATAATAATTATTTTACTGAATCTGCAATAAATTCTTCTTATTATTCAAATAAAATTTTATTGAAAAAGAAATTCAATAAAAATCATCATAAAAAAAGATTTTTAAATACAATTTTTATTAATTTATCTAAAAATTCTAAATCAAAAAGTCCAAATAATACAAAAGTAAATGTATCAAATAATAATTCTAAAAATATTAAAAGTAAAAAAGATAATAATATTTCTATTAGAAATTATTCACCTTTTCAAAAAAATAAAATATTATTTTCTGTTAATCAAAATAGAAATGAATTTGCTTGTTGTTCTACTAATTATTCTTTAGAAGAAATTATTAAAAAATTAAATGAATTATGTATAGAAAAAAAATATAAATTTAAATCAATTGATGAAACTAATTTTTATGTTAGTAATAAAGAAAATGTAATTTCTATTGAAGTTTCTTTTTTTTCTGAAAAAAATATTTTAAAAATGTTTCATAATAGTGGTAATGATAAAATTACTAAAGAAATAATAAATAATATTATTATGGAAATAGGATTTTAAATTTATTTTTTTGTTATATTATTATTTAATTTTCATCTTACTGTTAATTAAAAGAGATATTTATTTTTAAAACTTAATACTTTTTATTTATTAATTCTTATTAGTTTCAATATATTTAATATAAGTACAAACCAATATTTATTATTATTTTTTCTTAATATAAAATATATTTAATAATAGTTTAAATAAAAAAAATGTTTGTGGAAAATGATTTATCAAATTCAAATGATGAATTAAAAGAAAGAGAATCTCATTCAAATTTAATAAATAAAAAAAATGAGAATAATTTTTTTAATAGATATTCAACATCAATAGGAAGCTCATTTGATTTATTAGATAATAAGGAAATAAATAATAATAATAATAATTTGAATTTTAAAAGTAATTCATTTTTTAATAATGATTTTAATCGAAATAATAATTTAGAAGGAAATAATTATTTAGAAGAAGAAAATTCAGTAAAAAATAAAATAAAAAATGGAGCATCAAAAGCAAAAAATTATTTAAAAAATTCAATAAAAAATACAATAATAAAATTACCAGAAACAATAAATAAATTATCTTCACCTTTTTTACCAAATCAAGAAAATTTTGATAATAATAATATAGAAGATAATTTCTTAAATGATAATTACTCATTAATATCAAGACCTTCAAATGTATTTGGAATAAATTCAAATTCATTAAACAAAGAATTAAATAATAAAATAGATATTAATGAATATAATTTAAGTGTTTTTATTTCAGATTATGAAATTAAATATTTTGAAAATAAAGAATTAATATATTTTAAAATAAATTTATATTCAAATTTATCAAAAAAAGAATGGACTTTATTTAGGAAATATAGAGAATTTTATGAAATGAATTTAATTTTCCAAAAATATTATACTACAGTACCAAATTTTCCTTCTACTTCAATATCAAAATTAAATGACCCTAAAAATACTTTAGATAAATTAAATAAATATATTAAAGAAATATGTAATAGACCAGATTTATTAACTTCTATTTATTGTGTTAAATTTTTAAGATTAGAAAATCATTATAAAGATATTCAATTATATTATCCTTTAGAATTATATGATTTACATGATGAATTAATTTTACCTATTTCATGTGGTTATTTTTTAGAAAATGCTAATTTATTATTTATTGGATGTGGAAAAGCTTATGATTCAATTTTTTCAGGAATAACAAATAAAATAAAAAATTTATCTTTTTTCAAAAAGAAAAATAATGAAAAGGATAAAAAAGTTTTAGGTCAAATAGTAATATTTAATATAATTAAAAATTATCAAGATATTTATCATTTTGAAGTTTTATATGCAAAACCAACTTATTCAGAATGTACATCAATAAATTATTATAAAGATAAAAATTGTCTTTGTGTAGGAATGAATGATGGAACAGTGAATTTATATAAAATATTTATTAATGAAAATACAAAAGAAAGTCAAGGACAATTTATTATTGAAGCAGGAAATTTTAAAGCATATAATAATAAAATTATTGGAACTATTATAAATTTTATTGATGGTTATATTTATACTATTTCTAATGAATCTTATATTAAAATATTTGATTTAAATTATCAAACTTTTATTAAAGAATGTTTGATTACTATTAAAAATATTTCTTCAATGTTATTTGATGATAAATTTAATAAAGTTTTTTTAGGAGATGAAGGAGGTAACATTTATATTATTGATTTATTTTCAAATCCAATTGAACCTAAAATTATTATTAAATTTACTGTTCCTTCTCAAACAATGATTACTACCATTTATTATAATGTTGATAATAATATTTTAATTATTGGAGTTAAATATGGAAAAGCTATTTTTTATAAAATCAATAATTATGAAGAAAAAAAATATAATAAAAAAGTTGAAGTTAATAAAATTAAAGAAATGAATATTAGTTATAATGTTATTATCAATAAAATTATACTAACTGAAAGAGGAGAAATGTTATTTGCTTTAAATAATGGTTCTGTTAATGTTTATTATGATAATGATACAATTCCAGAATTTGTTATTGATGCTCATTTAAAAAGTATATCTGATATGTTTTTTGAAGAAAAAAGAAAAAGTTTAATTACTTTATCTGAAGATAAAAGCTTAAAAATGGTTAAATTACCTGTTTATTATCCTGATCAAATGTTAAAAAATGAAAAGTATGAAAAAAAGAATATTGATAATTCAATGGAAAAATTATTTGGATTAAATCCTAAAAATAATAATAATGAGGATTTAGATAGTGAAAATGATTATGATAATAATAATGAAAATAATTGTAAATTTACAAATATTTTTAATAAAGATACAAAAGAATTAAATATAAATAATAATAAAAAAATAAAAATTAGAAATAAAGATGATCCCTTAACAGAAGAAGAAATATGGTCATTAGATTTAGATGGTTGGTCTTTGAATTCAAAATAAAAATCCTAAAAAATTATATTTCGAGTTTTGGTGAGTTTCACTATTATGAAGAATTTTTATATATAATTTTTATTATTATATTTAATTTTATTTTTTATTTATATAAATTAGTTAAATCATTATTTAATTTTTAGTCAAAAAATAATTACTAATTAACAAAAATCTATTAATTCATGAAAATCATTAATAAATAGAAATATTAATTAATAATTTTATCATATAAAGAAAAGAAGAATTCTAAATCTCAACAAAATATAAATATAATTAAGTTAATTTCATTAAATTCAAAAAAAAGAAATTCAATTAATTCTGAAATTATCCAAATGATAGGAGAAAAATATATAAATCAAAAAATATTTCTATTAATAGGGAATATTTATTATCTTCTACTTCAATAAAAAAACTTTTTTTAATATCTTGTTCTTCTAATTGTGTTTCAAATAAGAAAAAAATTAATATTATAAATATTAATAATAATAATAAATATATAATTGTCACTCATAGAAATATTATCCTCTTATTTCAATTAAATAATATTTTAAATTATATTAATAATACTTTATTAGAAATAAAAATTTATATACCAAAATGAAGTGATTTTGATAAAATAATAAAAATATATGAACATAAAAAGCCCTTCAAAAAGAATTATTAATGGAAATAATTTTAATAATAATAATAATTGTAAAAAAAGTCAAAAAAATAGGCAAACAATATATAACGATTATACAAAAAAATGAATTTATTAAAGGAATTCAAATAAAAGTATTTGATGAAATATTAAAAAAGGAGAAATATAAATTAAAAAGTGTAATGATGTCTAGTAATAATAGTATAAGTCAAATAATTTCAAATTATATTATTGGAAATAATTTAATGAATAAAAAGAATACAATCCCACAATCATTAATCTATTATTGATTAATTGTTTTTTTTCGAATCAATTTTATAAATAAAAATCTCATTACCTTGTAAAGTATAATTTATAAAAGTGTTTTTACCTTTTATTTTTAAGAATTTATATGATACCTTATCATTTCCAATTTTTATTCTCTCAATCTTATTTAATGTTTTTTTATCATAAATATCGACTAAAGAAGATATTTCATATATTCCTCTGAAAAGAATATAATCATCTAAAACTAAAACATCATCAAAATAATTTTCTAGTTCAATTTTTTTTTTTTCTTTAAATAATTTCGAATTTGAATATTCGTATATTCTAAAAAGTTTATTATTCTTCTCTGAAATAAGAATTTTATTTTTATCTATTTGATAAATGTAATCTCCGTTTTTATTTAAATTTTGTTTTATTGAAAAATTATTTAAATCTCTAACTATAATTTTATCCCTTGCTGATGAAATTAATAAATTTAAATTTTCTATTATCAATGAAAATTTTATTTGCTCTTCTAATCCAATTAGTTTTAATTTTTCTTCTGAATCTAATTTGAATAATCCTTTTTCAGTACTTATTATAAATTCATTTTCATTTGAAAAAACTGAAATTGAATTAATTTTAGGATCCAATTGTATCTTTGCTTCTCTTTGAAATTTTTTATTTACTTTAAAGTATTTAACTATATCATAATTATATAACAAAAAATAATTATCATTTATAATGAAAATTTCATTTAATTTTTCTACTTCTGGTAAATCTAATGTGTCTTTAGAATTAAAATCTTTATCCAAAATTTGAATTTTGTTATCTAAAGATATGAATTTACCTGAAGGAAAAATAGATAAATATTTAATCTTTTCATTTAATTCAAAATAATCTTTCATTTTTGTTTTATTTAAATTTTTTTCATTTAATTTTTTACTTTTAATTGATTCATTTTCCATTCTTAACTTATTAATTTCTTTTTTATAAGTATTTAATGTATTATCTTTTTTCTTTAATTCATTTTCTATTTGTTTTATATCTTGAGAAGTATTATATTTTTTTTCTAATTTATATTTTTTATTTCTAATGGATATATATCCTTCATTATTTTCTTCATAAAAATAAATATCTTTTTCTTGAACATTCAAAAAATCATTATCATGAATTTTTAATTCATAATTATGTCCAACTTTAATCACAACAAAATCAAAATCTTGAATAAATGTAATATCATAATTTCCTTTTGTTATTATTTTAAGTTTTTTTGAGCTCAATAAATTATTCATTTATTAAAAGAGTTAATATCTGCTTTTATAATTTTCTAATTTCAATTAATTCAAATAACATGAAGATAAAAAAAAATTTTTTAAAGTTTAAACTATTTATTCAAAAAATTAATAAATTATAAAATCAATTTAGAATATTTTGTTTATAATTGTTTTAATATATTTACCCCGAACTTCAATAAATTTTAGAAGTTTCAATTTCATTAAAAAAATAAGGATTTTTTCAATTATTTATAATTTTTATTTATTTTTTTAATATCATATAGAAGACTTTAATTTACTTTTTTTTCCATTTTCAATAAGAAGGCCATTTTTTATAAAAATTTTCATGTATTGGCTTTGTTGATATTATGTAATTTATGTAAAAATATAAATAAAATTAATAAATATAAAATCCCTATCTTTTCATATTTATATAAATTAAATTCATTTTAAATAAATTCTTCTAATTCATCTATTTTTTTCTTTATATCTTATTGGAATATTTCTTACTGTTATTATTGTATTTTTTCCATTATTACATCATCTAAATTTATTTGTTTTTCAACTTCTAATTTTTGATTTTTATATTTTTTTTCAATTTGATTTGTTTTAAATTTTGATATTTGTAATAAGTTTAATTATTTTTATCAATATTTTTTTAATGTCACTGTTTAACTTATCATATATTTTTTCTGGATTTGAAAAATTTTTGAATATCCTTTATATTATTATTTATTTATTGTCGTTATAAAAATTTTTTTTCCCCAACAGAGATATTCCTTATATATTTTTTTAAAAAAAATTTGTTCTTTATATTTATAATTTTATAAATATAATTTAAATTTACTTAATTTAATGTATATTTATTATTTATGTTGTTAACTTCTTTATTTTAAATTACAACATAAAGTGATATTTTTCCCCGTTATCCTTTTTATTTATTGTTATATATATTTTTTTTACCTTTTACAGAGATAAAAGAAATATCCCAATTAATATAATATATAAAAAGAATAATAAAAACTATTTGGGATTATTAATTATAAAATTTTGAAAAGAACTCTAAATAACATTTAAATAGAAATGATAAAAAATAAATATCAAATTTTGGATTTAATATTTTTAAACCCTTTTTCTCTAATAGTAGCTTTTCTTTCAATTTTATTTATAAAATCTTGTTCTTCTTTTTTAATTTCAATACTAGAATTATTTCCTTTTTTTTTATTCATAAACTTTAAGAAAAATTCAGAATAAAATTGTTCAGGATTATTTAAATTCATAACATTTTTTTCAATATTATGTCCAATAACATCAAGAATTTTATTAGATTTATTATTACTATTATTAATTAATTTTTCATTTTCTTCATAATTTAACATATTGTTAACATGTCCAATTCTTCCAGAATTATTTCTAGTATAATTAGTTTTTAATTGATCAGAACTAAAATTAGCATGATTTATTGTTCTTGTTTTTTGAATATTAAATCCATTTCCACTTCCAAAATGTTTAATTGTTGGATTTTTATTATTTTCAGAAGGAATTCTGTTATAAGGATTTTTTATATGATGATATTTTGATATACTAAAATTACCTTTTATTCCACTACCAATTGAACTTTTTGTCATAAAAGTTTGATTTTTTAAATTAATTAAATCTT
>JAEEGL010131311.1_pt1 | contig 11599 bp, 10 predicted proteins | sample 9134231 | NCBI WGS metagenome assembly JAEEGL01 (sample SAMN16246548, study PRJNA631951) | gut metagenome | biome: gut microbiome; feature: rumen; material: fiber-attached | host: Bos | place: Iran: Karaj | collected 2018-10 | reverse complement strand
CGCGAGCTTGATGGTGCGCTCCCCTTCGCTGATCGTCAGGGTCATCTCAAGCGGCTGCTTGCCGGAATATACCTTGCGCACCTCGCCCGCGAGCGGCTCCTGCCCGATGATCATGCCCTTGGGCTGCTTCTCCGCGTCGGTCACATAGGAATACACGAGATTCACCTTGTATTCCGCCTGATTCGCGGCAAACCAGTCGTTCAGCTGTTCGGTATAGCGGTGCCCCACGTATTCGTAAACGGTCACCTCGCGGTAATTCCGCATGGAGCCGTTCAGAAACAGCGTATGGACGAGCCAGTACGCCGCAATGCCCGCCGTGATGAGGAACGCCAGCGTCACTCCCAGAATGATCGGGAACATGGCGCGGCTCGTTTTGCGCTTCTTCTTCGGCTGGCTGTTCTCCTTTTTCTGCTTCTGCTGTTTGGATTTGTTTTCACGGAAAACGATCTTCGGGTTTTCACGCAGCTTCAGGAGCTGACCGAGCATTTCCTCCGCGCTCTGGTACCGCTCGTCCGGATCCTTTTCCATGGCGCGCAGGATGATCTGCTCCAGCCCCTGCGGGATATAGGGATTGACCTCGCGCGGAGGCACGGGGTCCTCGTTGACCTGCATGAGGGCGACGGACACGGGCGTTTCCGCCGTGAAGGGGAGCTGCCCGGTCGCCATTTCGTACATCATCGCGCCGAGAGAGTAGAGGTCGCTCCGGCAGTCGATCTCCGTGCCGGACACCTGCTCCGGGCTGATATAGTACACCGTTCCGATCGCCTTGCCCGTCATTGTGATGGTTTCGGTGTTCGGACGCTTCGCGATGCCGAAGTCCATGACCTTGATCACGCCGTTTTTCAGAAGCATGATGTTCTGCGGCTTGATGTCGCGGTGCACGATGCCCTTTTTGTGCGCGTGATCGAGGGCGCGCAGGATCTGCGTGGTATAGCTGATGATTTCCCTCAGGTTCAAAACCTCGCGGTGTTCCATGTAGTTCTTTAAGGTGATGCCCTCTACGAACTCCATGACGATGAATTTGATGTTCTCCCGCACCGACACGTCGTAAATATTCACGATGTTCGGGTGCGACAGCATGGCGATCGTTTTGGATTCGTTGATGAAGCTCCGCACGGACTGATCGTCCGACGCGAACTCATCCTTTAAGATTTTGACCGCTACCGTGCGGCGCATCAGAAGGTCGGTGGCCTTGAACACGATCGCCATTCCGCCGATGCCGATGACCTTTTCGATCCGGTATCGGTTGTCGAAGACCCTTCCGACGTACTGTTCATATACTTCCATTTCGAGCATGGCGTACCCCGTCAGATCATCAGGACGACGACCGTAATGTTGTCGGTCCCGCCGCGTTCGTTGGCAAGCGCGATCAAATCCTCGCACGCGCGCTGGAGCTCTTCCGCGCTCATTTCCTCACTGTTCAGAAGACGATCCCGGATCTCGAACGGCTCGACGTGATTGGTCAGCCCGTCCGAGCACAGCACGACGAAGCTGCCGGGAGCGGCCGTTTCGGAGAAGAGATCGGCGCCCACGGTCTTTTCCGTTCCAACCGCGCGGGTGATGATATTGCGGTTGCGCGAATAGCGCGCTTCCTCAGGCGTCATCTTTCCGGTGTCGACGAGATACTGCACATAGGAATGATCGTGGGAAATCTGTTCGATCTCCCCGTCCCGCACCGCGTAAAGCCGGGAGTCGCCGACGTTCACGACGTAGAGATTCGTTCCGACGAGGACGCAGCCGACCAGGGTCGTTCCCATTCCCTCAAGTTCCGGATCATCCAGCGCCGTCCGGTAAACCGCGCGGTTCGCATCGGTCGCCGCGGCGGACAGGACGTCGAGGATATCGATTCCGGGGATGCCGAAAAAGGAGGGGTGCCCGCGCTCCGCGGCGTCCAGCTGTTCGCGGAACGTGTCGGACGCGATGGCGGACGCGACGTTTCCCCCGTTCGCGCCTCCCATTCCGTCGCAGACCACGGCGAACAAAACGTCGTCGGCATACTTTCGGATCACGAAATTGTCCTGATTGACGGCGCGCTTTCTTCCTACATCGGTCTTACCATAAAACAACATGTGGCATCTCCCCTTGGCTTTCATTCGAGGTTCGGCGGCACAGATTTTCGGTGAAAATGCCGAAATGCCGCCCGAGAGGTCCCGAATCATATGGATTCATCATCATTATAAGGCAAATATATTGACAGTTCTTTCGTATTTCTTGAATTCTCTTTGTCTTTCGGAAGATTTTCAGGTTTTCTCTTCGGTTTCGGCGAGCTTTTTCAGTCTCAGCTGCCCGCAGGAGGCGTTGATGTCCGAGCCGAGCCGGCGGCGGATCGTGGCGTTGATGCCGCGGGAGGTGAGCTCCTTCATGAAATCGTTCGCCCTCTCCCGCTCCGGTGCGTTCAGTCCGGTTTCCCGTACCTCGTTCAGCCGGATGAGATTGACATGACAGGGCGCGCGCATCCCTTTTTTCAAAACCTCCGCAAGGCGGGCGGCGTCCCGTATGCCGTCGTTTTCCCCGCCGATCAGGGTGTATTCGAAGGACACGCGCCGTCCGGTCTTCCCGAAATACGCGCGGCACGCTTCGAGGAGCTCGGCGATGGGCCAGCGGCGGTTGATCGGCATGAGCGCGCTCCGCGTTTCGTCGTCCGAGGCGTGAAGCGAAACGGAAAGCGTGACGGGCAGGCCTTCTCCCGCAAGATCGTAAATGCGGGGAACCAGTCCGCAGGTGGAAAGCGAAATATGCCGCAGTCCGATCCCCATGCCCTCCGGCGCGGAGACGAGGCGCAAAAAGCGGATGACGTTGTCGTAATTGTCCAGCGGTTCGCCGATCCCCATGAGGACGATGCCGTCGACGCGCTCGCCCGTATCCCGCGCCGCTGCGGCGGCCTGACCGAGGATCTCGGAGGCGGTGAGGTTTCGAGCCTTGCCCCGCAGGGTCGACGCGCAGAAGCGGCATCCCATGGCGCACCCCGCCTGTGAAGAAACGCAGACCGAGGTGCCGTGCTCGTAGCGCATGAACACCGTTTCGACGCATTCGCCGTCGTTCATGGCGCAGAGGTATTTGACCGTCCCGTCGATGGCGGAGACGAGCTTTTCCCCGATGACGGGAAGGCGGTAATCCCCCTCCTGTGCGAGCTTTTTGCGGAACGCGGCGGGCAGGTTCGTCATCTCTTCAAGCGGCGCGCCCTTCGCCATCCAGGAAAAGAGCTGCGCGGCGCGGTACGGTTTTTCGCCGAGCCCCGCGACGTATTCCGTCAGTTCGGGAAGCGTCATCGACATGAAATCCGCGCGTGCGCTTTGATTGGTCGTCTGCATCAGTCTTTGTCGCTCCTTGTCATTCTTGCCGCGAAGAAGCCGTCGCAGCCGTCGCGGTGGGGCCAGAACGTGCGCATGCCCTCGGGCAGAAACGTGTCCGGCGCGAGGGTGAAATCCGGGTGTTCTTCGAGAAACGCGCGGACGACGTCCCCGTTTTCCGCCGGGTTCAGCGTACAGGTCGAATAGACGAGCGTGCCGCCGGGCTTCGCGTACCGCGACGCGCCCTCGAGCACGGCCTTCTGCACTTCGGGCAGCTTTTCCGCCGACGCGAGGTCCTTGTAGCGGATATCGGGCTTTTTCGCGATCACGCCGAGTCCCGAGCAGGGCGCGTCGCAGAGAACGCGGTCCGCCCGTCCGACAAGCGCCGGATCGGGTTCCCGCGCGTCGCGGGCGGCGGAGCGGATGATCCCGATCCCGAGCCGCTCCGCGCCGCTTTCGATCAGGGAAAGCTTGTTCGCGTGCAGATCGAAGGAAAAGAGTTCTCCCTCGTTTTTCATGTCGAGCGCCATCGAGAAGCTCTTGCCTCCCGGGCAGGCGCAGGTGTCGACGACGAGCTCGCCGGGCCGCGCGCCGACCGACGCCGCGGCGATCCGGGACGCTTCGTCCTCCACGAACCACAGCCCTTCGGCAAGCCCTGCCCTCTCCTCCTCGCCGAGCGAATCGACGAGCAGCACGTCCGGCGCGATGGGCGAAGGATGCCCCCCCGTTCTTTGTGCCGCTGCGGAGAGATCGGTTTTCACCGTGTTGATCCTGAGAGCGGTCTTCGGTTCGCGGTTCATGGCACAGAGCAGCTCGTCCAGCTCCGCCTCCCGCCCCGCGGCCGACTCGTCCGCCGAAAGGGAGCGCTTCAGAAGTCGGAGCAGGGGCACGGGCACCGAGTGCCGCACGGACGCCGCGAGCTCCTCGTCCTCCGGGAGCCGCCATGCCTTCCCCGCCCGGAGAAAGGAGCGGAGCACGGCGTTGACATAGCCCGCCTTCGCTTTCGGCACGAGGCGCACCGATTCGTCGACCGCCGCGTGCTCGGGGATCCGGTCCATATAGAGGAGCTGGTAGATGCCCATTCTGAGCGCGCCGCGCACGTCGGGGTCGAGTCCCTCCGGCGGTCTTGAGGAGAGTCCCGCAAGGATCCAGTCGAGAGTGATCCGCCGCTCGGTCACGCCGTACACGAGGCGGGTATAGAGGGCGCGGTCCGCGGCGTTCATATCCGCGGTCCTGAGCCGCGCGTCGATTTCAAGATTGGCGTACCGGCCGTCCCGCTCGAGCGCGAGGAGGGAGCACAGCGCCGCCGCCCTCGGTCCGGTCACGTTTTTCTTTTGAGCCGGGTCCGGTCCCCGGCGTGTTTTCGTATTCATATCCCGCTATCTTCTGCGGTTCGCGAGCAAAAGCAGGCGGATGAGGTTTCCGATCGAGACGGCGAGCGCGGCGACATAGGTCAGCGCGGCGGCGACGAGCACCTTTTTCGCGGCCTTCACCGCTTCCTCGCTCAGCCCGGCCGAGGTGAGCGCGCCGACAGCCCGTCTGCTGGCGTTGAGCTCCACGGGAAGGGTCAGAAGCTGGAAGAGAACGGCAAACGCGAACAGCACGATCCCGATTTTGATCAGGGGCTCGAACGACAAGAAGATCCCGAGGCAGATGAGAGGAAAGGAGAGGTACGAGCCGACCTTCGTCACGGGTATGATCGCCGCGCGCAGACGAATGGGCGCGTAATCGCTCGCGTACTGCGCCGCGTGACCGGCTTCGTGCGCCGCGACGCCCACCGCCGCCGCCGAGCGCGCGTCGTACACGCCAGCGGACAGACGGATGACGTTCGCTTTCGGATCGTAGTGGTCGGTCAGCTCCCCGGTGACGCGCTCGATGGGAACCTGTCCGTTCAGCCCGCAGGTGCCGAGAACGAGACGAGCACCGTCCGCGCCGGTCATGCCACGCTCGGATGCGACCTTCGAAAACTTTTTGAACGTGGTCGAGACATGGATCTGCGCGAACAGCGCGAACAGGACCGCGGGCAGGACGAAAATGATATAATAGATCATGGATCAGAGCCTTTCGGGCTGCCGCCCGAGCAGATCCCCGGCGGCGATTTTCCTTCCGCGGACGAAGTCGCCCGCGCTCATACATTTTTTGCCCTCCGGCACGAGCTTCGTGATGAGGAGGGAGCCCTTTCCGCACGCGACCCGCACATAGCCCTCGCCCTTTGAGCCGACCTCCGTCACAAGTCCGGGTTCGGTGTCCGGGCAGTCCCCGCCGAGCGCCGCCTGTGCGATCTTGAGTCCGCGCCCGTCCGGCGTCGTCGTTGAAGCGAGCGGCGCGGGGCTGAGCGCGCGGATCTGATTTCTGAGCGACTCCGCGTCGCGCGAGAAATCGAGCGCCTCGTCCTCTTTTCCGATCTTCGCGGCGTAGCTCGAGCCTTCTTCGGGCTGGGGCGTGCGCGTGACCGTGCCGTCCAGCAGGGCGTCGATCGTTTCGCACATGGCTTTTCCCGCGATCACGGCAAGCTTTTCGGTCAGGGAGCCGCAGTCGTCGCCGTCCTCGATGGGACAGGGATAGGTTTTGATGACGTCCCCCGTGTCGAGCCCGTCGTCCATGAACATCGCCGTGATCCCCGTTTCGCGCTCCCCGTCGAGGATCGCGCGCTGGATGGGGGACGCGCCGCGGTATTTCGGCAGCAGCGAGCCGTGGGCGTTGACGCAGCCGTATTTCGGAAAAACCAGAACCTCGTGCGGCAGGATGTTCCCGTAGGCGGCGACGACGATGAGCTCGGGCCCAAGCGCGGCAAGCTCAGCGTCGAACGCGCCGTTCTTCAGCGTCTTCGGCTGAAACACCGGAATGGAGCGCGCGAGGGCGTATTCCTTCACCGGGGACATGAGAAGCTTCATGCCCCTGCCCTTCGGCTTGTCCGGTCTCGTCACCGCGCCGACCAGTTCAACGCCGGGTTTCTCGGCGATCGCCCTCAGCACCTCGGCGGCGAAGGCGGGCGTTCCCATAAACAATACTTTCACTGTCGGAAAAATTCCTTTCGCGTCGGACAAGGAGAGAGAAGGGTCAGTCCTCCTCTTCCCCGTCCTCCATCAGCTCCGCGACTTCCTCGGGCGTGAGGATGCGGAGTACGTTGTCCGTGAAAAGGTGCCCGTCGAGATGATCGATCTCGTGGCAGAAGCACCGGGCGACAAGGCCCTCCCCTTCGATTTCGAAAAGCTCGCCCTCGCGGTTCATCGCGCGGACCTTCACCTTTTCAGGGCGGTGCGTGATGCCCCAGACGTCCGGCACGGAGAGACAGCCCTCGACCTCTTCCTGCTCGCCCTCGGATTCGACGATCTCGGGGTTGATGAGTTCGACGACTTCGTCGCCGGTATCGACGACGGCGATGCGCCGCAGAATGCCTACCTGGGGCGCGGCCAGCCCCGCCCCGTTCGCGTCTTCAAGGGTCTCGCGCATGTCGTCGAGGAGGCGCAGGATGCGGGGGGTGATTTCCGTCACGGGACGGCAGGTCTTGCGAAGGGTGGGATCGCCTTCTTTTACGATGTTCAAAATTGCCATTGGTATAACCTCTGTGTGATATTACGAATGAAATTCCGCCGTGCGGGGAAATCCCGCCGGGAAACGGTCAGACGGTGCTCGGGTTGAGATCGACCGAGATCGTGACGCGCTTGCCGCCTTTCGAGGGGGTGGAGCGCGCGAATTCGGTCATAAGGTCGGAGAGGAAGGCGCGGGTGCGCCGGTTCAGGCGGCATTTCAGAACGAAGCGCATGCGGCAGATGTTCTGAATGCGGTAGACCGTCGCCTCAAAGGGACCGTAGAGGATGAGCGGGATGTCGGAAAAGTCCTTTCGGATATGCTTCACGATCCGCTCGGACATCTGGGTCGTCATAAGCCCGAGGCTCGCCTCGTCCGCGCTCTGCAGCGTGATGACCGCGATGTCGCAGAAGGGCGGGAAGCACAGGGCTTTGCGCAGCTTGATCTCGCCGGCGTAAAAGGTTTCGTAGTCCTGCGACGCGGCGAGCCGGATCACCTCGTTTGACGGGTTGTAGGTCTGGATGACCGCCGTTCCCGGGACGTCCGCGCGGCCCGCCCGCCCTATGACCTGCGTCAGCATGGCGAAGGTGCGCTCTGCTGCGCGGTAATCGTCCAGAAAGAGGGAGCTGTCCGCGTTCAGGACGCCGACCGTCGCCACGCGGGGGAAGTCGTGCCCCTTCGTGACCATCTGCGTGCCGAGCAGCACGTCCGCCTCTCCCTTCCGGAAGCGGGACAGGATCTCTTCGTGGGAAAACTTTGTCTGCGTGGAGTCGGCGTCCATCCGGAGCACGCGCAGGTCGGGGAACGCCGAAAGGATGTCGTCCTCCGCCTTCTGCGTCCCGACGCCCATGAAGAGGAAGTGATCCTTTCCGCAGGCGGGGCAGACCGCGGGAACGCGCTCGCGGTGGCCGCAGAAATGGCACACGAGCATCCCGTTTTCGCGGCGGTTCTCCTCGTAGCCCTCGTCCTTTTTCCCGGGTCCGCCCATGCGGGTCCGCAGGGCGTGGTACACGAGGGTGACGGAGCAGTTCGGGCATTTGACGCTCACGCCACAGCTGCGGCAGGAGACGTAATTGTGATAGCCGCGGCGGTTGAGAAAGAGGATGGACTGGTTCCCCGCCGCCCGGTCCGCGCGCAGGCGCTCGGCAAGCAGTCCGCCGATAGGGGACAGATTGCCCGCGGCGACCTCGCCGCGCATGTCGTAGATCTGAACGTTCGGCAGCTTCGCGCCGCCGTAGCGCTTTTTCAGCGTCACGAGCCGGTACGCGCCGGTCTGCGCCTTGTAATAGCTGGTCACGGACGGCGTCGCCGAGGAGAGCAGCATCACCGCGCCATGCTCCCGGCACCGCCAGCGCGCGACGTCGTGCGCGTGGTATTTCGGATTCGCGTCCGATTTGTAGGTGTATTCCTGTTCCTCGTCGATGACGATGAGACCGATTTTCGGGATGGGAGCGAAGATCGCGGAGCGCGTGCCGACGACGACGTCCGCAAGTCCCTCGCGGATGCGCCTCCATGCGTCGAAGCGCTCGCCCGCGGAAAGCCCCGAATGGATCACCGCGATCCGACCTCCGTACCGCCGCTCGAAAATGCCCACGGTCTGGGGCGTCAGGGCGATCTCCGGCACGAGCATGATGACGCCGCGCCCCCCCTCGAGGGTCCGGTCGATCGCCGCGAGGATGACGTTCGTCTTGCCCGATCCCGTGACGCCGTGGAGCAGCGCCGCGCCGGGCTCTCCCGCGTCGATCAGCTCCGCGATCGCGTCAAACGCCGCGGTCTGTTCTTCGGTGAGCACGGGCTTTTCTTCGGCCTGTGCATCGTGAGAGTCGGCATCGACGGCAAAGGGATTGCGGTAGGCGTCCTCCTCGGTGAGGGTAAGAAGTCCCGCACGCTGAAACGCCTCCGCGGCTCTTTTCGCAGCCGCCCGGTCGATTCCGGCGGCGTCGGCAAGCGCGCCGAGTTCCGTCTCCTCCCCGGCGGCGCACGCCGCGCGGAAGGCGGAAAAGAGCTTCTGCTGATTCCTGCCCCTCAGTCCCCGCGCTGCCGCTTCCCATTCCCCGCCGTCCGACGGGTATGAAACCGATGCCAGCACGCCGTCCGGAATGAGGAAGCACCGGGTCGGGGTCTGTGAGGGCGAGCGGATCTCGGTCTTTTTCTCGAGCGCGCCGGTCTCGACAAGGGCGGCGAGCGCCTTCGAGCAGTCGAAGCCGAGTTCCGTCTGCATCGCCTGCTTCGTCACGCGGGCCTTCTCGCGCACCTTATCATAAACAAGAGCGCCGCGTTCCCCGTCCGCCGCGATCACGGACCGCCTTGCGGCCTCGGACCCTGCGATTTCGGGGTTTACGCGGTAATAAGAGACGACTTTCCCCATGGCGGCGGGGGGAACGACGGCGCGGACCGCGTCCCCGAACGTGCACAGGGTATATTCTTTCATAAAGAGACAGAGCCCGATCAGCTCTTCGTCGAGAACGGGCGCGTCCCCGAGCGGGGTCTCCACGGGCTTGGTCCCCTCTTCGATATCCGCGTCGTACAGCTTCGTCACGATGCCCGTCGAGAGCCGGTTCCCCCTGCCGAACGGAACGGACGCCGCCATTCCGACGGCAAGCGTATCCTCCAGCGTCACGGGAACATAATAGGTATAGGCCCGATCCGCTTGGTACGGCACGTCGAGGATGCGGATTTCAGCGAGAGACGCCATGGCTGTTCTCCTTTCCTCCGTTCACGCCGACGGAGCCGTCAAAAGGTCCCGTCCTCCGCGTCGTCCTCGGGTACGTAAACGGGCTTTTTCGGCGGGGTGTTCGCGTCGAGGGCGTAATTGTCCACGGATTCCTCGCGGTCCTCCTCGTCCGGGAACTCGCCGGGCTCGGCGATGTTCGCGGGCTGGGTCTTCTCGAGGAATTCCTCTTCGCCGTTCTCGCCGATGATCTTGAAATCGCCGTTGTACAGGCCGGTGATGGCGGTCTTGACGGCTTTTTCGTCGCGGTATTCTTTTTTGATCATGCTCGCGATGGAGCTTTTCTTTTCGGAATCCTTGCTGCTCGCGGCGATCTTTTCGGCGACCTCTCTCTGCTTGACGTACTCGTCGGTGATGATGCGGGCGCATTTCGCCGCGGCGACGACGAGGGAATAACGGTTGTATTTCTGTTCGGTGGGACGGGTTTCTTCGTTGCTCATTGTGGGATCCTTTCTTCTTTTCCGTATATCTGGATAGTTATTAAACTCTATGGAATCATCCGAAATCCGCGCGGCGGATTTCACGCGCTTCCCTGCCCCGGGCAGGATTCAGAGCTCGTCGTCCTCAAAATAATCGCGGATGTAGCTCATCATGCGATCCGAGCGGAGGTGCTCGGTCTGCATGATCCCCAGGATGGTTTCGGCGCATTCCTGTATTTTTCCGGTTTCGTTCACCACGACGTAGTCGTAGCGCGGGGCCTCGCGGATCTCCTCCCTCGCCCGGCGCACGCGCGCGGCGATCTCTTCCTCGGTATCCGAGCCCCGTCCGCGCAGACGTCTCTCCTGTTCTTCCCCGGACGGCGCGATGAGCATGATGCACACGGCGCGCTTGCCGAGCAGTTCCTTGACCTGCGCTGCGCCCTTGACCTCGATCTCAAGGATCAGATCGTGTCCCTCTCCGGTCACGCGCTCGAGCTCGCTCTTCGGCGTGCCGTAGAGATTGCCGTTGTACTCCGCGTATTCGAGAAGCTCGCCGCCGGCGATCATCTTCTCGAACTGTTCGCGCGTTTTGAAGAAATAATTGACGCCTTCCTGTTCGTAATCCCGTTTTTCCCTTGTGGTCGCCGATACGGACAGACCCATGTCGGGGCAAAGCGTCCTGAGCAGGTCGACGACGGTGCCCTTGCCGCTGCCGGACGGCCCGGAAATCACGAATACGATTCCCGTTCTCTCGCTCTCCCGATTTTCACTCATCTGTGCGCTCTCCTTCCGCGTCCTCCGCTTTCTGATCGGTCTCATCCGCCGCGCCTTCGTTCAGTCTCTGCGAAACGGTTTCGTTCTGGATGGCGGAGAGGACGATGTGATCGGAATCCATGATCACCACGCAGCGCGTCTTGCGCCCCGAGGTGCAGTCGATCGCCCTGCCCGCGTCCTTCGCGTCCTGGATCAGCCGCTTCGCGGGGGCGGAATCGGACGAAATCACCGCGATCACCCGGGCGGCGTTGACCATGTTGTTGAAGCCCACATTCACAAATTTCATCGGATCACTCCAGATTCTGAATCTGCTCGCGGATTTTTTCGATCTCGGTCTTCATGTCGACGACGAGACGGGCGATCGCCGCGCTGCCCGCCTTCGAGCCTGTGGTGGTCGTCTCGCGGGTGATCTCCTCCACGCGGAAGTCGAGCTTGCGCCCCGCCGCCTCGTCCGACCTCACGCTCTCGTCGACCGCGCGGAAATGGGACGCGAGCCGCACGCGCTCTTCGTCGCTCGCCGCTTTGTCCGCGAAGATCGCCGCTTCGGTGAGGATGCGCTGCTCCGCCGCCTCCACGTCGAAGTCGGAGAGAAGCTGGCGGATGCGCTGTTCAAGCTTCTGGGGATAGCCCGCGATATCCGCCTCCGAACGGGTCTTCACTTCCGCCGCCATGCCCCTGAGGCGCTCCGCCTTCGCGAGCAGATCGGCGCAGAGATGCGCCCCTTCGCTTGTCCGCATGGCGACGAAGCCTTCGAGAGCCTCGGCGAGCACGGCGCGGATCTCTTCCCAATCCCGGTCGGCGTCCTCCTCCGGCTTTTTCACCGTGAAGAGATCGCGGTTCTGGGCGACGCGCAT
>JAEEGL016727553.1_pt1 | contig 11600 bp, 6 predicted proteins | sample 9134231 | NCBI WGS metagenome assembly JAEEGL01 (sample SAMN16246548, study PRJNA631951) | gut metagenome | biome: gut microbiome; feature: rumen; material: fiber-attached | host: Bos | place: Iran: Karaj | collected 2018-10 | reverse complement strand
CTTCTTGGCCACTGATGCGAAATAGGTGTACTTGTTCCTCGCCTGGCTTTCGCCTGCGAATGCAGCCTCGAGATTCTTCTCGGTCTGGGTTCCTGAATACTTGTTGTTTGCCATAATAGTTAAAGTTGTTGCTTGTTCGGTTTCAAGATGTCCTATAAAGATATGAATTGTTTTTGAATTTACTCAATTATTCCGCTAACTTCGCGGCGATGAAAAAAATCCTGCTCTGCACCCTGCTCACCCTCCTCGCTGCCCTCTCCTACGGACAGGGCAAGGACTCCTTGGGCTTCTTCCGGCGGCTGGACCGCAAGATCTACGAGAAGAAACTCGCGAAGGTGGACCCGGAATACATAGGCATCCCGGAAACGAGATGGGCCGTGGGCACCGCGACGGACGCTCACCTCAACCACCTCTACATAGACCAGCACAGGAACGGAGCGGGCTACTCCGGAACGCTCTACACCAACCCGGAATTCGTGCAGAAACTCGGCTTCTCCTGGAGGGGAATGGGGCTGTCCGTACCCATCTTCAACCCGAAATGGGTCACCCCGAAACAGAAGAACAAGAACGTGGACTACTCCTTCAGCAATTTCGGCAACATCAACGGATTCTCCGCCACCCTCCGCATATCCGACTCCCATAAGGGCACGCTCGAGAGCCTCGCGGGCGACAAGATGGAAGTGGCGGAAGGCAAATGCCACGACAGGTCCATCGACCTCGACTTCTACCACGTATTCAACGGCAGGCGCTTCTCAATGCCGGCCGCGTTCGGATTCACGCAGATACAGAAGAAGAGCGCCGGCAGCGCGATCCTGACGGTAGCGCTGCGCAACGGCAAGACCACGGTAGGCCCCGGCCCCGGTCCCGACAACCACGGAATGTCCATAATCAGCAACATGCTGGCCATCGGAGGCGGCTACGGCTACAACTACGTCACCGAACGCGGCTGGCTCATCCACTTCGCCGCAACGGGCAACATAGTGGTGCTCAAGAACTACGATATGATGATAGGGAACGGAATCGTGGAAGATTTCGGCGCCTTCCCCGACGTGGTGCTGGGATCGCAGTTCGCCGTCATCAGGAACAATGCGAATCTCTACTACGGGATGAATGTCATCAACCGCAGTTCCCTCTGCGGGTCCAAATCCTCCATCGCCTTCTTCAACTCCAGGGGCAACGTCCTGGTGGTCTTCGGCGTGAGGTTCTAGTACTTGGTAATCAGCTGGGTGATGTACTTCCTGTACTCGATGGGAGTCTTGCCTTTCTTCTTCGTGAATATGCGGATGAAGTTGGAGATGTTGTTGAATCCGCAGTCATAGCAGATCTCGCTCGCGCTCCTCGTGGTGTCCGCCAGGAGGTTGCAGGCGCGGGCTATGCGCATGTTGGTCACGTAGTTGATGTAGGTGGTGCCGGTTCGCTTCCGGAAAAAGTGTGAGAAGGCCGACTCGGACATGTTCACGAGCCCGGCCACGTCGGACAGCGAGATGTCCCGGGTGAGGTTCTCCTCTATGTACTCGCACACCTTCGCGATGCGGCGCGACTTGGAGGCGGACACTACGCTGGACGCGTCGAACATGTTGCTGACCAGCACCCTGCGGCTCGAAGTGGCCATCATGTTCAGGATGGAGAAGAAAGCGATGGTGCTGCTGAATCCCTGCATCTGCGTGAGTTCCAGTATCTTGTCCTTGATCATCTCCCCCTCCTCACCGGTGAACTGGAGGCCCATCCGGGTGTCTATCAGCAGCTGGCGTATGGGCGCGAACGCACGCTTGCCCATGATCTCGTACTTGAGCATGTCCGAAGAGAACTGGATGGTGATCTGCTGGTTCTCCGTGAGGTCCGACTTCCACACGTGGGGCACGTTGGGGCCCACTATCACCAGGTCCATGTCGCCGAATTCCTCGGTGGAATCTCCCACCACCCTGGTACCGCGGGTACCGAGGACGAGGTTGATCTCATACTCCGGATGGCAGTGCAGGCCGTAGTCGAACTTGGCGTTGGGATGGTTCAGGATGATGAACATGTCCTCGCCGTTGATGGGTACTATCTCGTGAAGGATCTCCATTGCAGATGCTGTTTTTCACAGGCAAAGTTAGAAGAATATCATAAACTGCGCGCAATCCATTCAAAAAAGTACAATCAATTACCCGCTATGTATAGTGGAGCACGGAAGAAAAAGGATAACTTTGTGATGGTATAAAATTTCGCAAATGGAGTCCATCTCAATTTCCGTCATCGACGCTATAATAATAGTAGTCTACCTCGTCTTCATAATCTGGTGGGGACTCAGGCACGGCAAGAGCTCTGATGCCGGATCCTACTTCCTCGCGGGCAGGACGATGCCCTGGTGGGTGGTGGGCCTCTCGCTCTTCGCGGCGAGCATCTCCAGCACCACGCTGATAGGCCAGTCCGGAGACTCGTATTCCACCGGCATCGCGGTGTTCAACTACAACCTCACCGGCGTGGTGGTGATGGTATTCTTCGCCACCTTCCTGCTGCCGCTCTACATCAAGTCAAAGATCTTCACCATCCCGGAGTTCCTGGAGAAGCGCTTCGACAAGAGGTCGCGCTACTATTTCTCGGCCATCTGCATCATAGGCAACATCTTCCTGGATGCAGCCGGCGCCCTCTATGCCGCGGCGCTCATCATCAAGCTGATGTTCCCGGCCGCCAGCCTGGGCCTGATCATCGTGATCTTCGCCATCCTGGCCGCTTCCTACACCATTCCGGGCGGCCTTTCGTCGGCCATCAACGCCGAGCTCATCCAGGCGGTCATCCTGATAGCGGGCTCCGTGATCCTCACCTGCGCCTGCTTCGCCAACGGGGGCGGCGAATACCTGGCCGGCCTGCTCGCCGCGGACGACACTTCCGTCAAGCTGATAAGGCCCCTGAACGACCCCTCGACCCCCTGGCTCGGCCTGATCATAGGAATGCCGGTATCGGGCATCTACTTCTGGGCCAACAACCAGACCCTGGTGCAGCGCGTGCTCAGCGCCAAGAGCGTGGACGAAGGCCGCAAGGGCGTGATGTTCAACGGCTTCCTCACCCTCGTCACCTTATTTATTATAATAATCCCGGGACTCGTGGCACGCCACCATTTCCCGGTGTCCGAATACCCCGCGATGTCCACTCCGGACAACGTGTACCCGATGATGGTCCTGAAGCTCCTGCCCACCGGAATCATAGGCGTGATGCTCTCCGCCCTGCTGGCAGCGCTCACCTCCACGCTCAGCGCCATCCTGAACTCCACCTCCACGCTGTTCACGATGGACTTCTACGCCAAGGCGCACCCGGAGGCCGACAGCAAGCACCTGGTGAAGGTAGGCAAGATAGCGGCGCTCGCAATCATCGTCATCGCCGCCGTCTGGGCGCCCAACATCGGCAGATTCGGATCCCTGCTCAAGTACTACCAGGAGATGCTTTCGTACATCGCGCCGCCCATCGTGGCCGCGTTCCTGCTGGGGATGTTCAGCAAGAGGGTCAATGCCGACGGAGCCTTCACCGGCCTGCTCACCGGCCTTGCGATGGCCGTCGTGATGCTCTTCTTCCGCCACCGTATCTTCGGCGACATGCACTTCCTCCTGATCATACCCATCCTGCTGGCATTCAGCATGATGGCCATCTACATAGCGAGCCTCTTCAAGCCGGCGCCGTCCGCGGAGAAACTCGCCGACACCACTTTCAGGCGGGCCGATTTCCGCGCGGAGACGCTGGCGCTGAAATCCGTCCCGTTCTACAAGAACTACCGGGTCTGGGGAGCCGCACTCCTCGCGGCCTGCGCACTCATCCTGATACTTTTCGCATAAGCATACGATGAAACTCAAGAAATTCGAAGGCAACCCCATACTCTCCCCCCTGCCGGGGAGCCCCTGGGAAGACCTCGTGACCTGCAATCCCGGAGTCATCTACGACGGCGGGAAGTTCCATATGCTGTACCGGGCGGCCGGAGACGACGAAGACCACGTCATCCGCTTCGGCCTGGCCGAGAGCGCGGACGGCTTCCATTTCACGAGGGTCAGCAGGGAGCCGGTTTTCGGGCCCAGCGCCGACGGGCCGGACAGCGGCTGCGTGGAGGACGCCCGCATCGTGAAGATGGGCGGCGAGTTCTACGTCACCTATGCCTACCGCCCCTGCCCTCCCGGCCGCTACTGGACTTTCCCCCACGACGTGGTAAGGCTTCCGGAATGCGGGCCCGACGCCCCTGCGGCCTATTCCAGGAATCTCGGCAACACCGCGCTGGCCCTCACCCGCGACTTCCGCACGTTCCGCCGGCTCGGCCGCCTCACCAGCCCCGTGCTGGACGACCGCGACGTCATCCTCTTCCCGGAGAAAGTGGGCGGCAGATACGTGATGATGCACCGCCCCAAGGAATATACAGGTGAGAAGTACGGCGTCCGCTATCCCTCCATCTGGATAAAGTTCTCCGACGACATCCTCTGCTGGGAGGACAAGGAAAGCCACCTGCTCATCACCGGAAAGGAGGGCAGCTGGGAGGAGAAGATAGGCGGCAGCGCACCCCCGCTCCTCACGGACGAAGGCTGGCTCGTGCTTTACCACGGAGTCGGCGACGGCGGACTCGCCGAATACAGGGTAGGCGCGCTCCTGCTGGACAGGAACGACCCCCTCAAGGTCATCGCGAGGACCCCGGAGCCCATCCTGGAGCCGGAATACGACTACGAGAAGGTGGGATTTTACAACGGATGCGTGTTCCCCTGCGGCAATGTGATCAAGGACGGGACCCTGTTCGTCTATTACGGATGCGCCGACAAATACATAGGCGTGGCCACCTGCAGCGTGGACGCGCTCCTCAGGCACCTGCTCGACGGGTGCAGGACAGAATAAGCGCACGTTTGTTCAAGAAAGTACAATCAATACAAAAACCAATATCAATCATTATGGGTAATATCAGACTAAGGAAACTCTTCGCGGCGGCGGCATTGCTGCTGCTCTCCGCCGGAGCCCTTTCAGCCCAGACGCCACAGACCGTCACCGTGAAAGGTACGGTGGTCGACAAGGACGGCACTCCGGTACCGGGTGCCTTCGTGGTGGTCGTGGGGACAATGAACGGGGCCACTTCCGACAACACTGGCGCCTGGACCCTCAGCAAGGTCAAGCCGGACGCCGAGTTGTCCGTCGACCTTCTCGGATACAAGACGCAGCTGGTCCCCGTACAGGGCCGAACCGACATCCGGGTGGTGCTTGAAGACGACACGACCTTCCTGGACGAAGTCGTGGTCGTCGGTTACGGACAGATGAAGAAAAGCGACCTCACCGGTTCCGTGGCCACTGTCAAGCCCGAAGCGCTTACGGACGTGCCCGCGAACTCCATAGACGGCCTTCTCCAGGGCCGCGTGGCGGGCGTGCAGGTCATCAACGCATCCCAGGACCCGGGCGCCTCATCCACCATCCGCATCCGCGGCAACTCCTCCCTCAACGGTTCCAACTCCCCTCTCGTGGTCATAGACGGCTTCCCTTACGGCGATGCCGGAGCCATCAGCCAGATCAACCCCCAGGACATCGTCTCCATGGAGGTGCTCAAGGATGCATCCGCATCGGCTATCTACGGTTCCCGCGGCGCCAACGGCGTCATCCTCATCACCACGCGCAAGGCAAAGCAGAACGTGACCAGGGTGACCGTGCGCCAGCAGACCACGGTCTCCGAATTCAGCAGCAAGCTGAACCTCTGGAGGGATCCGGTCCTGATGGCCGAGCTCAACAACGAGGCCAACCGCAACGCCGGCCTCACCGAGACCTACATCGGAGCCAGGAACGCGGCCGGCATCTATTATCCTTCGATCCACGAGCTGCAGACCACCTGGACCACCAACACCCGCTGGGACGACCTGGTGTTCCGCACCCCTGTCTCCGACAACACCACGGTGCAGGTCCAGAGCGCCAACGACCGTACCGTCTTCCTGGCCTCCGCGAACTACTACCGCGACAACGGCATGTACATACGCGACAGCTACACCAAGTACGGCGGCAACTTCAGCGTGGAGCACAAGATCCTGGACAACTTCAGGATGAAGGCCAGCGCCAACATCACCAACAACACCCGCAACTACAACAACGGGCTCGCCTACTGGAGGAACCCCATCTTCCCCGTCTATGACGAAGACGGCTCCTACTTCCTCTCCAGCGCATCCGACTACTACCATCCGATAGCCCTCACGGAACTGCAGAAGAACGTTTCCAAGGGGCTGGACGTCATCACCTTCGTGTCCGCCGACTGGGACGTGCTCCCCTGCCTGAACATCCACGCCCAGCTCAACTACAAGCACGGCGAGACCATCAACGACAGGTACTACCCGAAGAAGTATTCCCTCAGCGGCACCTTCAACGACGGCTACGGCGTCATAGGCAACTGGTTCGACAACAACCTCGTCGCGGACGCCTACGCCACCTTCGACAAGACCTTTGCGCAGAAGCACCACTTCACCGCGATGGCCGGTTATTCCTATGAGAACTACCTGTCACGCTCGTCCTCGCTCGCGGCGAAGGGATTCGTGAACGAGGCACTCGGCAACGAGAACCTGGCGGCGGGAAATCCCGAGGCGTACGTCATCAGCAACGACCTCTACGAGACGGGGCTCGTCTCCGGACTCGTGCGACTCAACTATTCCTATGACGACCGCTACCTCGCCACCTTCACCGCCCGCGCCGACGGCTCCACCAAGTTCGGCGCCGACAACAAGTGGGCGTTCTTCCCGTCCGGAGCAATCAGCTGGAAGATCAACAACGAAGGCTTCCTCAAGGACGTCAAGCAGATAGACGTGCTCAAGCTCCGCGCGTCATACGGCATCTCCGGCAACCAGGGCATCTCCGCATACCAGACCCTGAGCCGCTACGGCCAGCACAAATATTACAACAAGGGCAAGTGGGTGACCGCCATCGGACCGGGCTACAAGTCCGGCACCGCAGGCCAGGACGGCATCTACGCCCTCTGGAGCGGCATCGCCAACACCGGGCTGAAGTGGGAGACCACCGCCCAGCTCGACCTCGGACTCGACGCGTCGTTCTTCGGCAACAAGCTCAACCTCACCTTCGACTGGTACGACAAGACCACCAGGGACCTGCTCCGCGAGAGGAACATCGCACCTTCCTCCGGCTATGACAAGATGTGGGTCAACGACGGCGTGATCAACAACAGGGGCATCGAGCTCACCGTGGACGGCGTGCTGTTCGAGAACCGCGACTGGAGCATACGCAGCACCGTGATCTTCTCCCGCAACCGCAACAAGGTCATCAGCCTCGGCAACGCGGTGGAGGCTGGCCTGAACACCGATCCCAACACCGGGATGCAGTTCGAGTACTACGGCAACAGCTCCGAGCAGTACAGGGCCTACACCAACATCCTCGCGGTCGGACAGCCGCTGTTCGTATTCTACGGCTACAAGACCGACGGCATAGTGCAGAGCCTCGCGGAAGGCCTCAGCGCAGGCCTCGTGGGCGACGATGCGATGCCGGGCGAATTCAAGTACGTGGACATCCAGAAGGAGGGCCAGGAAGGCTACGGCACCGTGGACGAGGGCGACCGCTGCATCATCGGCGACCCGAACCCGGACTTCACCGCCTCGCTAGCGTTCAGCCTCGCCTGGAAGAACCTCGACTTCAACGTATTCTTCAACGGGGTGTTCGGAAACGACGTGGTGAACTCCAAGAGATTCGGGGAGGCCAGCAACAGCGCTTTCCGCTGGACCGCCGACAATCCGAACAACAACTACCCGAGGCTCAACGCCAACCGGCAGACGAAGTTCTCCAGCTGGTGGATCGAGGACGGCTCGTTCGTCCGCGTGCAGACGATGACCCTCGGCTACAACATCCCTCTCTCGAAGAACGACCTTGCCAGGAAACTCAGGCTGTACGTCAGCGCTGACAACCTGTACACATTCACGAAGTTCACCGGCTACGACCCCGAGGTCAGCCAGATCGGACTCTATTCCGGCGGCTACCCGCGCCTCAGGAAGTGGACCTTCGGCATAGACTTCATATTCTAAAAAGGAGGACAGGAAATGAAAATCAAGAATATAATATTGGCTGTCGCAGGAGCCGCAACCCTGGCTTCCTGCTCGCTCCAGGAATATCCCTACGGATTCTATTCGGAAGACAACTTCTACCAGACCGCAGCCGATGCAGAGGCCGCCGTAAACTATATCTACGACGCCATCACCTACATCGAGTACTCGCGCGCCATCGTCTTCCTCGGCGACATGAACACCGACGCCCTCACCCCCAAGGGCGACGCCACCGCCGCTACCAAGGAGCTGGACACCTGGAATCTGAACAACTTCAAGACCAACACCACGCTCGCCAACTTCTACAAATACTCCTACATCACGATCAACCGCGCCAACGCCGTGATCGCCAAGGTGCCGGGCATGAAGACGCTCGAGCAGAGGGACAAAGACAGGTACGTGGGCGAGGCCTATTTCATGAGGGGCTATTCCTACTTCTGCCTCGCAAGGAACTTCGGATGCGTTCCGGTGCACCTCACTCCGGTCACCACGCTCGAGGAGACCACCGTCCCCGCCGCGAAGAACCTCGACGAGATCTGGAAGGTCATCATCGAAGACTTCACCAAGGCTGCCGGACTCCTCCCGCTCTATCCGGTCCCCGAGACCGGACGTGCCGACAAGGCTGCCGCATACGGAATGCTCGCCAAGGCGTACCTCTACATCGCCTCCGCGAAGGACCACGGTGCCCCGAAGTACTCCGACATGGCCATCGACGTGGACGACTGCTATGCCAAGGCCGTGGATGCCGCGGCTAAGGTCGTGGACAACCCCGAACAGACCACCTACGGCTTCGATCCGGACCTGCTCGCGATCTACGACGTGGACAAGCCCACGGGCCCCGAGCACCTCTTCCTCATGTCCATGGACGTGACCGGCGAGACCGAGGGACAGTACTCCAAGATCTCCAAGATGTACATCCCCTACATCTCCGGCGCCACCATCTACATCAAGCAGGGCGACAGCAACGTCTACATCCCCTCACACGACGGATGGAGCGAGTACCAGACCAGCATCAGCTTCTACAACAGCTTCGAGAGCGGCGACCTGCGCCACGACTGGCTCATAGTGGACAAGGTGTATGACGCCGACGGCAACGTGGTGGCTTCCACCGAGAACGGCAAGCTCACCTATCCGTTCTGCAGGAAGTTCATCGACCCGCACTTCGCCGGCGACAAGACTTCCACCAAGCCGTTCCTCCTCCGCTACTCCGACGTCGCGCTCGTCTACGCCGAGGCCGCCGGTCCCACCGCGAAGGCATACGAACTCGTGAACTACATCCGCAAGCGCGCGGGCCTCGGCGAACTCGCCGCCGGCCTGAGCACCGAGGATTTCAGAAAGGCCGTGTTCAACGAGCGCAAGTTCGAACTCGCCTACGAGGGTGACAGCTGCTACGACCTCCGTCGCTGGAACAAGCTGCACACCGACATCACCGAAGCGAGGGAGAAGGGTTATTCCGCGGAAGAACTCGTGTTCTACCCCATCCCGTCCCTCGAAACCGACCTCAACCCCAATCTTTAACGGACAGGAACAATGAAAGCATTCAGATACATTCTCCTCGCAGCGGGAATAGCCGCATTGGCATCTTCCTGCATCAAGGACCCCTGGGCAGAGGTTGAGAAGGGCGACTGGAACCACGAGCGCTCCATCCTCAGCATCAAGTTCGAAGGCCAGGCGGGAGGCGCCGTGATAGAGAACGAGGACGGGGCGGCCGGCAAGGTCACCGTCACCCTCGCCGCGGACGCCATCGAAGACCTTTCCAAGGTGAAGATCGAGGCCATCACCACCTCCTACAAGTCGCAGTGCTCCGTCAAGAGCGGGGACAGTTTCGACTTCACGGTGGCCGAACCCACCATCACCGTGACCTCGGTCGCGGGCGAGACCAGGGTCTATTCAATTGACATGACCGCCTTCAGGGAAAGCATCGGAGGCGTCTACAAGATCAAGCACCTGTGGCTCTGGGGCGGCACCGGCCCCGTCTATGACTGCACCAAGCTGTACGACCTGTACAACAAGTCCGCCAACTTCGACGACAGCGCCGGACGCGGCATACTCGCCGAGCAGGACAATTACCTGGAAATTGTGTTCGAGGAGGTCACTCCCGACGGCAACACCACCGGCAAGTGCTACAACTGGGCAGGCGAGGACGCCCACAACTGCGGCTTCGTCTATGCGGCCGAGAAGTCCGCGACCGGCAAGGCCATTGACCTCTCCGCCAACTACAGGAAGCTCCCTATGGGAGTCAGCACCTGGGTCAGGGACTATAACTTCGGCACGCTGACCTTCACCGCGGAGGACGGCACGCAGACCGTCTGCGAGATTGTCGAGCCCCAGAGCATCGAGCTGCCCAACACCCCGGTCATCACGCTCACCCTCGAGAACACCGCATTCTACTTCACCCTCAGCGGCAAGGACGACTGGGACAACCCCTGGAACGACTACGGAGTGATCGTCAGCAACCCGCGCCGCCTCTACATTGAGATAGAGAAGGTGGAAGGCGGAGTCCCCGATTCCGCTAAGACCACCGAGGAATACGTCGCACCCGACCCCGAGCCGGATGATCCCGAACCGGACGAACCGGACGAACCCGAACCCGGCGACTTCGACTACACCACCCTCAAGGGCGAATACAACGTCTACGGCGACAACACCACCTTCGGCCTCTGGGTGTACGGCGGCACCGCCGACCCGGCATTCGTCAGCCCCATCGACAAGAGCTGGGACTGGGACGACAGCATCTGGAAGGAGTCCGACAACTGCCTGAGCCTCAACGTGACCGAAGTCACCGCCACTACGGTCAAGGGCACCGTGAAATACAGTCCCGGCGAGGACGGCGAATACTGGAACTGCAAATGGAAGGGCGATGAACCCGACCTCAGCATCTTCTACGGCCTGATGCCTCACGAGACCACGGAATTCGTCATCGACGTTGCCACCAACATGGTCACCTTCGACAACGGCGCGGCCGCCAAACTGCTCACGCCCGGCACCTACAAGTACGGCGTGGACGTCTATGGCGAGGACGGGGCCAAGCTCCGGACCATCGAGGAAGGCTGCATCGCGTTCGATTTCGCGCTCTCCGGAGACGGCGACAACAGCCAGCCCTGGACCGACATCGACCGCTTCGTGCACGGCCCGCACAACTACGTGATGATATTCGAGTACACCGGCGAATTCCAGGAGCCGAGCCCGCTCGAAGGCCTTTCAGGCAACTACAACGTCTATGGCGACAACGCCAACTTCGGCCTCTGGGTCTATGGCGGCTCCGCGGATCCCGCATTCATCAGCCCCATAGAGAAGAGCTGGGTCTGGGACGACAGCATCTGGAAGGAATCCGACAACGGTCTCGTGGTCAACATCACCGGAATGGCCGGAACCACGGTCACCGGAACCATCAACTGGTGGGCCGGTGACGACGGGGAGTTCTGGGACTACAAGATGCTCGGCCAGTACAACAAGGCCGACGGCACCGACATAGACCTCTCCGGCTACTACGGGCAGATCCCGAAGGGCGAGACGGAATTCACCGTGGACGCATCCACGATGACAATCACCTTCTCCAACGGGAACAGCGCGAAGGTGCTGCTT